>Ga0075154_10001842_pt1 | contig 14445 bp, 11 predicted proteins | sample JI71714BDNA_FD_70965 | JGI IMG/M metagenome (GOLD analysis project Ga0075154, IMG submission 70965) | Wastewater effluent complex algal communities from Wisconsin, to seasonally profile nutrient transformation and Carbon sequestration -... | ecosystem: Engineered > WWTP > Effluent > Algae... | reverse complement strand
CCTCAGTTGTTAGATTTAAAAGTTACAAATATATTCAATAATAATTTAAATTCTAACATTTATAGCCAAGACGCTTCTAAAATTAGCTTACAAGAATATGGTCATGTCGTTAAAGCTCCTAATGAGTTAATTAATGGCCAAATTACATACTTAAATTTATCACAAATTGCCAAAAATTCAGCTTTATACAAGGAATTGGTGCAAATTTCTGAATTGCCTGTAAAGCAAATTAGTTTCAGTATTAAACCTAATCTTGAAAATTCTGGATCAGGATTAGTTGTAAATGCAGAAGTAATTAGCGATGAAATCGATGGTTCTCAATTATTAAAGACTAAGTTTGGTATAATTAATATTGAAAATAGCAATTTACCTATCGGAAAAAAATTAACTTTAGAGATAGTAAATCTAAATGATAAAAAATTAGATGTTAATATTGCAAGAACAATTTCCGAGTTTATTTTGAATCACAGTAGGGGGTGGTCAGAATTAAAGAATTTAATTAATAAAAATCAACAAGGAGTAATTCTTAGAGATCATGAAGAAATGACTAAATTAACTCAAAATTACGCAAAAATAAAGGAATTATTAGTACCAAATATTACTCATGCAGAACTGATTAATAATTCATCAGTACTTCCTGAAGATCTCTGGCAAACTATTATTGTGCCATTTTTTTATAATAATGGTGAAGTGGAGGAGCAATCGCTAAAAATTCAAAGAATATCTGATCATTACCTAAGATTCATCTTTGATATTGAACTTGAAACAACAGGAGTAATACAATTAGATGGTTTGATCAAGTTTAAAGAAGATTCAAAAACCCCAGTAAATTTTGATATAATCCTTCGGTCTAAACAAAAATTTGGCAGCAACTTCCAGAAAAATCTTATCGAAGCGTTTTCAGAAGCAAAATTAATAAGCGGGCTCACTGGGTATTTAAGTTTTGACCAAAACTAGCTATCTTGTTTTCTACTATTTATAGCTACGATAATTAATAGCTATTGCTTCGCTAGTTCTTTATTTAACGATTTTATATTTTCTAAAGCTATTTCTTTTACCCTTCGGTTGTCTGAGTTTTCTACGACCTGATGCATCATTTCAAGGGCTTTCCTTAAGTCTTTTGGAACCCCCCATCCTTCGGCATACATACGACCAAGTTCTATAGTTGCTTCGTGATATGCAGGATCCAAGGCTAAAGTTCTTTCAAAAGCTTCAACTGATTTAGAATAATTTTCCTTCTGCTGTTCGAGAACACCCAAATTGAACAAAGCATAAATATTGTTTTTTTTGGCGGCTAGTCTAAGGTAATGCTCAAACTCATTCATCTCTTTATTGCGAAAATAATAGGTTGCTAATTCCATATAAGCTTGGTCTCCATCTAATTCTTTTAGTAACCTAATCCCTTCGGTTTCATCAGCTTTTGTGCCAATGCCATCGAGTAAAATTTTAGCATATTGTAATTTGCTGCCAAAAACTCCTTCTTCGGCTTTGTCTTTCAAAAAAGCTAAAATTTTAGGAGAATGTTTTTTATAGACATTCGCTGCTTCTTTAGGCGAATCTCCGTATTGGTATAGGTAAAACAACGCCATGTTGGCTGGGAAAGAAAGTAAATTTGCTTCTCTAATTAAAATATCTATTAATTCATTTTGTGGAATTTTACCATACAATGCAATGCCTGCAGAGTATTGAGATTGTTTATACTCTTCATCTCCTATCGTAGGATATTGTTTTTTGATATTTGAGCGCATCGTTACAGCCACATCGGATATTTCAATTGTAATAGCCGCATCTCCCTTATTTAAGCTTTCTACTAGTAATTGCCTGATAATTTTAGCATATTTCTTTTCCTCTTGTATGTCTAAAGGTCTTTCTGCTATCTTTCTTATTTCATCGAGTCTCTGCTCAATTGATTGCTGTTTATTGATTTTATCAGAAGCAAAAACTTCTTGGCAAAAAACAACTAACAAACTAACTAATAAAATTTTTTTCATGAATTGTATATATATATATTTATACTATTTATTTCTATAGATCTAACAAGCAAATAGATATAGCATTAAATTTATGAATTTCAATAAGTTTTCTTTAGGATATAGATGATTAACTAATTATTAACCATATAGATATATCATTAAATAAGTAAAGCTATAAAGTTTTAATTTGTAGTTGTAGTTTGATTGTTTATGAAAAAACTTTCTTATTCTGAAGAAAAATCTATTACCTCATCAATTACAAGAGATGCTACCTGGGAAGATTGTAAGACAATTTCTAATGGAGCTTCGAGAACTAGTCTTAAGGAAAATTTTGAAAATTTTAAAGAAAAAATAAAAGATTGGCTTCATGAAAAAGATCTGCTGTGTAGCTGTTGTTTTGATTGCTCTAGCGTAGAGGATAGTAAACTTTCTTTAAGTGATTTATTTGAAATGCAAGAACAAGAAAACAAATCAAAAAAAACTATTAGCGAAACTGAAAAGAAGATTTCTGCAACAACCTCCATATCAAAACCAATACAAGATGATCTTGATTCGAAAACCCTTGAAATTGTTGTTTATTTTGAAGAAACAAAAATTATAGGTGATGGTTTTACTAGTGCCAGTGACAAAGATTTTATTAAAGAACTACCAACTTTGAATAGAAGCTTGTTTGACATCCCAGAATGATGAATTAATTTCAGAAACATAATGTCCTTAAATCATGCATTTACCGCTCTCTAGAAGGCATAGCTTTTTCAGCCCCGCGCTCTATATCTAATAAAGTTGCGTGACCAGCTTTTAAGGTTGTTTTAGCAAAATTCTTTATTTTTGGATCTTGTAACTTGGCAGCAATTTCTGATACATTACCTTCTAGACATTTTTTTGCAGCAGTTTTTAAATTTTGGACAAAAGCTTCGCTAACTTCCTTGGCTTTTAATGTTTCTGGTAAGCCATCTTTAATTATATTTGCAAATTCTTTTGGAGATGAAGATAGCATCTGGCTGGTAGCTTTTTGTATGTTTGCAATTTTTTCAATTAAAGGTTTTTTACTATCTATTTGTTCTGACAAAGTTTTCTCTACTTTAGAAAGATCTTTGTCTAATTGTTGTTCGATTTTTTTAGTCATCCCTTTTGGTAGGTTAAAATCCTTGAGAGAATCTAAGGCTGAGGTTTTTATTGTTTCCTTGATTTTATCTATATCATCTTGATTTTTCGGTAATATGTTTTCAGCATAACTACTTAAATCCTGAACTAGACCTACTAATTCTGGTTTTTGAGAGATCTGTTTAATGGTTTCATCAAATGCTTTGTAGTTATCCTCTCCTACCACTTTTCCTAACACACTTGGTGCAACTTCTGTTATGCCAGATAATTCTGCAGCCTTCATCACAGAACTTAACACTGTTTCTTTTTCGTCAGTTGTTTTACCATGCTCTAGGGTAGCTTGTAATTTCTCTTTGATTTTATTTAAATTTTTATCTTGCAGAAAATCTGTCGCTTTATCAAGAATAGTAGTAGCTTTCAAAATTGTTGACACTCCTGGAGCAAAAGCATCTGTGACTAATAATAAAACTGGCACAGTATTTTTGAGAATTGTATCGCAGGATATGGGCAAATAGTGGTCAATTTTTGCCTTAAAATTTTGAAAACTTTCGATAACATTTAATACTTTTTCAGCTAAAAAAGGAATAGTTAACAATCCTTTGCCTTCTTTCAGGTAATCAAAGATGTTAGCAGTAACGTCTGATAGTGTTTGCAGAATCGTTTGGCTATAAATTTTTTTTACTTGCTCTTTATCTTGAGAAAGAAGGTCAGTTTTTTCTAAAGATTCGTCAAGAATATCTGCTCCTTTATCAGTTATGTCTTTCAAACCTTCTGCCAAAGTAGTAAGAGATGTTGTTGCCTCTTTTTCGGTTGCTACAAATTTCATTAAATTTTCCTTTTCGGGCAAATTTAAGCTATCAAAATTTTTAGTTAAGATGGAACTGATTGAAGGTGGTACTAAATCGGATGATAATATTCCAGGATTTGCTTTCATGTTACTTATATATTGTTACTTAAAAATTAATAAACAAACTTAATTAATATTAGTACAAAAAGCCTATCACACGCCAAATTATTATTGACAAAAAACTAATTTTTACTAACCTACAGTGCCAGCATTGACACAGTAGGTCATAAGTTTAAGATATAAATGTGCATCATATGTGTACTATTGGTATAAGTTATTTTACAATTACTTAAAGTAAGCAAATATTTTAAAAATATGCGTAAAGTTATTTTGTTTTCAATTGCCCTATTTGCTTCATCATTTGCTTCGTTTGTTACTTATGCTGTAACTTTAGAAGAAGCGCTTACTAGCGCTTATCAAAACCATGAAGATTTAAAAATAATTAGATCAGATTTTTTGAATGAAATAGAGCAATTTCCTAGAGCTCTTGCAGGTTTTATGCCAAGAGTAACGGCCGGGTTTGATGCTACTGATACGAAAACTACCAGAAAAGGGATACCTTCAGCTGGAATAGATAATATTACTACCAACAGTACCCGGTATTCCAAAAATATAGCTCTAGAGCAGCCGATATTCAATGGTGGAAGTAGTATGGCGGAGCTAAAAGCTGCTCAGTCGTCTTACAGAGCGTCAAAGGGAAATTATTATGCTAAAGAGCAAAATATAATTTTTGACGAAATCAATACCTATTTAAACTGCGCTGAAGCCTTTGAGAAGTATAATATATCAAAGATAAGCGTTAAGTCTAATAAGAAACAGTTAGAGGCGGTAAAAGAAAAATTTAGGCTTGGGGAGTCTACTGAAACAGAAGTAGCCAGTGCTGAGACTGGTCTTGCTACTGCAGAGGCTAATCAGGCTTTGGCTTACGCAAATGTTGAAGCTAGTAAAGCAAATTTTTCAAGAATCTTTGCTATTAATTCAGATGGGGTGAAAATACCTTCAGTATCAACAAATATGCCAGTTAGTTTTGATGAATTTGTTGAAAAATCTGTAAAAAACAATCCTGCAATATATGCTGCTGACCATTCTACGAAGGCTTCTAAAGCTGGAGAACTTATTGCAAAAGGAGCATTGTTGCCTCAGGTATCTTTAAGGATTCAAAAAGGAATAAATACTTTTAATCCGCAAAGTATCAATAGATCAGAAATTAATAATGAAAGTGTTACCTCGACCTTATCGGTAAATGTTCCTATATTATCTAGAGGTGGGGTTGAATATTCTGATGTTAGAAGAGCAAAATATCAGACTAAAAAAACTGTAATACAGCTAGATAGTCAAATAAAACAAGTACGGGCAAACGCAAAAGCTACTTGGGAGGCTTTTGCAGCTGCGCATACTAGGGTTGATGCCACAATGCAAGGAGTAAAATCTGCTGAAGTAGCATATGAAGGAACAATTCAAGAAGAGTTACTTGGGTCAAAAACTATAGTGGATGTTTTAAATGCTGAAGAAAAATTAAACAGAGCTAGGGAAGCAAGGATTGAAGCACAAAAGGAGCTGGTTCTGGCAAGCTATAGAATTAAATCTTTAATGGGCGAATTAACAGCAGAAAGGCTTAATTTGCCAGTTGAATATTTTGACCCTGATACTGAATTTAAAAAGGTAAAACTAAAGATTGTAGGATTTTAAAATCATGAGCTTTAAAGTAATAAAAGAAGAAGAGCAAGTTCAGGAGGAAAAGCTTGAGGATATACTTCGTTCGATAAGAGGGATGATAGATAATCACAATCCTAGTGCTGAAAAGCAAGATAACGAGAAGTTTTACAAAGCCCCTTCCGTAGTAGATTTTCCGGAGAGGTTAAAAGAGCAAATTAGAGAAAAGGAATCGCAACATCATAGTCGTTCTAATTCTAGTCAGAATGGTTCTAAAAAAGAAAAAAATGTAGCAAGTGAGCAAAAATCTAAAGACTCCATATTAGAATTGACGGATGAATTCATTCAAGAAAAAAATACAGACAAGTCTTCCGTAGGTCTTACTTCGAATGAGATAATTAATAAATCGGCTGATTTAATTAAACAGTTTACCAAAGAACTTGCTAACAATAATTATAAGCAGGAAGATAAAATTGAGTCGATGGTAATAGACCTGCTCAGACCGCTACTCAAAGATTGGTTAGACCATAATCTGCCAAAATTAGTGGAAAAAATGATAGCTGAAGAATTAAAAAGACTAATACCAAAAAGTAATTGCTAGATATGCTTGTTTAGTGCTAATAATATTGGCACTATATGATTATGTAGAATTATATCGCTTGTAAAAGAGATGTTGATATAGCGATTATAATTACTTTGTTAACAGTGCTATAATCTTGCATTAAATGGATCTTGGTATTATTAAAATGATAAAAAATAACATTTTAACTTTTGGTTTTATTGTCATTTTGCACTCCTTTAATTGCTTTGCTGAAGAGTCGCAACTTCCACCGCCATTACCAGATTTGGAAATTTCCCAGGATAAAGCAACAGGAGATGCTACCAAAGCTGATGTTTCTAAAGATGAAAAACCTCTTTGGGATAAGTTTTTGAATTTTTTTGGGTTTGGTAAGAAGGGGGCAGAGGAAAAATCGATAGATAAATTGCCAACTGAGATAGAATTACCAAAGGACTCTAGCCAATCGCCTGGGCTTGCAATAGGGAGACCATCTGACCTTCAATTGCCTGAAGGGTTTGATCCGGAAGATGAGCAGCATCCGGAAGATAAGCAGCATCCGGAAGATAAGCAGCATCCGGAAGATAAGCAGCAATCAGTAACCGATAAAGCTAGTTCGGATGTGGTTGATGGTGGTAAAATACCTACTTCACAAACTAAACCAGAGGAGATAAAAACTGAGGAAGTAAAAACTCTTCTCGAAAAAATGAATCCTGTAGAAACAAAATCGGCAACTAAACCAGAGATAATTCAGTCTGAGCTTGAAAAAATAAAGACTGATGAGCAAAAAGCTTCTATACCAACTCAAAATATCGACAAAGAACCTGAAATAATAGTCAAACCAATAACAGAGGAAAAACCAGATAATAAACCTCCTCTAGAACCTGCTTCTGGTGGGCAAGCGCTAGGAATTGAGGGCACGGAAGATCGTAGTGTAGTGGGCGTAGGTGAGGATCAAAGTAACGGATTAACGACGCAATCGTCAGCAGAAGTAGGGTTGCGCAAAGGGGGTAATGAAGAAAAGCCTTTAGCTTCCAGTTCTGTTTCCCCTTCAGTTTCGAAAAAAGAATCTGCTAAACATGATAATATTAATGCGAAGATAATTGAAAAACAGTCTGAACAAGTTATTGTTGATTCAAATATTGATAATTACCGCAAACATTTGCAAGAAAGACTTAGCAAGGATAAAGTTTTACCAACAATTTCAGAGCAAGATAAGACTGATATTGTAGCTAAATCTTCAGAAGAGTTGGATCCAAAACAGTTAAAATTTATGAATGATGAAGCGCAAGTTTTAGTATTACCAAATGATGAAATGATTCTTGGAATGCTAACTTACGATGCTCAGTTAGAAATAATGGATTTTAGTTCTTACGTTAAGCTTTTTTGGGATAATTACAATTTGATAAAAAACGAGCCAGCACGAAGGGCTCTTGAGAATTTTATAGATACATATGATAACAAACCATCAACTTATAGCAAAAAAGAGATAAGAGAAGCGTTTGTGGAAGCTAACGATGCAATAGAAAAAGACAAAATATATGATTTAATGGCTTTAATAGATAATTATCCTATATTGCAACTTAGCGACCAAGATGGGAATAGTTTGCTCCATAAAGCTGCTTATGCTGGAAATTATCCGGCAGTGAAATTCTTACTAATGAAAGGAATCAAAACCTCTAAGCTTAACTACAAAAATCTCACGGCTTTGGATTTGGCAATGATGAAAAATAAGATTAGTATAATAATTTTACTAAGGTCCGCCGGAGCATTTTAAATAAAACTTACGGTAAGTAATTATTTATGGCTTTATTAATGGATGATTTGTGGAAAGGAGAGGGCGAATTAGTCGATTTTCCTTAGTTCATTTGCTTTTGGGATTAAATAAAAAATGCTGAAGGTTATAATCGAATATTTTAAGATAAGAGTTAAGTTGAGTAACAACTCATTTTCCTTCATAATCGGTATTGTTAAAGCCATAATAATTATTACACCTAAGGATAGCAACGCTCGTGGCAAAGAAATAGCACCATACTTATTTTGAAATTTTGTAACATTTTGTCCGTGCTCTGATCTTTCTGTAAATTCTCCTTTGCTAAGTAAAAATTTCCAAGAGATGCCAAATCCGGTTAATGCCCCTATTGCTATTGCTACCATAGGTGGCCAAGTCAAATTTTGTGAAACTAAGGCATAAATCAAAACGGATGCTACGAGTAATGACCAATATCTTTTTGCCGATCTAGTATGATTTTTAAATAAATAATTTTCCAAATATTTTTTCCATAAATAAATTATAATTAGTCCTATTACTGCCCCGCCTGCAACGTCGTATATACTATGTACCCCAAGATATACTCTGGATATAGCAATGCCTATTACTGGTATTAAACACAAATATTTCAGTTTACTTTTTAAACCAAGCATAATACATCCCCAGAAAATTACCGCGACTTGAACATCGCCGCTAGGGAAGCCAAATTTATCGTGTACAGTTATCAGATGTAAGGTTGCGTCCGGTCTTGGTATTTTAAAGCAGTTTTTAAGTAAGCAATTAAGCAGGGTAGCAAATGGCACTAAAAATCCCAACGATCTAAAAAGCGATTCAGAAGAGCGTACCTGATGTACTCTAGAATGACTTAACCAATAACCTAAGGCGATGATTGTAATATAAAAATAATCACTTGCTAATAGTGGAAACCATTTAAATACATTACTCCAAAACTCTGTTCTTAGCTCTAAAACCCAGTTCATTTGCGCCATATCCGTATAAGAATTAAAAATACTTGGAATTATTAGCACTATACATAATTGCCCATATGGTAGCAATAGCAACTAATAGCATAAGCCATATGGGAGCAAAATAGGAATTACTGTAATGGTAAAGACCAAGGCATATTGCCGGGGCCATTTTACCTATGATGCTCGAACCTATGGCATTTCCGATGCCGGTAATGAGGTACTTCTCATCTGTTGAAATAAGATTATTTAGCCACAAATTCACCACGCAGCTAAATACTACTCCAACTATCACAATCCACAATTTAATGATAACAACATAGCTTAAAGAAGCACCAAAAACGAAGTACCACATTGGTAATATGGTTATTGTTAGAATAATTACGCTAAAAGCTAGTACTTTCCTTGGTTCAAATTTAGTCACTATAGAGCCAATAATTGGTATTAGTATCATATCTAGAATTAAAATTGCATTATTGGAATACATTAATTCTTGAATGGTTAAATTAGTAAATAATGGTACTAGGTTATTGATAACGATGAACGGTATAGAGTAAGTTATATAAGAAAACCCAGAAATAATTGCTATTCTGGTTAGTAATATTTTGTTTTTTAGCAGAATTTTTAGCCCTCCTGTCGAATAAAGGGATAATAGTCGCTTTTTGCTTAAGGTAAGTGGCTTGCTTTTGTACATTCTAATTGCGTAACCAAATAAAGCTGTTAATCCTCCTATTACATAGCATATACGCCAATATTCCTGATGAATTAAGATGATGTTACTCATAAAAGAAGCTATGATAATACCCAGCATCACAGAAGTTTGATATAAGTAGGAATTTCTTCCAGCTTCTTTATCAGCTTTGTCTGATAAAATGTATAATTTTGCAATATTAATTTCACCAGCAGAGAAAATACCGTTTAAAAATCTGAGTATTATCAGTGCAATAGTGCCTAAATATCCTATCTGTTCATAAGTTGGGACTAATGCTAAGCCAAGGGTAGTAATGCCTACACCTACTAAGGAATAAGAAAGACTGATAGCTGGGCCATGAGTGAAAGAGATCAGGCCAAAAATATACGACCCTAAAGGTCTCGTAACTATGGTCGTAGCTAAAACACTATAAGCTAGTATTAACGAGATTACCGGATCGGAAGATGGAAAAAAATTTACAGCAAAAATCGGAGCCAAAAAACCATAAAGAGCTGTATCGAAATGATCAACAAGACTGGCAAGAAGTATAGAGTAATCTCTTCTAGATAAAATTTTCATAATCAGATTTCCCTCTGTGTTAGATTAAAGCTACTAACCTTACCAAAGGGAAATGTGTTTTTATCCGCATAGGTGTCACCCTGATCGAAAGCCCGGGGGATTTCCCCTTGCGCCTCTGCCTCGCTGCGGGGGATTGCCACGCTCATTTCATTTGCTCCTCTTCTTGTCATTCCCGCGCAGGCGGGAATACATAACAATGTGCCCCCAGAGCCTTCTACGCTAAAAGCAAAATGGATCCCCAAGCAAAAGATGGATCCCCTCGAAGGGCGGGATGACAAAGGAAAACTGGTGGACACAACAGCGAAAGGGATCTCCCCTTTCGCTTGCCACGCTCACCTTTAGAGAATTCATTTATACATTTCAATTTACACTTCCTTCGCAGGCATTATCCTGAGCAGGTTTGTAAGAGTATGATCTCAGCTTTTAAAAAATCACTTTTAAAAATCACTTTTTAAAAAATTACTTTTTAAAAGCACCCCTGGTAAAATTATTCTGAAGATTTTAGTTGTTACGTAACCATCTGTCAACAGGTTATGATTAAGCCATTTTTCCAAACATATTTTTTTGGTCAAAACCGTATAATTCCACATCAACTATTTGTCCGGAACTGAATGGTGTATCCAAATTGATTTCTGTATTAAGTGCTTCGTCAAGCTTTACGGGAATAAAGTTCTCTGTATGAGCCATGTTATTTTTTTCTACCAATACACTAGCTCTCAAATTTATATTCTGAGCAAAAAATTTCTGCAATTGCTCAAGCCCTTCAGAACGTAATATAGCTGCTCGTTTTTTTCTTATGTGCTTGGCTACTTGAGGCATTCTGGCTGCGGGAGTTCCTTCTCTTTCGGAATATGGAAAGATGTGTAGATATTGCAGTCCAGCTTCAGAAATTAGTTTGCGGGTATTTTCAAACATCTCATCTGTTTCAGTTGGAAAACCTGCGATAATATCGGCACCAAAAGAGACATTTGGTCTTATTGCTCGTAGTTTGTGACAAAATTCAACAATTTGCTCTCGGTTATGACGGCGCTTCATTCTTTTTAAGATCATATTATCACCAGATTGCAAACTAATATGAAAATGAGGCATGATTCTCTGATTATAAGCCATGAGCTCGAACAGGTCGTTGTCTATTTCCGCAACATCAATTGAAGATAAGCGAAGTCTTTTTAATTCGGGCACTAAGCCAAGCACTCTTTTTATCATTTGAGCAAAAGTTGGGCTGCCAGGTAAATCTGCTCCATAAGCAGTAACATCAACTCCGGTGAGCACTATTTCTTGATAGTTTTCTGCAATTAAACCCCGTATTTGTTCTGTAATTACTCCAACTGGCACAGACCGACTGTTGCCTCTTCCATAAGGAATCATACAAAAAGTACATCTATGATCACAACCATTTTGTACTTGAATAAAAGCTCTGGCTTTTCCCTCAAAACTTTTGATTAAATGGTTTGCTGTCTCCTTAACGGACATTATGTCGTTTACAGAAACTCTATTTGTTCCTAAAAAATAATTACTACTAGAAAGTTTTTCCTCGTTACCAAGAACTTTGTCAACTTCTGGCATTGAAGCAAACATAGAGGGATTATTTTGAGCCGCGCATCCAGTCACAATAATTTTTTTTTCAGGATCGTGTTTTTTTATCTTGCGAATAGCTTGTCTTGCTTCTTTTTCTGCTTCCTTTGTTACAGCACAAGTATTAATTACTACAACATTCTCAAGACCAGATGCATTTAAATTATTCTTAATTATTTCGCTCTCATAAATATTAAGTCTACAGCCGAAAGTTACAACTTCCTGATTTTTACTCATCGTAGTGATACTCTCCACTAAAAACGTATTCTGCAGGGCCGGTCATTAGTATTTCATTATTACCATTCTTTTTCATTTTTAAAGAACCTATTTCAAACCGAACCGTACCTTCATCAGTCGTAAAACCTAATTTATTACTGGCAGCAAAAGTTGCCGAAGCGCCGCTACCACAAGCCATGGTGAATCCCGTTCCCCTTTCCCATACTTTTAAATTTATCACATTTGCTGTATTTTCTTTGCTATAAAAGCTGGCAATTTCAGCAAAATTGACATTGATTCCACTAGCACCATTATTATTTGCGAACAAAGGATTTTTTTGTAATTTTTTACCGATAAGCTTCTTATCTTTATCGCCTAGTTTACTAAAGATTACTAAATGAGGATTGCCAATATCTACGCAGATTAACTCTTTCGGCTCAAGTGTATATTTTTCAGCTAACTGCCAAAGCTCTTCGTTTTTTGGCATCCAATTAGCAGCAAAATTAGCTATTCCCATATTGACAGTAATATTTTTAGGATCGTGATATTGAGCAGGAACTATTTTTTCTCCAATCTTTATATCAATAGCACTTATGCCATATTTATCGAAAATTAAACGCGATAAGCATCTTGAAGCATTACCACAAGCCTTTGCTTTAGAGCCATCTTGATTGAAAATATTCATCAAAACTTCATTCGACTTAACATCTTGCTTAGAGTAAGTTATAAATTGATCGCAGCCAATTCCGATTCTACGATCCGATATTTTGATTACAAAATCTTTCAAGTTATTCAATTTAGCTAAAGCTGAATTCTCAACAATAACAAAATCGTTACCCAAACCATGCATTTTAATGAAAGAAACTTTCCCCATGATCAATAATCTAAATTATAATTGATTCAAATGTTTTGCAATATATCCCAAAAAATATCTAAAAACATGTCCAAAATTACTTCCAACGACTGTCCGCAAAGACCTAGCTAAATGCGCGCTGACTCAATCTTTAATTAATTCCAGGCTACAACTAATTCTGGCTAATCTTTAGCATTCTTTGTTTGACCTTGTCCCAACTATAATGAGTATTGACAGTTTTGACCTCAGTAACCAACAAATCGCCATTTGGTAATTGTGCAACGTCTAACCCTCTCTGCAAAAAATCTACTATCAAAGATGTAGACTTGCAAATGTAATTAATATCAGAAAAAACATCATTTTCTTCTGAAGGAATGGTATCCGAATCACTTTTTTCTATATTAGTCATCGTCAACTTAGTGTTTAAATTATATGAGTTTATAATAACCATTTTTTAAAAAACATCAAGCACTGATATTAATTATGATTAATTTTTTTTGTAAAATTTAAACGCAGAAAATATCATCTAAAATCAGGGTAGTGAAACTTGTAGTGCCTATAAATTTAGGGGGAATGTGAGAACAACTTTGTTCCAGCATAGCTTTGCTTATCCAGCTTTTATCAACATTCTAGATACGTACAAGCTGTGTGATGTTTATATAATGGCTCCTCGGGCCGGATTCGAACCAGCGACCGAACGGTTAACAGCCGTTTGCTCTACCACTGAGCTACCGAGGAACAAGACACAACCGCTAAAAACATTAGCTCGTAAAACTTAAGATTAATCAGAGCAACAGGAGGACCAAGTTTAGCTTGAAATAAACATCCGAAGATGCAATCTCCTGATTCCTATTTTCTTGACTCCTATGTACTTAAGGCTTTGAACAAAAGCCAACCTAAATTTCAGACTCTCAATCTTATAACAAAACTTTACGAGAAGGTCTATAGTTTTTTTTAAAATACGCAATTATTTTTGTTTAAGATCGCTGTGACTTAGAATTTTTGCTATATTTTGAAATATTATGTAACAAAAATTCATTTGTTTACAACTTCCTAGCTATTATAATTATAACTAGTTTAGGGATGTAACGAAATATCGTTATTAACATTTTTAGTAGTAGTTTTATTTAAGATGCAGCAATTAACCATTCAGAATCCAATTAGTTGCTTTGGAATTGGCCTGCATTCAGGCAGCAAGACTCAGGTAACCCTTAAACCGGCTGCTGAAGATGTTGGGATTGTTTTTGTTAGGACTGATGTATATTCTTTGGATAATAAGGTTTTTGCTAATTTTGCAAATGTTGCAGACACCATCCTCTCAACTTCTGTACAAAATAATGCTAACGTGAAGGTTTCGACCATTGAACACTTGATGGCAGCTGTTTGGGGGTGCGGAATCGATAATTTAATCGTTGAAATTGATGGGCCAGAAGTGCCTATAATGGACGGTAGCAGCAAGCCTTTTGTATTTATGATAGAATGTGCTGGATTGAAGGTTTTGAAAGCACAAAAGAAGCGTCTTAAGTTACTTAAAGAAATTAGAATAGAAGATGCTGGAAGTGAAATTATTGCATCTCCATGCGACAATCTTAGGGTGGATTTAACTATTGACTTTGCTAGCAGAGCAATTGGCAAACAAAGCTTTACCTTCTTTGAGGGGTT
>Ga0075154_10001838_pt1 | contig 14462 bp, 18 predicted proteins | sample JI71714BDNA_FD_70965 | JGI IMG/M metagenome (GOLD analysis project Ga0075154, IMG submission 70965) | Wastewater effluent complex algal communities from Wisconsin, to seasonally profile nutrient transformation and Carbon sequestration -... | ecosystem: Engineered > WWTP > Effluent > Algae... | reverse complement strand
CCCCCTTCACAACGCAATTTCAGCCGCTATAGAGCGCCCTCTTGCTGGGGCGTAGCCAAGCGGTAAGGCAGCGGTTTTTGGTACCGCCATGCGAAGGTTCGAATCCTTCCGCCCCAGCCATCGACTCCTATCTGTGTGTTCACAGGAGTCTTCGGTGCCAGTCGGACCGGCCAGCAACCTGATTTGCTGTAGTTCGTTGAGCTCGGTTGCACTGCGTACGCCCGAGCTGTTGCCAATATCCTCTGCCAGCTTGCCCGCCGACGCTCGCAATATGCCTGCGAGGTCGCCATGCAGATCAACTGTCAGAGCGCTTCCGTCCCCGTTCGGTGTGAGGACAATCTTGTCGATCAGCTTTCTGATGAGCTTCGCGGACTCGTCGCGATGCTCGGGATCATTCAAGCTGACCAATAGGCGCTGCACTTCCTGCTGGTAGCGCAGCGCCATGTTCGGATGGACGTAGACTGGCGCTTCCCGCTTGTCGTGAAGCGTTTCCTCCAACGCCAGTTTGCGTTGTTGAAGGCCATTGATTTCGTCGCGGATCAGATTGTCTGTCTGATCGGCGAAGCGTTGGTACTCTTCGAACAGCCAGGTCATTATGTACGTGCCGATGATCGTCATCTTGAAACGCTGTGCGTCATCATAGGCTAGCAGTCCTTGGATGTTCTCCGCACCGCCATTGTGAATCCGCAGCAGCCACTCGAGCGCCGTCAGGTCGGCATCGGTTTCAAGGATATGCCGAAGCCTGCGCTGATCATCGGCAGTGCGCTCAAGAGTCTTGAGCTTCACAAGGCCGAGCGGTGCCGCCGCGCTGATCAGACTTCCGGACAGGCGCTGATCGCGCATGAACAACACATGCCCGTTGATGCAGTGCGCGAGTTCGTGAAACCACACGAAGCGCGACATCAGAAGACCCATATAGATGGCCGCGCGATGGCGCTCTTCACAGCGCGGGATGCGGACGCGATCCCGTTCGGGATCGACATTGGCGCCGTCAATAGTGATCCGCAGCGCCTGCAATCCCGGCGGCTGATCTATGCCCATCACCGGCGAGGCCTCTTCGTCCGCTTTGCCAATGTCTGGCATCACGAAGGACTGCGTGAACAGGTAGAGTCCATTCCCGACTATCGCGTTCGGACGCCACTTCAGTCTGCGATCATGATTCTCAAGCATCATCGCGATATCATGTATCAGAACGATGAGATTAATTGCTGCCCAATCTCAATCATTATCACGACCCTTGCAGCACACGCTTATGAGGGGGAGGAAGAAATAGCCGACGCGCTTGTATCTATTCTCGCCCGCATGGAGAACTTTATTCAACGCGATGGGCAACTCCGTGCGACCATCGCCAACCCGAGCGATCCCTCTGAGAACTTTGCAGACAAGTGGTTAGAATTCCCGGAACGTGAGACAGCGTTCTATAAGTGGCTGCGGCAAGCACAGAGCGACTTTGCGGCGGCGGCGAGCATGCTGGAACGCCGGAAGATCACCGAGTCCTTGGCACCTCACATGGGTGTTGAGCTTGCGAAGCGCGCAGAAGCGCGGAGCACGACACCACAATCGGGCATGTTACGCCGGGCAACATCCGCTGTCGTCGCGGTCGGCGGGGCGACACCTTCATTCGCCGATGTTCCGCGCACCCCGACCAAACCCCAAGGCTTCGCGTGATTTGGTGGGCGTCTCAACCAAGTCGAGCACGAGCGGAAAGCATCGGTATCGCTGAACTGGAAGAGCGTTCAGATTGGCTGCGCGGCGTCTCATGGCGCATCGGTAACGACGCCCGCCTTGTCGCCGATTTCGAAATCTTGCACCTGGGGGACGCGGTCGCGTTGACGATCACGTACCCCAGCTTTTTCCCCAACATGCCGCCGCAAGTCACGCCGAGGGGCGATATCCGCCTTTCTGATCATCAATATGGTGCAGGCGGTGAACTGTGCTTGGAGTTTCGACCGGATAACTGGGAGCCGGACATGACCGGTGCCATGATGATCGAGAGCGCCCATCGGCTGCTGAAAGGTGAGAAACCAGCTCCAGAGGTGCAAGCGGAAGTTGAGAGCGCCCACCGGATGACGTTAGGGCAGGAAATCCGAAACGCCGATTTCCGCTTGGTACTTTCTGCTGATGCTAAGACTCAGCTAAGCGCTCTTCCTTATTTTATTCTCACAGAACTAGTGATCGAGGAGCTGTTTCATGCGGACCACTGGATGGCGTTCCCAAAGCGACTAGGTTCAATCGAGACGCCTATATGGAATAAGCCAAAGGGTATCGCTGGAATGCGCGACCGGGTTGGATACGCCATTCGCTTTCCCGATGAGACCGAAGTGCCGATAGCCGCGAATTACTCTTTCATGAAAACTTTGTTTGAGGCTGCGAAGGTGCAGCCGCCGCTCGATGCGCTGGAAGCTAGTTCGCAAGAGTTGCCCTTGCTGATCATTCACAGAGATCGATTCAGACTCATCTCGCTTTCCTCAGGAACAGGCGAGCGTGCGGTCTATGACTATCGAATGCTCGAATTGCCTGAGGATGGACCGCGCCTATCGGGCGAATATACAACACTGTCAGAAAAGTCTGTAGCCATCGTCGGCTGCGGCTCTGTCGGCTCGAAAATTGCAATCTCGCTGACAAGAGCTGGCGTGCCGTCATTCGTATTGGTCGACGGCGACGTACTTGTCCCTGGCAATCTGGTTCGCAATGAACTCGACATGCGCTCCGTCGGGCTAAACAAGCCGGACGCGCTCGCAGCGCGGATCAAGGAGATCAATCCGAATGCAAAGGTTATAGCTCGACGGTTGACTCTGGGGGGTCAGGAAAGTTCGGCGTCCACCGACGCCGCATTGCAGAAGATTGCGTCAGCCGACCTAATCATTGACGCCACCGCCGATCCCCAGATTTTCAATATGTGCGGCGCCGTGGCGCGTATTGAGAAGAAGCTTTTCCTCTGGGGCGAGGTCTTTGCGGGCGGCATTGGTGGTCTGATCGCACGCGTTCGACCGGATCACGATCCGCCACCTCACCTTGCGCGTCGTCAAATCGCTTCGTGGTGCCGGGACCAGGACGTACCGTGGACGCATGGCAATACTGGGCATCAATATGCCCTATCCATTGACGTCGAAAAGCCACCATTGATGGCCGATGATGCCGACGTCGGTGTATTCGTGATCTCGTTGAATGGGACAATGAGGAAGATGCCGACTTCTTCAAAGCTTGGCTTCGCAGTCAGTACGCGACGAAAATTCGCGAGCGAAAAAGGGGTGCAAAGCAAGAGGACTTCGACCGGATTGGTACCGAGTACCACCGCTGGCTGCGAGACTCACGCCGTCAAGTCGGGCTTGAAAAGGCGTCTGACTTCCTGCGGTTCGTCAAAACTGACTTCGAATTCTACTCCAAGCAGTATCTTCGCCTGCTAGAAGCTTCCGAAGAAGTAACTCCGGGCTTGGAGCACGTAGGTTACAATTCGTGGAACGGGTTCACACAGCAATACCAGATTTTGCTAGCACCGCTCAGGCCGACTGACACGCCTGACGAGATTGATCGAAAGATCAGGATCACATCGAGATTTCTCGACATCCTTCTGACATGGCGCCTGTGGAATTTCCGAAGCATTGCCTACTCGACAATGCAGTACGCAATGTTCTTGGTCATGCGGGATATCCGTGGGCTAAACTCCGCAGACCTTGCCCAGCTTCTTTATAACAAACTGCAAGCCGAGGAGGAAAATTTCGACGTCAACAGCGAATATCACCGTCAAGGGATAGGCCTCTACGTCCACCAGCAGAACCGGAAAGTTCTGCACCGTATTCTTGCACGCATAACCGACTATATCGAGGTCAAGTCGGGCATGGCATCGCGCTTTGAAGAATATGTTGGCGGCGATAGCGTCGCTTACGAAGTCGAGCATATTTGGGCCGACCATTTCGAGCGGCATACCAGTGAGTTCAAACATCCCGCCGATTTCGTCGAACATCGGAACCGGATTGGCGGTCTTTTGCTCCTGCCGAAATCCTTCAATGCCAGCTACGGCGACAAACCTTATGCCGACAAGCTGGAGCATTATTTTTCGCAGAACATCTTGGCGAAGTCGCTCCACCCGAATTGCTACAAGCATAACCCGGGCTTTGTGCGTTTCGTTGAAGAACGCGGGCTGCCGTTTGAACCCGTAACAGAATTCAAGAAAGCCAGCATTGATGCTCGGGGGGAACTTTACCGACGGATCGCAAAATGTGTTTGGGACCCGGCCAGCTTACTGGAGGAGGTTTCCAAATGAGCCAACATGCAGCATCGAACGTCCATAAAGAGGATGTGCTTCAAGAGCATTTGATCCAGAATTTGATCGAGGGACAAGGCTATGAACGCCGCGTCGGATCGGAAAAGAGCCGTGCTTACCAAGGCGACGTTCATTTCGACAAATCGCTCGCAATGGATCGGGGGCTTGTCGTTCGCTTCTTGAAAGATAGCCAGCCTGCGTCCTGGGCAAAGCTGGAGCAACACTACGCCGCGTCCGCTGAAGACGTGCTGTTCAGACGGACTACCGCACCCCTTCCATCTTTATTCCATGCGCCAGGCTATCGAGGAAAAATTCATCCTCGACGTGCTCCAGAATTACATGACCTATAAGGCTTACTACCAGCTCGAAAAGGTAATCGAAGATGATCCCGAACTGAGTGGGCGGCGAGGCCAACGGAAGGTGGCACGATATGCGAACCTTCACGCAACGGCGATTGGCCAAAAAGTTGAGATCATCGTCGAGCATTTCCGCCGACACGTTCAAGGCTTGTTGAACGGTCAGGCCAAAGCGATGATCGTGACCCAAAGCCGCGAGCACGCGTTGCGCTACTACTTTGGCGTCAAAAAGTATATTCGCAAAAACGGCTATGGCGACCTGAAAGCTCTGGTCGCCTTCTCGGGTGATCTCGAGCTCGATGGTCAAACCTACACCGAAGCCGATTTGAACGATTTCTCTGAAACAGAGCTGCCGGGGCGATTTGATGGCTTCAAGCCTGATGGGACACCTTATCCCTCGACATATCAAATTTTGATCGTTGCTGAAAAATACCAGACAGGCTTCGACCAGCCGAAGCTTTGCGCCATGTACGTGGATCGAAAGCTTGCAGGCCTCCAAGCGGTTCAAACACTCTCGCGCCTTAATCGTACGCGCGCCGGTAAGGACCTGACGTTCATTCTCGACTTCCAAAACACGATAGAAGACATCCAGTCGGCATTTAAGCCCTACTACGAGGCCACAACAGTCGAGGCAATGTCCGATCCGAACATGGTTTATGACCTTGAGGGCCGGCTCTACAAATTTGGATATCTCGATAAAGACGAAATTGAACGCTTCGCGCAGACCTATTTCAAAGGAACGCTCAACGGCGCAGATCGCGCTCAACTCGAAGGGCTGGTGAAGCACGCCGTTGGCAGGTTTGAAGCAGATGAGGACGAAGGACGGCAGGAAGAATTTCGGCAGCTTGTCAAGAGTTTCGGGCGCTTTTACAGCTTCATTGCGCAGGTCATGCGCCTAGAGGACACAAGCCTTGAGAAGCTCGCCTCTTACGGGAATTGGCTGGCACGCTTGCTTCCCAATCGCGAAGTTCCGCCTGAGATTGAGATAACCGAGGATATGCTTCGTCTTCAAGCATTCAAGGTGGAGCAGAAAGAGGCTGGCAATGCCTCGCTCGCAGCTGGGGATACTGAAGCTCTCAAAGCAATCAGCGAATTCGGCGCTAAACCCTACACCGAAGATGAGAAGAAAGAACTCTCCGAGATCGTAGAGGCTTTCAATGAACGCCACGGTACTGAATTCACCGAAGCGGACATGATCCGCTTCGAGCAGGTTAACCGGGAAATTCTCGACGAAGATATGAGCGAGATGCTGCGCAATAACCCTCCTGACGTAGTCTATGCAGCGTTCCGCGACGCCTTTTTCCAAGGTGCCATCCGCATGTTCCAGCGCGATAATGAGATGCGCAATATCGTCCTGACCGACGCAGAAGCGCGCGACAAGGCAACCCGGCACTTCTTTAACCGGGCATTGCGCGAAGTACGCGACGAGGGCAGCTTGAACGCTACCGCATGAGATCAACTAGGCTCTGAGCTGCCCGAAGGTATAGCCGTGCGCGATGGATCGCGGTTGAACAGATTACGTGTCACCGCCCCCTTATCGCCATCCCCTGAGATAATCCCGCGACGTTGGCCGGTGCATCCGGTTGGTCAACGGCTTGCCCGCTCCATTCGCCTTCACTGTGTTCCGGCTCCCGTGTTGGCCGTTTCCCCGCGCTAGCGCGGGTGACCCGCCGTCTTGTGCCCCGGCCTTCTCCTTCGCGTCCTCAGGGAACAGCGAAAGGAGATCAGGACATGACCACTTCATCCACCGAACGCTTCGACGTTCATCAAGCCATCACCAATCAGATCATTGCCGCCATCGATGCCGGCACTGGCACGCTTCAAATGCCCTGGCACCGCTCTGGCGCGAATATCATGCGCCCCGTCAATGTCTCATCCGGCAATGCCTATCGCGGCGTCAACACCGTCGCCCTCTGGGCTGCCGCCGATGCCTTCGGCTACGAGCATGGCCTCTGGGGCACCTACCGCCAGTGGCAGGATCGCGGTGCGCAAGTCCGAAAGGGCGAGAAATCTTCGCTGATCGTCTTCTACCGTGAATTTGATCATGATGATGCTGATGATCAGCCTGCCGATGATGATCGTCGTCGTCGCTGCATGGCGCGCGCGTCGCGCGTGTTCAACATCGCTCAGGTCGATGGCTATGTCATCGATGAACCCACCACCGACGACAACCGCGTCGATCCGATTGCCTCAGCGGAAGGCTTCGTATCTGCGACCGGCGCGAAGATCTCTGAAGGCGGTGATCGCGCCTTCTATTCCATCCTCGAGGACGCCATCACAATGCCGGATCGCTATCGCTTCATCGACATGAAATCCGGCACGGCAACCGAGGCCTGGTATGCCACACTGCTGCACGAACTGACGCACTGGACGGGTGCGTCCCATCGTCTTGATCGCACCTTTGGTGAACGCTTTGGCGATGATGCCTATGCGATGGAAGAACTCGTGGCCGAGCTTGGCGCGGCGTTCCTTTGCGGTGATCTTGGTATCTCCGCTGAGCCGCGCGCTGATCATGCCGCCTATATCGGCAGCTGGCTGCGCATCCTCAAAGGCAACCGCAAGGCGATCTTCGTGGCCGCGAGTGCGGCAAGCCGTGCGGTGGAGTTCCTGCGGAGGCCTAACTGAAATAGGTAGAAAAAATTAGCTGATCTCTCCAATAAAACATCCCACCTTCGGTAGCGATATCATCCAGAACTCGGTAAATAAACGTCAGACTACTGAATGCTGCCGTCACTTTCAAAGCAATGACAGCAATATCCAATCTTCTTTTATCATCAACTACCTTACCGCAAGCTACATTGAAGGCATTTATCGATGCTATACATTCGGCTAACTGCTCAATTTTTCGGTCATATTCATTAACTGCATCGCTCCAGACGCCGAATGGGACCGTAGGGTCAGATGCCAAAAGCTTCAATTTCCGATCCAAGCCGATGAAATCTTGCCTCAACCCATCAGCTGAGCGCAGAGGTTTTTGTTGCGCTCGAAATCCGTATCTTATTCCATAATCGGAGAGATATTCCCTCTGAACCTTCTCCGCTTCAGAAAGAGTGTCAATAAGAGCCTTCTTGGTGTCCAAGATCAATTGCCGAATAATTTCCCGACACAACAAAATTGGCATCACAGAAGGCTCGCTTGACCCCCTATCGATCTCCATATGATATCTTGTTTCCAGCCAACTGCGGCTCAAATAAATATCCGGATCACCTTTCCTTCGCGGCACAATCGCCGCCAAGGCGCCATATACTCGGTCGAAGACCTGGTGCTCGTTCTCCGCCGAAAATTCAACCATAATGATGGCTTAGCCCTTCAAAGCAAACTTGATCTTTCGCCAAAATCTAAAAATTCTGCTTTGGGGGAAAATGAGTTCTGTTGGCGCTTCTCGCAAAAAGTTAAGATATGCATCAGCGTCTTCTGGCGTCCTTATCTCATCGGCAAAGCGCGGACCCTTGTAGCCCCGAATGTCAAAGCTAGGAGTACCACAATCCGCTCGGAATTTCTCCGATACACTCATGCCGCCACATCCCTTTGCCTTAAGCATACGCGATCATAGCCTATGCCAACAAAAATAGCAAGTAGATCATTTGAACTGATTGCTAAATTCTGACAACTTTCAAGAAAATCATCGGTTATCTCAACACCTTTAAGTGGTATATTCTTGGTTCTCGACGAAATGACGCCCCTAAACTGTCCAACGAGAGCACCGGGGTCGTCAGCATTTGAAAATTCTTCAGCGCCCGCCAAAAACAGGATCTTAACATATTCTTCGAATGTCACTTTATGATAATGAGAGCGTCGGCAATAATGCAGGGTCTCCCACCAACGATGGGAAACACGTGGGCCTTGCCCGAAAAGGGCTCGAATAGCTGACATACATTTCCCCTTCAAAATTATGTGCAGCTTTGAATCAACAAACAATGATTGTGTCAAGGATAGCCCGCCATCAATTCACCGATTTTCTGTAATGGAGGGGATGATTCATCAGCCATCATTGTGCGGGTGATTCGAGCTATTTGGCAATTCCGGCAGCGCGTCATGATGGAGCCATGTGCCGAAGGTCTAACGCCACGCGCGTATTCGTCAGCGATGAAATGATGATGGCGATGTCGCGGTCGGTGAGCGTTGTCTCGTGGTCGAGGATTTGGCGCAGTCTGGCGTCGAGTTCCCGCAGCTCGCGCGTGGTGAGGTGGATGACGTCGTCGATCCGGATCAGTTGTTGATAGTGCATGGTGCCCTCCCGTGGGTTGCGCCGGACCATTCCGGCTATTGTCGGGAAAGTGGCGGGCACGGGGCGGACGGGCTGCACCTATAGGGCGCAACGTCAGTGGAGCAGGACATGCCTGTCCTTGCAGCCTTTCAGGCCGACTTGTGGCTTAGTGGATTTCACCAAGAGCTGATGGCCGCGCGCATGCGCAGGGGCACTTTGTTGTCCTCAGATGATCAGGGGCGAGAGGCAGCCAGATGATCCCTCTTGGCATGTGGGTTCGCTCGTTTTTGCACGCCAGTTCCTGACCGAACGCGGACGGCCGTCAATACCCGGCCCGCTCCATTCGCTCCGCTGTGCTTCGCTCCCGTGTTGGGCATGACGCCCGCCCTTCTCCGTCCGGTCCTTTGGAATGGCGCAACGAGCCAACCCAAAACCAAAGGAGATTTACAATGGCACGCACTCAAACCACCCTTTCTACCACCGAGACCAAAGCCCCCGACTTCATCGCCTGGCACGTCCAGCAGAAGGGCGAGAAATCCTACTGGAACAAGGTCGGGGCTTCATGGAAGCACAAGGACGGCAAGGGCATGACGCTCCAGCTGGAAACGCTTCCCATCAACGGCCGCATCGTCCTGCGGGTGCCCTCCGACACCACCGAAGGGACGGAAGGAGCGCGCTCGTGAGCGCGCCCATCACCACCATGCTGATCTGGAACGGGATCAAGATCATGGTCAACCACACCCCCAATTACTGCGGAGAAATCGACCACATCGAACTGCACGCCGAAGATCGCCAACGACTGCCCGTCACCGAGACCGGCTATCGCTCGCACTTCTGCCATGAATCGCAGATCGAACCTTACGGATCGGCACTCGCCTTTGTGCAAGCATGGCTGGATTTTGAAGCGATGAAGCCCGAATGGCGAGCTTACGAATTCGCCTCGCGGCAGCTCAGCTTGTTCTGACAATCTTGATCCCGCTCACTTATATGTGCGCGGGATCATATTTTTTGCGCATTTATAGATGCGCATAATGTGTTGGTTTGCACACTTAAATGTGTCATTATTGATCTAGAAATGACACATTGAGATGACCATGGACAAAGCCACCCTTGCTCGAAAGAGCCTCGACAAGCGCCTTTCACCGCTGCGCGATATGCCGCTTGCGGTGCCTCCGCGCGGCTGGCTGCGCGCCATCCGCGAGTCCTTGTCCATGACCACACGCCAGCTTGCCGACCGCATGGGCGTTGCGCGATCGCGCATTAATGCGCTCGAAAAGGCCGAGCTCTCGGGTGCCACCACCCTCAAATCTCTTCGCGCCGCCGCCGAGGCGATGGACTGCACCCTCGTCTATGCCATCGTGCCGACCAAGTCGCTCGACGCCATCATGCGCGCGCGTGCCGCTGAGAAGGCGCATGTCGAGCTTGCCCATCTTCATCACACCATGACCCTCGAAAATCAGGCGATGACGAAGGCCGATCTTGAGCAGGAGCGCGCACGCCTGATCGATGAGTTGCTCGCCGGATCAGCCCGTCGTTTGTGGGGATGAGGTATACAGACTGGATTTATGCCTCAAAATATGAGACGATTTGAGTTATAAAGGAGACGTTTATAACTCATGGTGTGGAATTGGGAGCATCCTGACTGGCCGGATTTTCAATGGGACAGCGCCGCGCTGGCCGAAATGGAAGCACGCTTCCTGCACAGCTCCGGCATGCAGATCGGCTCGCTCAAGCATTTTGATGATGACACGCGGCTTTCGATCATGGTCGATACACTGACCGGAGAAGCCCTCAAAACGTCCGAGATCGAGGGCGAAATCCTCAATCGTGACAGCGTTCAATCATCGATCCTGAACGGCTTTGGATTGCCTACCGATGGTCGTCGCGTTGCACCAGCCGAACGCGGCATCGCCGATATGATGATCGACTTGCATCGCCACTTCGATCAACCGGTCACGCATGCCACGCTTAATGGCTGGCATCGCATGATCACCAACGGTCGTACTGACCTAAAAGATATTGGTCAGTACCGAACACATGAGCAACCGATGCAGGTTGTGTCCGGCGCATTGCACAAACCCAATGTGCATTTCGAAGCGCCGCCTTCTGCCGCCATGCCGGGAGAAATGGACCGTTTCATCGATTGGCTTGCGGCCACAGCGCCCGGCGGCGAACGTGCTCTTCCACCACTGACACGGGCCGGATTGGCGCATCTCTATTTTGTCTGCATCCATCCGTTCGAGGATGGCAACGGGCGCATCGCACGCGCCTTGGCCGAGAAAATGCTCGCGCAGGGCATTGGTCAACCGACATTGCTGGCACTGTCGCACACGATCCAACGCCATCGCAAACGCTACTATGATACCTTGGAAGCGAACAACAAGGACATCGAAGTGACGGACTGGCTGGTCTATTTCGCCAGCACAGTGCTTGACGCGCAGCGCTACACCCAGCGGCTGATCGACTTCCTGATCGAGAAAACCAAAATCTATGACCGCGTGCGGGGCCAGATTAACGAGCGGCAGGAGCGTGTACTTGCTCGCTTGTTCAAAGAAGGGCCGGATGGATTCAAGGGCGGGCTAAGCGCGGGCAACTATATCACGATCACCGGAGCCGCGCGCGCCACGGCGACGCGTGACCTGAATCATCTTGTCGAGCTAAATGTTCTGTCTGTCAGAGGTACGCTCAAGTCCACGCGATATTGGTTGAATATCACCGGCGAGGACAACAACATACCAAGTTGACCCTTCTGGACAAGATCACAGCTCGTCGAGCGCACTCGCCAGGTGCGGCAGGCGGGTGGTCAGTGCGGCAGCGATACTTTCGTGAATGTCATGGGCGAAGTCATCCGGCATCACACCGCGTGCGCGGTCTGCCGCGCTGTTGGCATTGTCGAGAATGGACTCGATCGCTTGCCGCATCAAGGTACGGCCAAGGCCTGCGGCCTCCCCCGATTGCACAAAATGCCGACCGATGATTTGCTCGACAACATAGTGGCGGCTTTTGCCTGCTGCCATGGCCAGCTTATATTTGTTTCTGGGAATCTGCTTTTTGTCGAAAGCTGGCTGCGCCGAGAGTACGTCATAGAATGGTGTCAGCCCGTAGCGCCCCTCTGGCCTCAAGAAGATGCTGAAATTCTTCGCATGCCCATCGGTGGCACCGATCAGCCAGAACAGGATTTGGCTTTTGAAGAAATCCGTTTGATCCTTTTGCGGTTCGTCTGATCGCTGCAAGAGCATGAGAATATCGCGCATGTTCGGACCGCCATGGCTCTGATATTTTTCCCCTGCCGCAACCCCTAATGCCTGACAGCAATCCTCTTGCGGGAGACGCAGCAGATGCTGGCTGTTACGCCAGAGACGATCAAAGCGCTCGACGACAAGTACGCGTCGCTTGCCGAACATGGCGACGCTGGTCTTCGCAACATCGAGACCGAACGCCGCCATGATCTTGAGGCAATAATGCTCGTTATCGACGCTCGCCGACATGTCGATTGGCCCAAAGGCGGTCGGGATTTCTCCGAGTTGCGGCTTGAGCATATGCGTCGTTGGTGTCGTGCCGATGGGTCGCTTCCATTGACCTTCGTGCCAGAGCAGCGCTGTCTTCTCTTGCGCGCCCGCGATGGAAATCCGAAAATCCTGTTCTCTGTCGACACCCAGCGGCGCGGCCACAAGGCTCGCGAGCATCGCCTCAATCTCTGCGTCGCTGACGGGTTCGCCCTTCACATAGGGCTTGGGATCGATAGCTTCGCCGTCGGGTATGAACTGCATGGCGCCCACGCAGTCGCGCCCGATGGCTTCTAACAAGCTGAAATAATCTGTCCCTTGTGCCCCCATTCGTTCAGCAACGCGGCGGCGGACGTTCGGACTGTCAGGCAGCAGATTGTCGAAGACGGCAACGACCGGCGCACCGCTATAGGCCGCCTCTCGCAGTGGCAATGATTGTGAGATGGCAAAAGCTGGCCCCCAATCGAGCCAGCTCTGATCATAGTGAAAGCTGACAGCACCGTTCGCCTCTTTGACCAATCGGCCGACCAGCCGATTGTTGATGAGGACATTGAGCGGTGCGTGGGTCTTGCGGCGCGCCATCAGAAGATGTCTTCAATGTTTTTGCTAGCGCGGCCTGAGCGCGTATCGATGATGAGCTCGAGATCAAGTGCGGCAAACAAGGCATAGATAGACGATAGTTTGGTGCCTTCATGCCCCGTCTCAATTTTTGAGATAAGCTCTTGCCGCAAGCCCGCCAGATTGGCGAGCTGGGTTTGCGTCAGGCCACGCTGCTTGCGGGTCCGCTGAATGATTGTCCCCAGCTGCCTGGGCGAACGAGTGATATGCGCCATGAGAATCTCCTGACATCATTATGCGATAAATCGCATATGATTGCAATATGCCATTTTTCGCATAAAGAGGTTATATGCCGGAAAGCGCATAAATTGTCCTTATGTTGGATTTCGCATAGCGCTCCTTACCGTTACGTCATCTGCTCAGCCCCTTGTCGGGCGATTTCTGCGCGAGCGATTTGAACTCCTGATGAACTTTGCCGGGCTTGCCGAACTCGCGGTCGAGCGAAGGACGTTTCGGCTTGTCCTGTGACTGTGATGGTGGCGGCATCCGGTCGAGCCGGATGCCGACCGATCCAGTCGGAGCCAGCCTTGGGTGATCAATATGAACAGGCGGCTTGGGCCGTGGCTGCACATTATCCATGTCACGAATGTTTGGCGCTTTGAGATCATCCATCGAGAAGGATGTTCGCTTCTGGTCGCGATCCATGATCATCACCCAAGGCTGGAGATTGTCGTTCAGGCGTGCAGATTGCGGCCGAGGCGTTTCATCGTTTCGTCCTCGAACCAGCGCTGCTTGTTGCCGATGATCGGATTGAGATTCTCGATCAGGATGAGCTGCCGCGATTTATGCAGCCGCATCAGTTCATCGGCATAGGCGAGCTGGCGCTGCGCCAGTGCTCTGGTTTCGGTGTGTGTTGTCGAGCTGTTCCCGCTGGAGCCGCCCGCACCGAAGGACGAGCCAAACGCGCGCGCGATAGCGGTGGAGAGATTCCACACCGTGGTGACGCCGCAAAGCGCCTGGAAATATTCCGCCGTCGTCCGATCCCGTGACCCGAAATACTGGATCATGCCGCTATTGCCGATGAACGTCTCCCAGCCATCGCCATAGATGGTCTTGAGCTGTGTGCAGTCCTGCACAATGCCCCAGAGCTGGATGCCAAAGCCTGCCATCAGCCCGAAGGCCTGTTCGATCATGGTCAGCCGACCGAGCGCTGGCATCTCATCGAGCAGGAACAGCACCGGCTTTTCAGGCTTCACTTCGATGTTGCGCGCATTGACCGTGATCGCCTGCTGGATCAGCAAACGCAGCCAGCGGCTGAAGGCATTCAACCGGTCCGATGGCAGCACCAGATAGATGGTGGTGCGTTCGCTTTTGAGCTGACCGAACGCGAAATCCGATGCCGACAGGCTCTCGCGGATACGCGCGCTATCGAGGAAGTGCGTCTGAGCTTGGGACAATGAACTGCTGTTGATCTGCGCGCTGACGGCAGTGATCAACCTGATCGGCGCGCTGGCCTATGCCGCGCGCATCGCGGGCGTGCGAACGGGGCGGATCGCGCTCAGTTTTGCGCT
>Ga0075154_10001835_pt1 | contig 14485 bp, 14 predicted proteins | sample JI71714BDNA_FD_70965 | JGI IMG/M metagenome (GOLD analysis project Ga0075154, IMG submission 70965) | Wastewater effluent complex algal communities from Wisconsin, to seasonally profile nutrient transformation and Carbon sequestration -... | ecosystem: Engineered > WWTP > Effluent > Algae... | reverse complement strand
ACGATGAAGCGGAGCGCGTCCAGCCAGCCGCCGCGGGCGATGCGCGGCGGGGTCGGGTTCATCGGCTCGTCGGCGGCGCGAGACATGCCGAACCCTAGTTCCGGAGCGGCCAAGGAAAGGTTAGCGCCGGTTCCCCATGGGCCGATGGGAGCCTCAGTCCTCCGCCTTGTCCACGACGACCGGCTGAGCCGCGGTCGTATGCCGATGAGGGGGTATGACGATGTCGGCTCGGGCGGCGAACAGGCTGGCCGATCCGATCAACCAGAGCACGCCTATTGCGCCGGCGATCATCCGTCCTCCGCGGTCCTGAGGCCCCAGAGTCAGACAGGCGACGGCGACGCCGCCCAGGATCACGGCATAGCCCAGATACACCGGGACGCCGTGAGACCCCGACAGGATGAAGGCGAGGCAGAAGACGACGCCGGCCGCCACGAGGCCGGCGACCCCGGCGACGACCAGATCCACGGTCAGGTTTGGCGTGGGCGGGGGCCTCGGCCGCGACCGCCTGGTCTTGGCGTGGCCCTCCTTCCAGCGAATGTCGCGACTTCGGACGGTGAATCGCTTGCCGGCCACGGCGTCAGGGCCTTACGCCACGGGGCGGGGCGTCCTCGTGGCGCGCCAGCAGGATCCTCATCCGGATGATCTCGGCCTCCTGGGCGGCGATGATCTCGCGGGCGAGGCTTTGGACATCCGCGGCCTCGCCGTGCTCGACAGCGATCTTCGCCATGGCGACGGCGCCTTCGTGATGCGCGATCATGCCGCGAAGGAAGTCGATGTCGGCGTCGCCCGTATAGGCGATGGCCATCTCCCGGTGCATCCGGTCATTCGCTTCGCGATAGGCCTGCGTGGAGGGTGCCTCCCCTGGCGTTGCGCCCTGGGTCTGATGACCACCGACATCGCGGGTGGATGAGGGGGGTGTCGAGTCCGCTACAGGCCGTGACCGTGCCGTCAGCATGCCGTAGGCGAAGGCCGACAGCGCGAGGAACACGGCGATAACGGACACCCAGCCGATGCGCTTCATGACGGTGTTCCGTTCGGGTCTGGAGCCGCCGTAGCAGCCGCAACCTCAGAAGAGCCAACGCGGCGGATCGGATCGCGGTAGCCGAGGAGCCGAAGCGCATTGAACACGACCAGAAGGGTCGAGCCCTCGTGCATCGCCACGGCCGGTCCGATACCGAGACCGAAGATGGTGGCGGGCACGAGGAAGGCGACCACCCCAAGGCTGACGACCAGGTTCTGCAGGATGATGCCGCGCGTTCGCCGACTGAGGCCGACGGCGAAGGGCAGTTGCGAGAGATCATCGGACATCAGGGCGACATCCGCCGTCTCCAGGGCGACGTCGGACCCGGCGGCGCCCATGGCGATGCCGACAGTCGCGGTGGCCATCGCGGGGGCGTCGTTCACGCCGTCCCCGACCATCGCGATCTTGCCCTCGGCCCGAAGCCGCTTGATGGCGTCGACCTTGTCCTCGGGCATGAGATCGCCCCAGGCCTCGGTCAGGCCGACCTGGCCGGCGATGGCCTGAGCCGCCTTCTGGTGGTCTCCCGAGATCATGATCATCCGTGACACCCCCAGCCCGCGCAGGGCGTCCAGCGCCGTACGCGCTGCAGGCCTCGGCGTGTCCAGAAGGCCGATCACGCCGAGGTCGCGTTCGCCCCGGCGCACGACCATCAGGGTGCGACCCTCGAGCCGCAGGCGCGTGACGGCCGCCTCCGCCTCATCGCTGAGCGGGCCGACCCCGTCCACGCCGAACATCTCCGGCTTGCCGATCCAGACCGGCTCGCCTTCGAACCGGGCGGTCACCCCTTTCCCGGTCAGGCTTTTGAGCTCCGAAGCCGCAACGATCGCCCCGCCCTTGAGGCGCTCCAGCCCGTCGCGGGCGATCGCCTCTGCCAGGGGGTGATCGCTCAGCCGCTCGACGGCGACGGCGGTCGTCAGGAGGTCAACGTCCTTCGCGCCGCCCACAGGAACGATGTCGGTGATGCGGGGGCGTCCTTCCGTCAGGGTGCCGGTCTTGTCGAATGCGATGGCGTGGAGCGAGCCGAGGTTCTCCAGGGGCGCGCCGCCCTTGATTAGCACGCCGGCCCGGGCCGCGCGCGCGACACCCGAGAGGACGGCGCTGGGCGTGGCGATGGCGAGGGCGCAGGGACTGGCCGCGACCAGGACCGCCATGGCCCGGTAGAAGCTGTCGCGGAACGGCTCGTCGACCACGACCCAGGCGAAGAGCAGGACGAAGGCCAGGCCGAGGACCACGGGCACGAAAATCCGTTCGAAGCGGTCCGTGAACCGCTGCGTGGGAGACTTCTGGGTCTCGGCCTCGCTGACCATGCGGACCACCTTGGCCAGGGTCGTGTCCGTGGATTTGCGCGTCGTCTCGATCTCGATCGCGCCGGCCCCGTTGATGGTGCCCGCGAAGACGATGGAGGCGGAGCCGATCTGCGCCGGCCGGGCGCGGGCCGCAGCGGCGTCGGGAACCGGCTGCTTGTCGACCGGCATGCTCTCGCCGGTGACCGGGGCCTGATTGATGCTTGTCGCGCCGAACACGACGAACCCGTCGGCCGGCAGCCGTTCGTTGGGACGCACGACCACCGTGTCGCCGACCGCGACCTCCTCGACCGGAACTTCCACGACCTGGTCGCCGCGCCGAACATGCGCTGTACGGGGCGCGAGGTCGGCCAGGGCTTCGATCGCCCGTTTGGCGCGGCCCATGGCGTAGTTCTCAAGGGCGTGGCCGATGCTGAACAGGAACAGGAGCAGCGCGCCCTCCGCCCAGGCGCCCAGAGCCGCCGCTCCGGCGGCGGCCACGAGCATCAGCGTGTCGATCTCGAAACGTCTGTTGCGGAGGTTTTCGAAAGCCTCACGGGCCGTGAATAAGCCGCCGAAACCATAGGCGATTACATAGAGGGACAGAGGCAGCCAGACCGGGACGCCGGGCGCTAGCTTTTCGAGACCGAAGCCCAGGGCCAGGGCCCCGCCGCTCGCCAGGGCGAAAATCACCTCGGTGTTGGACCCGAATACGCCGCCGTGCGCGTGCGGGTCAGCCCCCGCCTTTTCGCTCGCATGGTCGTTTTTGTCGCCCTCGGCGTGACTGTGACCGGCCATCAGCGTGTTCCCTCTTCTCGGGATTTTCGGGCGTCTTCCAGGATCTCGAGGCCGCCTTTGGCGGCGATCAGAGCCACGAGGGCGCCGACCACCAGGTCCGGCCACGACCGGCCCAGCCAGAGGACGAGGCCGCCCGCGACCAGGATGCCGCCGTTGGAAATGAAGTCGTTGAAGCTGAAGGTCTCGGCCGCCCGCATGTTCACGTCGTCTACCTTGATCCGTTTGAGCAGCAGCAAACACCACAGGTTCACGCCGGCGGCGACCACGGCCATGACCATCATGGTCGGCCCGAGCGGCTCGGCCCCGGTCAGCCACCGCCGCACGACATCGGCGATCACCCCGGCGGCGAAGATCAGGAGGAGGACGCCCGACGCGCCGGCGGCGCGGGACTTCCAGGCTTCGGAGCGGCCCACGGCCAGGAAGCTGATCAGATAGACGACGCTGTCCGAAGCGTTGTCGAGCGCATTGGCCAGCAAGGCGCTGGAATCGGCCAGCCAGCCCGCCAGGCCGAGCCCGACGAACAGGGCCGCGTTGAGCACCAGCACCCACAGGAGGATGCGTCGCTGATCACGTTCGGCCGCCTGGGTGCTCACATCATCGCTCCGCTCAAGCCGGCGCGCTCGCCGCGTCCGGCCAGCGCAGGACCTCGACCGCCTCCAGGGTGACCGGGCCGAGGTGTTCGAGATCGGCCAGGGTCTCAAGGAACGCCCGAAGCTTGGAGTCGTGATCGAGCAGTTCGACGATCAGCGACTGATCGTCGTTCAACACATGGCGGCGATGCAGGTGCGGGGTGTGGCCGAAGCCGACGAGGGCCTGCAGCACGGTCGCGCCGGCCAGGCCGGCGGACCGGGCGCGCTCGGCCACGATTTCGAAGACCTTGCGGTCGCCGAAATAGGCGGCCTCGTCGGTGTAGATGCGCATCAGTTTGATGGGGTCGGGCATGGTCGCCTCCTGAAGGGGAATCCCCGCCGCCGATGCGACGGCGGGGACCGGGACTATTCCGCCGGAATCGGCTCGGCGGCCGGCGCGTCGGTGGGTCTGGGACGCCGCCCCTCGGTCAGACCGAGGACCAGCCGGCTCATGGCCGGCAGGACGAGCAGCGTCAGCAGGGTCGCGGTGACCAGGCCGCCGATGACGACCATGGCCAGGGGTTTCTGAACCTCGGCGCCGGTGCCGTGGGCCAGGGCCATGGGCACGAAGCCGATGGCCGGGACGAGACCCGTCATGATGACCGGGCGGACCCGCTCCATGCAGCCCTCGATGATGGAACGGGAGAGCTCCATCCCGTCATCGAGCCGCTGCCGGATCGACGACATGACCACCAGGCCGTTCAGCACCGCGACCCCGGCCAGGCAGATGAAGCCCACCGCCGCCGACACCGAGAAGGAGATGCCGGTGAGGGCCAGGGCGAAGACCCCGCCCGCCAATCCCAAAGGCACGGTGAGGAAGACCGCCACCGCCCGCCCGAACGTCCCCACGGCGAGGAAGAGCACCGCGAAGATGGCCAGGAAGCAGATCGGCACCACCAGCGACAGACGGTCCGAGGCCGCCTTGAGGTTCTGGAACTGGCCGCCCCACTCGATCCAGGAGCCGGCCGGCAGGGCGACCGTCTCCACCTTGGGCATGGCCTCCCTGACGAACGACCCGACGTCGCGACCGCGGACGTTGGCCTGGACGACGACGCGGCGCTTGCCGTTCTCGCGGCTGATCTGGTTCAGCCCCTCGGCGAAGCGGAACGAGGCCACCTGACGCAAGGGCACGGAGGCCCGGGTGCGGCCGTCCGCTTCCGGCAGCATCACCGGGATGGCCCCGAGCGCATCGAGGTCGTGGCGGCTGGCGTTGGGCACGCGCACCACCACGTCGAAGCGGCGGTCGCCCTCGAACAGCTGCCCGGCCTCGCGCCCGCCCATGGCGGCGGCCACCGTATCGGCGACCTCTTCCACGGTCAGGCCGAAGCGCGCGATCGCGGCCCGGTCGAAGGTGACGTCCAGCGACGGCGCGCCGTCGGTCTGTTCGACCTTGACGTCGGCCGCGCCCGGCGTGGCGTTGAGTTGGGCCGCGATCTGGTTGGCCGTGGCCGTCAGCTTGTCGAGGTCGTCGCCATAGAGCTTGATGGCCACGTCGCCGCGCACCCCGGCGATCAGTTCGTTGAACCGCAGCTCGATCGGCTGGCTGAGCTCATAGCCCTGACCGACCTGGGCGTTGGCCGCAGCCTCGACCCGCTCGATCACATCCTCCTTGGTGTTCACCCCTTCCGGCCACTGGTCCTGCGGCTTGAGGATGATGAAGCCGTCGGAGATGTTGGGCGGCATGGGATCGGTGGCCACCTCGGCGGTGCCGGTCTTGGAGAACATCACCTCGACCTCGGGCAGGGCGACGATGGCCCGCTCGACGCCGCGTTGCATGCGGATCGATTGCTCCACCGCCGTCGACGGCACCCGCTGGGAGGCCATGGCGAGGTTGCGCTCGTCCAGGGTCGGGATGAACTCCTGGCCGAGCATGCTGAAGATCACGCCGGCCACGGCGAACAGGGCCAGACCGCCGCCCACGAAGGGCCAGGGCCGGGCCACGGCCTGACGCAGCACCGGCTCGTATTTCGCCTTGATCCAGCGAATGACGAACACGTCCTTCTCGGAGACCTTGTTGCGCATCACCAGGGCGACCATCGCCGGGATGAAGGTGATGGACAGGATGAAGGCCGCGACCAGGGCCAGCATCAGGGTGATGGCCATAGGCGAGAAGGTCTTGCCTTCGACGCCCTGGAAGGTCAGCAGCGGCGCGAAGACCAGCAGGATGATCGCCTGGCCGTAGACGGTCGGCTTGATCATCTCCTGGGTGGCGATGGTGGTCTCCTCCAGCCGCTCGCGCAGGCTGAGAAGACGGCCTTCGTGATGCTGGCGTTCGGACAGGCGTCTCAGACAGTTTTCGATGATGATCACCGAGCCGTCGACGATGAGGCCGAAGTCGAGCGCCCCCAGGCTCATCAGATTGCCCGACACCCCCATGAAATTCATGCCGATGGCGGTCATGAAGAAGGAGATCGGGATGATCGCGACCGCGATCAGGGCGGCGCGGACGTTGCCCAGCAGCAGGAACAGGGCGATGGCGACCAGGATGGCGCCCTCGATCAGGTTGCGCTGGACGGTCGAGATGGTGGCGTTGACCAGCTTGGAGCGGTCGAGGACCGGGGTGACCTTGATCCCCGGCGGCAGCGACCGGATGGTCGTCTCCAGTTGTTCGCCGACCGAACGGGCGACGGTGCGGCTGTTCTCGCCGATCAGCATCAGGGTGGTGCCGATGACGACCTCGTGGCCGTTCATCGTCGCCCCGCCGGTGCGCAGGTCTCCGCCCAGACGAACGGCGGCGACATCACGAACGGCCACGGGAACACCGCCGCGCGTCGCGACGATCGCTTCCTCGATCTGGCTCAGGCTGCGGATACGGGCGTCGGCCCGCACCAGATAGGCTTCGCCGCCGCGCTCGACGAAATTGGCGCCGACCGACAGGTTGGCGGCTTCAAGCCCTTCGGCCAGTTCCGTGAACGAGACGCCGTACTGGGCCAGCCGGATCGGGTCCGGCTCGACGACATATTGTTTCTCGAAGCCGCCGATGGTGTCGACGCCGGCGACGCCGTTCACCGTCCGCAGTTGCGGCGCGATGATCCAGTCCTGCACGGTCCGGAGATAGGCGCCGCGGGAAACGTCGTCTGTCAGCCGATCGCCTTCCGGGGTGAGGAAGGCCCCGTCGGACTGCCAGCCGGGCTGGCCGTTGCGCACCGTCGCGCCGCGCCCGCCCGGGTTGGTGTAGTCGATGGCGTACATGAAGACTTCGCCCAGACCGGTGGTGACCGGACCGATCTGGGGCTGGACGCCCTCAGGCAGGCTTTCCTGGGCCTGGACGAGGCGTTCGCTGACCTGCTGGCGCGCGAAATAGAGGTCGACGTTCTCCTCGAAGATCACCGTGACCTGCGAGAAGCCGTTACGCGACAGCGACCGCGTTTCCTGAAGGCCGGGAATGCCGGCCATGGCCGTCTCGACCGGGAAGGTGACACGCTTCTCGATCTCGACGGGCGAGAGCGAGGCGTCCTGGGTATTGATCTGAACCTGGTTGTTGGTGATGTCCGGCACGGCGTCGATGGGCAGCTGGGTCAGTTGCCAGGCGCCGTAGGTGGAAACCATCAGCACGAGGGCGATGATCATCCATCGCGCTCGCACCGACAGGGCCATGAGGTTGGCGATCATGGGCTAGTGCTCCACTTCGCCGGCGCCCAGCGCGGCCTTCAACAGGAAGGCGTTGCGGGTGGCGACGGTCTGGCCCGCGGTCAGGCCGGAAGTGATCTGGGCCCGGCCGGCGCTGCGCTGGCCGACGATGACCGGCGCGGCGGTGAAGCCGTTGGCGGTCCTGACGAACACCACTTCGCGGCCTTCGACGGTCTGGATGGCTTCCTCGGGCACCGAGACACCGGCGGAGGTCTGAGCGTCGCGGGTGAAGATCCGGACCGCGATCGCCTGGCCGGGACGCAGACCCCCGACGCCTGAGACGGTCAGAAGGACGGTGGCGGCGCGGCTTTCCGCGTCCACGCCCGGGGTGATCGAGCGCACCGTCGCCTGGACCTCGCCTTCCGGCAGGGTAATGGTCGCCCGGTCGCCGGGGGCGATCCGGCCCGCGTCGTCAGCGGAGACCGAGGCCTGCACCTCGATCTGGCTGGCGTTGGCGACGTGGAACAGTTCGGTCCCGGCCGTCACAAAGGCGCCGAGCGTCGCGTTCGATTCCGTCACCCGTCCATTGATCGGGCTGACCACGCCCGTGCTGCGGCCGTCGCCAGAGACGCGGGCGGCGGCGGCGGCGGACGACGTCCGCCGGGATTCCGCCTCGGCCTCGGCCAGGACGGTCTGGGCCGCCTCGAGATCCTGCCGCGCGGTGATCCTGGCGTCGAACAGGCGCTGCTCGCGGGCGAGCGCCTGCCGCGCCGCCGTCAGCCGGGCCTGGGCCGTCGCCCGCTCAGCGGCGATCGAGGAGGCTTCGCGGCTTTCAATGAGCGCGACGGTCTGACCGGCGCGAACGCTGTCGCCGAGGCGGAGCGAGACTCGTGTGATCACGCCGTCAGCGCGGGCCGCGAGGACGGCCTCGCCCTGAGGCGTGCCGACGACGGTGCCCTGGGCGACGATCTCGGCGCTCAGCGATCCGCTGCCCACCGGCGCCACGACGATGCCGGCCGCCTGGATGCGGGCGGCGTCCATCTCCAGGGCTTCGCCGGCGCCGTGCTCCTCTTCCGCCTCGGCGCTCGCTTCCGGCGCGGCGTCCGGACCGCGGGTCATGCTCCAGACGGCGAACCCGCCGCCCAAGAGAATGACCGTCGCGGCCGCTCCGGCCAGCAGGCGTTGCTGGTTGGTCAATCTCTTCATCGGGCGGATCCTTCGGTTTCGGTGGCGCGGGTCAGGGCGGCGACGGCTTGCGCGCGCTCCAGCTCGGCGGTGATCATGTCGGCCTGAACGGTGTTGAGCGCCTCTTCGGCGTCGAGCACGTCCAGCAGGGTGAAGCGGCCGGCCGAGAAGCCTTCACGCGCGATGCGCACGGCCTCGATCGCTTCGGGTTCGGCCTGGGTTTCGAGGAAGGCCAGTTGCGCCTCAGCGGTGCGCAGCGCGGCCTGGGCGTCGCGTGTCCGCCGGATCGCGCCGGCGAGGGCGGCGTTGCGGCGGGCCTCGGCCCCGGTCCGCTCGGCGTTGGCGGCGGCGATATTGCCCTGGTTGCGGTCGAACAGACCGATCGGCATGGAGGCGCCGACGACCAGGGCGGTGTCGTCCGTGCCCCGGAACTGGCGGGCGCCGACGCTGACGGTGACATCGGGGCGGGACAGGGTCCGTTCCCGATCGACGACGGCGATCGAGGTCGCCACCTCGGCTTCGGCGAGGCGCACGTCGAGCGCAATGGCCGGATCGATGACGGCGGCCAGCGCCGGGAGGACCTCGGGCGCGGTCGGCTCGGGCAGGTCTTCGCCGCCGCCCCACAGGGCGGCGAGCGCTCGCTGGGCTTCGGCGTATTCGGCTTCGGCGGCGCGGACCCGTCCGACCGATTCCAGGGCGGCCGTCCGCGCCCGCAGGGCCCGCAACGGCGGCTCGCGGCCGGCGTCCACCAGCTCGGTGGCGATGGTCTGCAGGTTGTCGGCGCGCAGGAACTGGTCGCGGGCCAGGTCGACGCGGCGGCTGTCCGCCCATGCCTCGGCGTAGGCGTCGCGCACCTGTTGCTCCAGATCGGCGCGGGCGACGGCCAGCCGCAGCTGGGCGGCGTCTACCTCGGCCCGGGCGGCGCGCTCGCGGGCGGGCCGCTTGCCGCCGAGTTCGAACCGCTGGCCGACACTCAGGGTGCTTTCGGCGTCGTCGACGCCGGAGAAGCCGCCGGTGCCGGCGAAATTCTCGATCTCGAGGCCGAGTTCGGGATTGGGCCGAAACCCGGCCTGCTGGGCGCGGCCGACGGCGGCGGCGACATCGGCCTCGGCGGCGGCCAGGCTTGGCGAAGAGGCCGCGGCGCGCGACAGCGCCTCGGCCAAGGTGACGGGTTCGGCGAAGGCTGACCCTGGGGCCAGCATGGCCAGGATCGCCGCGAGGGCGATCGCGGCTCCGCCGGCCGCGGGGTGCGGCAGACGGCGATTAGGGGATGGCATAGGTCCTGTTTCCCGGATGGTTGACGTGGAAGGCGCGCGTTCGCGCGCAGTCCCGTCAGCCTCTGGGAGGGCGGTCCGGTCCGGCGGGCATGCGGGACGGCAAGCCATCCGCCAGCGGCAGGGCGTTCAGGTCCGCCCCGGCATGGGTCACGACCGGCGCTTCGGGTGTTTGCGGCACAGCGATGCCGCCGTGGTGGCAGTGGCCGTGAGCGCAGATGGCGTGGCTGTCGGGTCCGCCCCCGTCGCTGTCATCGCCGGGGACGTCGGCGATCAGGCTGGCGGCGGAGGACGTGGCCCCTTCGGGACCGCAGGTCGCCGCGTCGACGGCGGAGACCAGGACGAACAGGGACAGGAACGCCGCGAGCAGCGCCGTCATCAGTCCATGTCTGACCGCAGGGAATCCCATGCGGTCCCATACCATGATCGGTCGCCGCTTCAATCGCGTCATCGTCGCACCGTCGGCGGCGCGGCCTCCACGCGGGGTCGCTCCGCCCGATAAAAGGCGATCAACCCGGTCGGCGTGGCCAGCCCTTCACTCTCCCGAACATGGGCGAACCCCGCTTCGGCGATCAGCCGAGGCAGAACGCCGTCCGCGTTCGGCTGGGTGTTCTCGTACCCGTCCAGCGATTGGACGATCCGGAACAGCAGTCGCATGGCGCCCGCCTGGCGGCCGTAGTCGGCGATATGCAGCGTTCCGCCCGGTTTGAGCGCCCGCAACGCGGCCGCCAGCCCCCGACGCTTTTCCTCCATCGGCAGTTGATGGAAGACCAGGCTGGAGACGACCGTGTCGGCGACCCCGTCGCCGAAGATCGCGGCGACGTCGCGGGCGAAGCCCTCGACGAAACGGATGTCTTGGCCGGCGGCCTCAGCCTTCGCCTGTGCGCGCCTGAGGATGTCGCCGTCGGGATCGACGCCGATGATGCGCGCGCCCGGCGCCCGCTGCGCCAGGCTCATGGCGAATGAGCCGGTTCCGCAGCCGAGGTCGATGATCGTCTCGCCCGGCTTCGGCGCGACCTGGTCGAGCAGCCGCGTCCGCCACACGCGCTCGCGCGTCAACAGGGCGATGGCGGGGTCATACAAGCCGCTGAGGGCGGCATGGCCGAGCGCGGGGGTGAAGCTCGCCGTCACGCCGCGGCCTTCAGTTCTTCGCGGGATTGTTTGAGGATCGACCAGGCCGACTGCAGGAAGACCACCGCCAGGATCGCGCCGGCGATGAGATCGGGCCAGCGGGAGGCGGTCAGCCAGACGGCCACGCCCGTCGCCGCGACCACCAGGCTCTGGATCAGGTCGTTGCGCGTGCAGAGCCAGACCGAGCGCACATTGGCGTCGCCCTCGCGATGGCGGACCAGCAGGAGCGCGGCCAGGGCGTTGGCGAAGAAGCCCAAGGCGCCCAGTCCGGTGATGACGACCCCCTCCGGCGCCGCCCCGGAGGTGGCGCGCCAGATCGCATAGCCCAGAATGAACAGCGCCAGAGCCGCAAGGCTGGCGCCCTTGACCAGGGCGGCTCCGGATCGCACCGCGACCGAACGGCCGATCACGGCAAGGCTGATGCCGTAGGTGGCGGCGTCGGCCAGGAAGTCGAGGGCGTTGGCGCCCAGGGAGGCCGACCCTTGCACGGCCGCTCCGCCGGCGATGGCCACGAAGGCCAGGCCGTTGATGGCGATCACCGCCATCAGGATGCGGCGGTAGGCCGGGGTGGCGCCGTCGAATTTGACAGTCGCGCCGCAGCCGCAGCTGGAGGCGGCCGGTTCGGAGGATAAGGGATGTTCGGTCATGGAGCTCCACCTGTCATCCTGAGGATGCATCCTCCAGCCGCTCGAGGATCAAGAGCAAAAATGCACGCCGTCCCGCGCGGGTCGGTCGTCCCCCAGAAAGGGCTTGATCCTCTAGTGGCTAGAGGGCGCACAAGGGGGCCACAGGAGGCCTCATGATCACAGTGTTCCCGGCGCGTCGCGTCCCAGGCCGTCTCCAGGCGACGGCGCTCGCGCTCGCCGCCGCAATCGCCGCCATCGACCAGGCGGCCAAGGCGCTGGGGCGCGCCCGGCTCGAGACCGCCGTGGATCTCACACCCTTCCTGGCGCTGCGGCTGGGATTCAATCCGGGCGTCACCTTCGGCCTTTTCGCCGACTCCGGCGCCGCGGGCCGCTGGGCGCTGAGTGGCGTCACCCTGCTGATCATCGGCGCGCTGCTGGCGTGGATCTGGCGGACCCGCAGCCCTCTGACCGCGGCGGCCGCGGGCCTTCTCGTCGGCGGAGCCTCCGGCAACCTGATCGACCGCCTCCGGTTCGGCGCGGTGACCGACTTCATCGATCTGCATTGGGGCGACGCCCACTGGCCCACGTTCAACCTGGCCGATGCGGCCATTGTTTGCGGCGTGGGCTTGCTGCTTCTGACGGCCCGAGGCGTGAAGGAACCGGCCTCGTCACCGATCCCGGGACGGAGCGCGCTATGACGCCTTCCGCCGAACAGAAGACCATCCGCGTCCGGTCGGCGCTCGCTGTCGGCCTGACCGCCGCCGTCGTGGCGCTGGCCTGGCTTTGGCTTCCGCCGTCGCTGCTGGGCGCCTCGGCGGGCATGGCGACCGCCGATCGGCTCGCCTACGCCCTGAAGGCAGACCTGCTGGTGTTCCTGTGGCTTGGCGGCTGCCTCAGGACCGTCGCCAGCATTCGTTATCGCTCGGACGCCGACCGGCCAGGCGCCGCCTACGGCCCGCCCAGCGCCCGGCTCGCCGTGCCGGCCGCCGTGCTTCAGAACTCCCTCGAACAGACCGTCCTTGCGGTCGGCGCCCACTTGATCCTGGCCACCGTCCTGCAGGGCGAGGAGATGATCCTGCTGCCGGTTCTGGTCGCCCTCTATCTGATCGGCCGGGTGCTGTTCGCATTTGGCTACGCCAAGGGCGCCGGCGCCCGCGCCTTCGGCATGGCGCTTACCGGGGCCTCCACGATCGGCGCCTTCGGCATCACCCTCGTCCTGCTGGCGCTTGGCCGATGATCCGGTCGAAGATGACCCTCCCGCCTTTCGGCTTCTGTTCATCAGGCTTCCAACCCATGATGGCGCGATGACCCCGCCCTCCGCTGTTTCGTCCGGGCTGCGCCCGATCGGCAAGCTCGCCGCCGCCACCGGCGTCAAGGTTCCGACCATTCGGTTCTACGAGCAGATCGGGCTGCTTCCGGCGCCGCCGCGCACCGCGAGCGATCGGCGGATGTATGACGATGGCGCGGAGCGGCGCCTGTCCTTCATCCGGCATGCGCGGCAACTGGGCTTCGACCTGGACTCGATCCGCTCCCTGCTGGATCTGTCCGATCACCCCGACCGGCCCTGCGCGGAAGCCAACGTCATCGCCGAGCGTCACCTCGCGGACGTGAAGCAGAAGATCGCGCAGCTCAAAGCCCTTCAGCGCGAGCTTTCCCGGATGACGGCGGAATGCGCCGGGGGCCGGGTCTCGGCCTGCAAGGTGATCGAAACCCTGCACGATCACGCGGCGGCGCTTTAGGCGCGACAGTCTCTCGGCCCGAATGCTAATGCGAGCCGCTCACAACTAGGTTCCCCATGCGTCCTCTGTTCCGTCTGCTCGCCCTGCTGTTCGCCCTGGGGCTGGCCGCGCCCGCCCTCGCCCAGGCCCCGTCCGGCTCCGAGGCCCAGGTCGCCTGGCGACTGCTCGACTATGTGGCGGTCGACTACACAGGCGCGGTGGCGAACGGCGAGGTGATCAATCCGGCCGAATACGGGGAGATGGTCGAGTTCGGCGGCCAGATCCGGACGCGGCTGGACGCTCTGCCCTCCCATCCGGCCAAGGCGGGCCTCGTGCGCGACGCGGTCGCCCTGCAGGCGGCCATTCGAGACAAGGCCGACCCGCGCGTCGTGGGCGATCAGGCGAAGGCCTTGGCCGGCGCGGTGCTGACGGCCTATCCGAGCCCGCTCGCCCCCTCCTTCCCGCCCGATCTGTCCCGGGGCGCGACGCTCTACGCCGAGCAGTGCGCGGTCTGTCATGGCGCGACGGGGCGCGCCGACGGCGCCGGCGCCGAAGGCCTCGATCCGCCCCCCATCGCGTTCGCGGACGTGGAGCGCGCGCGCCAGCGCAGCGTGTTCGGCCTCTATCAGGTGATCGACCAGGGCCTCGACGGCACGGCGATGGCCAGCTTCGCGCACCTGCCGGCCGAGGATCGCTGGGCCCTTGCCTTCTATGTGGGCCGTTTCGCCTTTACCGACGCCGAAGCCGCCGAAGGCCAACGCCTCTGGGAAAGCGACCCGGCGATCCGCGCCGCCTATCCCGATCTGGCCGCCATCACCCAGGCCACGCCGGCGGACCTGGCCACGCGCATCGGCGAGACCAGGGCGCGCGCGGTCACGGCCTATCTGCGTCGCCATCCTGAGGCGGCGAGCCGTCCGCAGGGCTCGACCCTGACCTTGGCCCGGACCCGTCTGGCCGAAAGCGAGGCCGCCTATCGTCGGGGCGACCGCAAGGCCGCCACGGATCTGGCCCTGTCGGCCTATCTCGACGGCTTCGAGCCGGTGGAGCCGGCGCTCGGAGCCCGCGACGGCGCCCTGCTGCGCCGGGTCGAGACGGCCATGACCGACCTGCGCGCCTCCATCGGCAAGGGCGCTCCGGCCGAGGAGGTCGCGAGCCGGGTCGCCCGCCTGAACGCCCTGCTGGACACGGCCGAGCGCGCGCTCGCGCCCCAGGAGGCGGACAATCTCGCCAGCTTCCTCGGCGCCTTCACC
>Ga0075154_10001834_pt1 | contig 14486 bp, 12 predicted proteins | sample JI71714BDNA_FD_70965 | JGI IMG/M metagenome (GOLD analysis project Ga0075154, IMG submission 70965) | Wastewater effluent complex algal communities from Wisconsin, to seasonally profile nutrient transformation and Carbon sequestration -... | ecosystem: Engineered > WWTP > Effluent > Algae... | reverse complement strand
CATCACGATGTTCTCTGACCCGGCCTGCTCCTTCTGCAAGGAAATCATGGATGAGGCCCGCCATTCGTTGCCGGAAGGCTATCGCTTGGACGTGCTCATGCTGCCGATTCTTGGTCCACAAAGCATGACCCGTACCCGCGAGATCCACTGCGCCAAGGATCAAGCAGAGGCCTGGAAGGTTGCGGTAACCGGGGACATGAAAACCCCACTCGCGCAAAAAGATGAGCGTGACTGCTCGATGGAGATTGTCGGCAAGCGCCGACTGACCGCCCAGTTCCTTGGTGCCCGCAACGTCCCCTTCCTAATCCGTGATGACGGCCTGACCCGCCAGGGCAAGCCAGACCAGGGCCTGCGTGCCTGGATCGAACAGAACCGTAACCGTTAAGAGGTCAACCATGCTCTCAAACCTTCTGGCCAACATCCCCCGGCTTTCCAAGATGATCAATGGCCTGGCATATGACCCCGACAAACACCTGTTCCAGCTCGAAGGGAACCGGATTGGATTTGCCTTCGTCTGCTCTCCGCTTTCAGGCTCGTCCGGCGACGAGGGCGCACGCCTCAAAGCAGGCCTGACCGTTGACTGGCCAGAGAAAACGATCATCCAGTTCAGCCTGATCTGCACCGAAAACATCAACCACATGAAGACGGGCTTCACTCGCCTGCGCAAAGCATTCAATGAGTCCGGTCGCTCAGAAGCCAGCCCCGAAACCCAAGCCCTCCTGAACCGGGTAACCGAAGCACGCGCCGAATACTTTAGCGAGCGTACCTTGCGGCCGGTGGACTCGATCTCCGGCGTCAAAATCCGTGAGCAAAATCTCGTCATTTCGGTGACGCTTCCTATCAAGGATTACCTGCCCACCGATAGTGAAGCTGCCCGAGCACGCGAGCTGGCAGATGGGCTGAAGACCTCCCTGGAAAGCTGCAACCTCGGCCCGGTGCCGATGACCAACGACAGCTACAAAGAAATTTTCTCCTCGGTCCTCAACCAAGGCCCGTCAGCATCGTGGCGCGAAGACCCCTACATGAAGGCGGAAACCGATAAGCCACTCAATGAGCAGATCCTCGATTTCAACCGAAGTCTCGATGTGGAAAAAGACCACATTCGTATCGGCGAAGACTGCTATGCCAAAACCCTTTCGGTGAAGCGTTTTCCGGATGTCATGTGGCAAGGCGACGCCAGTCAGTACCTGGCGGATATCCTCTCCCAGCGTGGCGGTATTCGTGGCAACTGCATCATCAGCATGACGCTCTATTTCCCGCCTCAGCTCGAACGCAAAGACAAGCTGTCGAAGGCCCGGCAGTGGGCGATAAACCAGAGCTTTGGCCCGATGGTCCATTTCGTGCCCATCCTGCGCAAGCGCAAGGAGAACTACGACATTTTGTTCGAGGATCTGGACAAGGGTTTGCCTAACATTCAGGCCAACATGACCTTGGTGATTTTCGGCCAATCCAAGGAGGATCTGATTCAGGCCGCGTCCAACGCCAAGTCTCACTTCAGCACCCTGTCCTTCACCTTCATGGAGGACAAGTTCGTCGTGCTGCCGGTGTTCATCAACGCGCTTCCGATGTGTACCGATCCGGACGTAATCAAGGAGCTGTTCCGCTACAAGACTATGAGCCTGACTCAAGCCCTACCGATCTTGCCGATCTATGGCGATTGGAAGGGCACGGGCACGCATGTTGCGCCGTTCATCTCCCGCAACGGCCAGCCGATCAGTCTGCACCTCTACGATTCTGACACGAACTACAACTGCACCATCGCTGCTCAGTCCGGCTCCGGTAAGTCCTTCCTGACCAACTACCTGATTAGCTCTTACCTGAGCATCGGGGCGAAGTGCTGGGTAATCGACGTGGGGCTGTCCTACCTGAAGCTGTGCGAGGCCTACAACGGCGACTTTGCCCGCTTCGACCAGCAGTCCCAAATCTGTCTTAACCCGTTCGAGTTGATTCAGGACTACAGCGAGGAGGAAGACGTACTGGTCGGTCTGCTATCCGCAATGGCTGCACCGACTGTGCCGCTGGACGACTTCCAGACTGCCGGCCTGAAAAAACACCTGACAACCGTCTGGGAGGAAAAGGGCAAGTCGATGATCGTCGACGACATTGCATCGTCGTTGCTCGGTGACGGGGACCAGCGCGTACAGGACATTGGTCATCAGCTGTTCGCCTTCACCTCCAAGGGTCAATATGGCCGGTTCTTCAACGGTAAGAACAACCTGAACTTCAAAAACCCCTTCACCGTGCTGGAACTCGAAGAGCTGAAAGGTCGCCAGCACCTGCAACAGGTTGTGCTCCTGCAGCTGATCTACCAGATTCAGCAGGATATGTACCTCGGGGAGCGTGACCGCCCGAAAATCGTAATCATCGACGAAGCCTGGTCGCTGCTGGCTCAGGGCAACGTGGGTGAATTCATTGAGCACGGCTACCGGCGCTTCCGTAAGTACGGCGGTGCAGCCATCGTGATTACTCAGGGCGTCAACGACCTCTATACCAACCGCGTGGGCCAGGCCATCGCCGAAAACTCGGCCTTCACCCTGCTGCTGGGCCAGAAGCCAGAGGCTATCAACGCCATCCAGGAGAACAAACGTCTGCCGCTGGGCGAGGGGGGCTACCGCATCCTGAAGACTGTTCGCTCCTACAAAGGGCACTACTCCGAAATCTTCATGATGACGCCACGCGGTACCGGCATTGCGCGCCTGACCGTAGACCCGTATTCCATGTTGCTCTACTCGACCGCACCTGAAGACGTGCAGGCTATCCGCAACTACACAGTCCTGGGCATGCCGCAGGAGAAAGCCATCCTGCAAGTGCTCAAGGATCGAGGCGTAGTCCACGATCACTCGTCGATGGCGGGGGCTGCTTAATGGCTCTGCGCAATCCGCTCTCCATCCAGAGCGCGATAGCCAGAGCCGAGGCTGAGGTGACCCGCCAACGGGCTCCTCGCCGGCTGACGGCCAAGTTCCTGGTGACGGCGGCGGTTCTGTCCGCAGTTGTTGCCGGTTCGGTTGTCGCGCTAACCAGCCGGTTCTCCCTTGCCATCGCCACACAAGAAAGCCTGTGTCTTCCTCCTTACCGGGTATGGGTCATCGACAAGACTGATCGAGAGCCGGTCCGAGGGGATATTTTCGCCTTCAAGTCCAAGGGGCTTTCACCCCTTTTCGTCGACGGCACCACGGTGGTGAAAGTGCTCAAGGGAATGCCTGGTGATTCCGTCTCTGTCGGACTGAGCGAAACACGCATCAACAACCAAGTCGTTGCCCACGGGCTCGATGTGGCCGCTCAGCAGGGCATTGATCCAGCCCGGTACGTCCGGGACACGACCATTGATCCTGACCGTTTCTGGTTCTTCGGCGAGACAGCGGACTCCTTCGATTCCCGCTACTGGGGCTCTGCAGGCTACGAACAGATCATGGGGAAGGCATACCCGATATGGTGAAAACAGCACTCGCCAGCGCCCTTGCGCTGGCTTTGGCATTACCGGCTATGGCTCAGCAAGAACTGGGTATCAAGAAGCTCGATATCGACTCGATTGCACCCGAGGTACTGGAGCAGGCCAAGCAAATCAGCTTGCAGGGCAGGGCGGCAACTGATGCCCTGCAGCAGACCGAGGACATGACCTGGGTTAAGTCCCTCGCTGAAAACATTGTGGTCCAGGAGGCCCAGCGCCGAATGGAAGCCGACCAGCCCAAGGCTGATCAGGTTGGAGAAGCCCAGCAGACCAAGCCAGAGAAAAAACATCCGCTGGGAGATGGCCACCGCACCCTCATATTCGTGTCGTTCTCGATGGGCGACCAGGCGATCATGGATCTGATGAGCCTATACGATGGCCAGGCAGCGACGGGTATTGTCTTTCGAGGCATCCCTAATGGTGTATCGATGGCTGATGCTGTCACCCGCATGCACCGAATGACTCAGGAAACGCAAAGCACGGTGAGCGTGCTGCTCGATCCGCTGGCGTTTCAGCGGCATGGCATCAGCCTGGTGCCGGCCGTGGCAATAGAAACCCCCGAGGACAAGCTCGTGGCCAAGGTCACCGGGATCAGCTCCGTCGAGTATCTTCAAGACGCGATTGCCGAGGGGAAGAAAGGCGACCTTGGCATCATCGGTCAGCCCGTCGATATCTCCGAGCCAGACTTGATGGCCGTAGCCCAGCAGCGCCTGGAAGAGCTGGACTATGACGCCATGAAGAAGCGGGCCATCAGCCGCTTCTGGGACGTGCATACCGGCCATTACCTGCCCGCTGCTACCGAGCCAGCACGTCGCCGCGTGGACGCTTCTGTTCTCATCCCGCAGGACATCCTGGACAGTGAAGGCAAGGTCGTGACTCCTGCCGGCAGAATTAATCCCCTGGCCATGCGACGTTTCGACCAGAAGCTCGTGGTTATCGACCCTACCAAAGCTTGGCAGGTAGAACTGGCCAAGCGCGAGAAGGCTTCTGCGCCGCTGGGAGTGACGGTTTCCATCATGGCAACCCAGATACCCAGCACCTCTGGTTGGGAACTTTTCAACGCCACTCAGGACTCGATGGACGCTCCTCTGTTCTTGCTTCAACCGGACATGGCGTCGCGATTTGGCATTGAGCGTGTTCCCTCAGTGGTAACGGCAGACGACACTCACTTCATCGTTACCGAGCACACCGAGGCGAGCGTGCAGGAGGTTGCCCATGCGAATCCGTAATGTTCTGCTGATGCTTTGCGGGGCTGTGCTGTGCGGGCTGCTGACCCAACCAGGAAGGGCGCTCGCCGCCGACCCCCTTTGCGAGGACTCAGGTCTACTAGGCCCGAAACTATTCACTGATATTTGCTGGACATGCCTGTTCCCCATTCGAGTTGCTGGCGTCCAGATTACTCCCGGTTCTGCACCGGCCAAAGCCAGCAAGAAGACTTACTGCATCTGCGAGGAAGGTTCGTCTGGTATCTACAAGCCGGGCATAGTCACAGCGATGTGGGAGCCGGCGCGAATAGTTGAAACAGTCAAAAAACCTGGCTGTTCACCGACCTTGGGTGGTGTAACTCTGCCTATGGGCAGCAAGCGCAGCTACGGCCGATTGAACCAGGACAACCACTCGCTGACGGGCCAGCATGACGGTTCGTTTTACCACACCCATCTCTATGCGTTTCCGTTGCTGCAGATCCTCGATCTCTACACGCCGACTAAGTGCAACCCGGACGGATACCTCGATTTGGACATCATCATGTTCACCGAGATTGACCCTACCTGGAACAATCCAGGCTTGGCGTTCTTCCAGCACCCCGAGTCTGCCGCTGTAGCAAACCCTGCGGCTCACCTGGCATGCGCTGCTGAGTCCGCCCTGGTGACTGCACGGAAAGAGCCGCTTGAATCGCTATGGTGGTGTACTGGAACCTGGGGGAGCATCTACCCGCTCGCAGGCCATACGCGCAGCCAGGACTTCAATCGAACAACCGGGCTGATCACTGCCAGGCTTCTATCTCAGCAGCATCGCCGAGGATTGGCTCGCAGGACGATGGGGGACGAGAACCTGTGCCGCGCATCTATCTACCCATCTATCCCAAAGAGCCAGTACAAGCTCACGCAGTTCTGGCCTAAAAGCCAGACTCAGCGGGGTATGTGGTTCGGAGAACCACCGCAGACTTGGGAAGGCGGGCCAGGTCGACACATCCCCGGCACCGGAAATGACGCCATGTACATGATCTGGCGCTGGACAGATTGCTGCTCAAAGCTCTAACCCTACCAATGGAGAGCCGCCGAGAGGCGGCTTCGCTTTATGACCGAATTCCTTTGGACATACACGCCAGCCGTAATCGCCATGTTCGTGCTGGCAGCTATAGCTCACACCAGACTGCTTGAGTTTCCGTACTACAGGGGATGGTGGGGCGAGTACAAGGTCAACTTCATGCTTCGCCTCTGCTTGAGTGGCGAGTATCGGGTCTTTGCCAACGCGATCTATCGCGGGCAGCACAGCGACGAGTCGACGCAAGTCGATCATATAGTCGTCAGCCGATATGGAATTTGGGTGCTGGAAACCAAGTGTTTCAAGGGCCGGATTGTCGTTGACCCCTTAAAGCCCGAAACCTGGCTTCAAATAGTAGGCCGCCGCAAGTACAGCATTCGCAACCCGCTATTCCAGAACCACGCCCACGTTCGATCAATAGGCCGCTTGCTGGGCGTACATGGGCAGAAGATCCATAGCTATGCCGTGATGGCTGGCACAGCCACCTTCGATGGGGGGCTGCCGGAGAGGGTGTATGGAATCTGGGGGGCTGTGCGCAAGATTCAGAGCCATCGAGCCCCGGTGTTTAGCCGTGGCCATGTTGGCTCGATCTGTAGTGCTCTTGAACGTAAGCGAATCAAGGGGGGGTATTTTGCCGCTCAACGCCATGTGGAGCGGCTGAGAAAAAAGCACGAGGCCATCAGCCCGGCAGGGCGTAGATCCAGTGACCCAGCCATATCCCGAGAGGGATGCCGACCACAAACGACACCACAACGCAAATGACCTCCTGAACGCCCCAAAAGGGGCGTTTCATTTGGTAGCTACTCGGCAAATCTATGTCGTCTAGATCATGAGGGAAAAAACCCTCGTCTGACTTTTCCAAACCACGCTGAAGTTGCTGCCCTCTCTGCATAGCTCTCAGCCCTACTTCAAGCGGAGGAAGATCCATCACCAGCATGCCAGTCGCGGCCTGAGAGCCATCGCGATTTCTACCTGGTGTCGAGGCCGCTGGAACTCTCACTCGACCAGGTTTCCTTGCTGTGTTCGTTGTACTCACGGCAACCTCCAGATAAACGAACGCCCCTAAAGTAGGGGCGTTGTTGCTGACTGATGATTAGGCGGCGTCGGCCGACTCGGCTTGCTCAGTCACTTCGCGAGCCTGCGCCTCGGCGGCGACCTCTGCCTCAACCTTCGCGATCTCCTGCTGAACTTCAGCCGCCTCGCTCGATGCATAGGCTTTTTCACGAGCTGCCATGCCATTGCTGATCAGGCTCTTGAGGCACTTGCCAACGGCTTTCACCTTGCGGTCGCGGAACTCGTCAGCCTCTGCGCTATCGAGCTTTCCGTGCAACCAAGCGGTATCGATCAGGACAATCAGCCGGTCAAAGTCATTCAGCAGCGTGGAAACACGCATGATCTCTGGGCTGGTGATGCGGAACTGGCGAACCAGCGGGTTGCTGTAGGTCACTTCCGAGCCGATCTTCTCGGCCTTCATGAAGTGCTCCATGCGCTGAATCTCACCGCTGATTTCAGCCTGCATGTTGTCGATCAGAGTGGTAACCGCTGAGGCCACCGCTTTGTGGTTAAAGGCCTTGTTGTTCTTCGCCAGCTTGCGAGCCATCACGTCGATGATGAACAGGCTGGTGGTCAGGTTGTCGAAGATGTTGCCGCCGAATCGCTTGGCCTGCTCGGTGTTGAGGGTCAAGGTGCCGGCGAGCGACGGGGTGGAGTATTTAAACTTGCGGGGGGTTGGTTGCTTCTCGGCCATGATGCCTGCTCCTGTGGTTGGTGGCAGAAGGCATTGCAACAAAGCCCGGTCTGTCTTTGGGCGCTTATTCGGGCGGTATCCATCCAGATTAACGAGGTCGTGTTGTTGCCGGTTGACGGGCTGCAAAGCCCTACGCAAAATGACGTCATTCATCGGTACGCCGATCAAGCCCCTTGGGGCAAACAAGTAACCTCGTGTCAGCATGTGCTGATACTGGTCGCCATAACTGTGTATGCAGTTAGGCAATGCTCGGTTGAGCACATCAACCACACCATGCCTGCGCTAGCAGAGCATCAATAACAAAGGAGGCTTCGCGCCTCCTTTTTGTTTGCCAAAAACCCTGACGGGGCTACTCCCGTTTGGGGGTTCTCCGTCATTAAAAATTGATGGAGAACGAAAATGGCCGCGAAAAGCCTCAAAGCAAAAGTGCTGTTCAGCTGGGGGATGTTGGTTGCTCTGCTCTGTGGGATTTACTTCCCTCAGTTCATCAAAGCCACCATGCCCTACATGCTCTGTGTAGCTGTAGCCTGCGCAATACTCTACCTCCCCGAGTACGTCTCACAGCTGACCGGCTGGTTCAAGCGTCAACTCCCACAAGCAACTGCCGTACAGGCTGTAAAAATCACCGAGGGCTGTGTCAAAGCAACCTGGTGTGATCGCGTCGACTACGAGAACTTCCAGTTCCCGGCCTACAGTCGCCGTGAGGAGTGTCTGTGATGGTTACCGTCAATCTCGATACTCCAACCTATCTCCGCGCTCGTGATGGCCTGGCCGTGCTTTCTGCACGGCTTGTTCATCTGCTCCCGGAAGTAATCAAAAACGAAAGCCAGCAGCTGGAACCTGTTCAGATCAACCGTCTGTTCAACTCCTCTGCTCGCAAGGGCATTCAGCAACTGATTCCTGATGAGCAGCCAGACGCCAACATCAAGGGGGAATTTATCCCTCTCAATGAGGTAGAGGCCGATAACTTCAGCTCCCCAAATATTGAGGAGCTGGATCAGCAGGTTGAGGAAGCTCAAAGCGATGCAACTGAACTGTCCTTCCACGGACAGAAAGGAAAAACCGTCACTGGCGTTTACGCCGGCTCCGGCTATCACCACTACCGATTCAACAGGAAGAACGGGAAATCTTTCTTCCTGCGTATCGGCAAACACCTGATCTGGGGTATCGAACTGGGCGCAGCATTGCGTCGTAGCGGTGCCCAGAAAGGTCAAACGATCACTGTCGAGTTCCAGGGCAAAACGCCCATCAAGGTTCTCAAGCAAGTGAACGTGGATGGTGTACTCCAGGATGACTGGGTGGACACCTACCGCAACTCCTGGGATATCCGGGTGAACCAATAACCAAGCCAGCGCCCTACGGGGCGCTTTTCATTAACCGTGACACTGAGGTGACTTATGTACGCGCCGAACAAAAGCGATGTGCTCGAAGAAGCCAATGGCCGGTGGCTTGGCATCTACGAAAAACTGGCCCCGGAGCTAGTAGAAGCTCAACGCAAACCTGGTAAAGCCTTCCCATGCCCTGTGCATGGTGGGCTGGATGGGTTTCGGGTATTCCGTAAAACAGCCGGCACAACTGGCGGTGGGGTATGTCAAACCTGCGGCTTCAAGCCTGATGGTCTGGCTCTCCTCACCTGGGTACGCAACTGGCGCTTCCACGAAGCACTCCAGGAAGTTGGCACTCTGCTTGGTGTTAAAGACCCAGAAGGCCGTGACAGCATTGCAGGAAAAGCCCGGCAGGTTGTCCCTCGCCAGGTGAAGCAGGAGAACAAGCAACCCAGCAATGAGTGGCTTCGAGAGACGATGCGCAAGGTATGGAAAGGGTCTGTACCCTTGACTCATCCAAGCGCAGAGCCAGCTCGGCTCTACCTGCGTTCAAGAGGAATCCTCGCCTGGGATCGTCCAGGCCTGGAAGCAACAGTTAGATTCCATCCCGCCTTGTCCGCAAAGGTCGAGAAGGGAAGAGCCGACTTCCCAGCCATTGTCGCCATCATTTCCGATACGGAAGGCGCAGCGGTTGTGTTGCATCGGATCTTTCTGACTGCAAAAGGTGAGAAAGCGCCGCTTGAAAGCTCCAAGATGATGTTCCCCATTCCGTCCGACCGCTCCGTGGTTGGTGGCGGTATTCGGACCTCCCAACCGGGAGAAGTGGTGGATGTCTGCGAAGGGCTGGAAACAGCGTTGGCGATTGAAACAGCGATGGGCCTCCCGGTCTGGCCGCTGGTCAATGCCTACTATCTCGAAAACTTCTGTCCGCCGCCCGCTGTAAAGGCAGTCCGAATCTGGGCTGACCTCGATAGCAAAGGCAGGGGCCAAGAAGCTGCAAAGAACCTGAAACAACGCCTCTGGGCTATGGGTATCAAGGCGCGAATCATGCTGCCGAACATGCCAATCCCAGCGGGTGCTAAGGGAGTCGACTGGAACGATGTCCTTCTAGGGCGCGGCCCAATGGCCTTCCTGGGTGATGATGCCTACCGCGCAATGCGGTAGGCATCATGCCTTTAATCTGGATGAAATCCGGCCAGATATAGCAGCACCTGCACTACACCGGCAGTCAAAATCTGAGCATCCATAGCCATGTTCAAGCCGGACTCATGCCTCTCAAATTCCTACCTCCATTCGTCCTTGCTTCGCTCTTCTGCGCCATCACGAATGCGGCAGATGAGCCCACCCGTTCGACTGCAGCAGAACCCCAAGCTCCCGCTATAGCAGGTGAGTCCTTCTACCGTGAAAAGGAGAAAGGATGGTTCTGGTACGAAGAGCCCGCTCCGGAGCAAGAACTCAAACCCAAGCCGAAACCCACAACGGCTTCACCGACTCAACCGCAGGAAAAAATTCCTCCAGCAGAATCTCCAGCAGCGCCTGCCGGCCCGCCACCTGGTTCCGTGGCCTGGATCAAGGATGTTCTCCCGAAGCTGCGTGAAGCGGCTATCGACAACCCAACCGACGAAAACCTCCAGGCGTACTATTTCACCCAGCGCTTGATGATGGACAAGTCTGAGACCTTCTCGCGCCGGTCGATGGAGGTTATTCGCAATAACCCATTGCTCGATGAGGACCTGCGTTACCCGGCATCAAACGCTGCATCTGATGCACTTGCTACCGCAGCAGGTAAGCAGAAAGACCAGCTCCTGAAGGCCGTATCGGAGCAAGCCGCCCTCGTCCTGTTCTTCAGGGGGGACGACTGCACGCTCTGCGATCAAGCTGTGGCCGCTCTCTCAGGCCTAAAGCATCGGTACGGGTTTACGGTCATGACCATCTCTATGGATGGGAAACCTTTACCGAACAGCCCATTCGGACCTCACAAGTTGGACAACGGTCTAGCTGATCAGCTGGGGGTTTTCATGACCCCGGCCATTGGCCTGGCTATGCCACCCAGCAGCACAACGATCATCAGCTACAGCACGATCTCAATGGAAACGGCGACCAGCCGGATTCTATCCGCCGCCCGTGACGAGGGAATCATATCGACCGAGGAGTACCAGTCGACCTCTCGCATTGCCTCGGTTGGGCTCATCGACGGCAAGGATCTGGCTGATAGCACACCAAACCCACTCGAAAGCCCAGAACAGTATGTGGAGCGCATGCAGCAGGCGGCCCGAGAAGCATTCCAAGACAAATACGGAGATGACGAATGAAGCGCCCAACCCTAACAGCCATCGCGCTCGCTATCGCGCTCAACACACCCATGTCGGCTATGGCCACTCTCCAGCAGCAAGTCAACGAGATGTACGGTGCGATGATCAACGTCACTACGCCTGGCGTGTACGAGACAGCTTCGCGGGGTGCTGTATCAGGGGGTGGGCTGACCCTGCGCAACAGAATCTCTACTGCCAATTTGATTGCGATCACACCACCAAGCGCGAAGGGCGGGTGTGGCGGTATCAATCTGTATAGCGGCTCATTCAGTTTCATCAACGGCGAGGAATTCGTCGCCATGATGCGAAACGTCGCATCTAACGCTGTAGGGGTCGTCTCCGGCTTTGCGTTTGAAATGGCAATCGAAGCTATGGATTCGGCAACTAACGGTGTACTCCGCAACCTGACAAACAAAATCCAGTCGCTGAATCAGATGTTCTCCAACTCTTGCCAACTTGCTCAAGGCATCGTGCAAGGAACTGCTGATGCTTTTAAAGAGAAGCGTGATTTGAAGTCAGCAATGACCGGAATTATGGAAAACGTCGCACCAGATTATTTTTCTTCCAAATCAACAAAAGAAGACTCGCCAGGTAGTCGTATTGTATCCGCAGGCAAAGCAAAGTCCTGCAGCGACACTGGTAACGTGATCTGGTGCGCAATGCGTAAGACTGGCCTGTCGAGCCAGATCATGTTTGGCAGCGATGAAAATGCTGAATTCATTATGTCTATGGTCGGCAGTTACAACGTAGTCCTAAAAAATGACAACAAAGGCGGTAAGACTATCGAAGCCGAACCAATCCCTCAGCTCGATGGCGCGTCGCTTGAACTGTTCGTTGAAGGCACTAATGGTAAGCCGATCCAGCTGTACAAGTGTGATTCCAGCGATATCGACCAGTGCCTTGAGCCAGACATAGCAACAATCTCGTCGTTCAAAGGTCTTGAGACAAAAATTATCGAAGACCTACAAAACAATGGTGTTCTAGAACGACTCTACAACGATCAGGTAACGCTGTCAGATCGGAGCCGCATGACGTGGCTCGGCGAAAGCCAGGTCGGAATTAACCTCTTCAAGATCACACGCAAGGCTGGACCGGAAGCCGGGTACAACTACTTGAGCATGTTCTCAAAGCAGCTGGCCGCCGACGCAAGTTACCAAATGATTAAGCGGCTGCTCGATATCACCGAGCGCGGCCTGTCATCTATGGAAATGGCTGATGCCGTAAAGGTCCGTGAGAACTTACAAACTATTCGTTCGGAACTTGCAATCGAGAAAACCGATTACATAAACAAATATGGATCATACAAAGACGTAAACCGACTGTTTAACGAGATCATGGAGAACTCTCCAAACCTTGACCCAGGAAAACTGGTTGAGGGTACTCGCAACGAAAATGCCGGGGGTTAATAGCTAATATGGACTTTACAATCTATACGACTGGCAGTGCAGAGTACCTGCAGATCATGCTTAACGCCGTTGCCATGATTACAGGCGCTGGCACAGCTGAAGACCTTGCAAGGGTTGGCGCGATACTGGGCGTGCTGCTTTTGGCATTCCAAGCAGCCTTCAATAACCAGGCAATCACCTTCCAGAAGGCTGGGCTTGTACTGGTTCTGTACATGATGTTTTACGGCCCAACAGCCACAGCAGTAATCGAAGATACAGTTTCCGGACAAGTTCGGATCGTCGATAATGTGCCACTTGGGCCAGTTTTCGTGGGGTCCATGATATCCACAGTGTCCTATGAAATTACCAGGGTATCAGAACAAGGTTTCTCGACTCCGGGTATGACTGATTATGGTCTATTCTCACCGCTGACAACTCTTACGAAAGTCAGAGATAGTTTGCGCAATCCAATGTCACTAGACAAATTCAATAACTACGGGGCAGCATCTGGTGCAAGCCTGCCTAAAACTGTTACCGAATACCTTACGTTTTGTACGCTGAACCCATCAGCACTGCGAAACGATAAATCAATTGATGAGTTATATCGTACATCTGGTATTGCAAGCCTTCTAAGCAATGCGTCAACCAGCCAATTCATCTATGTATATGACGGCTCTGCTGGCTTCGGTGTTGGTGCTTTAAAGTCATGCTCTGTTGCTAAATCCTGGATTAGCACATCTCTATCGGCTGTATATCTCGATGTGATGCAGGATCTGCTTGATAAAGGGTTTTCGGATGAAAAGGCATCTGGCCGGCTCGCCACCGCTGGCGACGTTGACCTGAAAGTTGGTGACGCTATTCAGTCGTTCGCCATCTCGGGGAAAGCATCACAGGAATATGTGATGACAAGCCTCATTGCCCCCATGTTTAACGATGCGCGGGTGCAGGCCCTGGAACACTGGCAAGAGAAGCGCGCTGCATTGGCTCTGCGTGAATCGCTTAACCAACAGAACATTCAGTGGGCAGGCAAAGGCGAGACCTTCAAGCACTACATGCGCCCCATGATCGCTTTCTTCGAGGGCTTGCTGTACGCAATGACGCCTTTCATGGCATTTGCTCTGCTCCTCGGTGGCCCAGGTCTGTCGATCCTCGGGAAATACCTGGTACTCCCACTTGCCGTAGGCATGTGGATGCCACTTCTGAGCATCGTGAACGCATTCACGCTCTGGTACGCGAATGCCGAGATCCAGGGCGTTCTTAACGCCTACGATCCAACAAGCGCAGGGTTTGCCATGCTACAGGTCATGGACATGGACCAAGCAATCAGTAAGGCGCTTGGCATTGGCGGTCTGCTCGCGGCATCGGTACCACCGCTTGCCCTGTTCATCGTCAGCGGCTCTGCAATGGTCGCGAACTCCATCATGAGTCAGGCAACAGCTGCAGATAAGTTCAAGTCGGAGGATGTCAATCCTCGCACTCAGCAACCATCCCCAGTGCTTAGCACATCTAGCATGTTCACCTCCGACCAACTGACTCAGGGTGTGAACAGAACAGGAGCAACCCAAGTCGCTGAACAAATCAGCGCCCAGCAAGCCGCTAGTGCCTTGGTACAGAGCACACAGAGTAATTCCGTAGCTGCGACCGAGAGTTATCAGAAGAGTCTAGCTTCAGCAGTTGAACGCTCTGCCACAACGACCGAGGGACGCCAAAACTTGGCGAATCTTGGACGTAATGTAGGTGCCGGCCTCAATCTGTCGAGCAATTCGCAATACACCGACGCGGCCTCCACATTGTCCTCACTCGGTTACTCTCAAGACCAGATTGCAGCTGGTACTTTTGCGGCATCTGTTGGGGCATCTGTTCCGTTCGGCGCGGCAGGGACGAAACTTGAAGAGTCCCAGCAGTTCAAGCAAATGAACAGTGCTCAGCAGCAGCAAGCAAGACAAGCCATGCAACAGCTGACGAATGCTGTCCAGGCAAGCAGCTCAGATCAAACCCTTTTCC
>Ga0075154_10001832_pt1 | contig 14493 bp, 11 predicted proteins | sample JI71714BDNA_FD_70965 | JGI IMG/M metagenome (GOLD analysis project Ga0075154, IMG submission 70965) | Wastewater effluent complex algal communities from Wisconsin, to seasonally profile nutrient transformation and Carbon sequestration -... | ecosystem: Engineered > WWTP > Effluent > Algae... | reverse complement strand
GGCGTTGATGATCAAATCATTCCGGCCCTATTTGCGAAAAGCTCCGCTGGTTGCGTTCTTGCTCGGCATTTCGAGCGGATTCCCCTTCACGCTGTTGGTCGCGACGATGACCTTCTGGCTGGCGAAGGTGGGGATTGACACCGCAACGATCGGTTTTGCAGTGGCGCTGACGCTGCCCTATACGCTCAAATTCCTGTGGGCGCCGCTGGTTGACAAACTGCCTTTGCCGTTTCTGACTAAGACTTTCGGGCAAAGGCGGGGTTGGCTGTTTTTTGTCCAGACATTCCTTTTTCTGGCGATATGGCAATTGGGAGCGAGCGATCCCAGACCAGGGCATCTAGGGGTATTCGCGATCTGGGCCTTTGCTGTCGCCTTCCTGTCGGCGACGCAGGATATTGTTATCGACGCTTATCGCATCGAGATATTGGACGAGGAAGAATTCGCCCACGGCACCGCGACCAACCAGTTTGGCTATCGTACGGGCAATTTGATTGCGGGTGCGGGCACCATCTACTTCGCCTCGAACGAAGGTCTGGGGCTGGGCTGGGCAACGGCCTATGGCTTGACCGCTTTCTGCATCATTCCTGCCATTATAGGCGCGTTCATCATTGGCCCCGGCAAATTTGTAGATCGCTATGCCGAGGCGGCCGGGATGACACCGGGACAATGGCTGAAGGAAACGGTGGTCAATCCGTTCCGCGAATTCCTGTCGCGGCATGGGGCATTTCTGATCCTCGGTTTCGTTCTGGTGTACAAGGTTGGTGACGCAATGGGACAGGCGATGCTTGGACCGATGATCGTCGATCTGGGATTTAGCGACACCGATTATATCACCGCCAACAAGATATGGGGCTATGCCGCCTTGATCGTTGGCTCGGCTTTGGGCGCACCTTTCATCCTTTGGCTGGGCATGGGGCGAGCGCTGCTGATCTCGGGCTTACTGATGATGCTGTCGAACATCATGTTCATGCTGCTCGCTGCAACGGGTAATAATTACTGGATGATGGTCGCCGCCATCTGCACCGAAAATGTAACCAGCGGCATCGGGCTAACAGTGTTCACCACCTATCTCTCCGGCCTGTCGAGCATCGCCTATACCGCCACCCAGTTCGCGTTGCTGTCGTCCTTTGCGGGTGTGGGCCGAACCTTCATGGCGGGGCCAGCGGGGATTGTTGCAGAGAAATTTGGCTGGGTCGGTTTCTGGGGTTTTACCGTTGCGGCGGCAGTGCCCGGCATGTTCCTGCTCTGGATGTTGTGGAGCAAGGGCTATGTCGTGCAGGGCGTTCGCCAGACCGACGGTGTCGATGACGCGACTTTGAAGGAGCCTGTGGGGCCGTTGCGGATTGCAGGATTTGCTATTGCTTTGGCGGGGCTGGTCGGGCTGTTGCTGGTCACGCCAATGGAGTGGAGCAATTCAGTTGCCGGATTATGCGCCGCCGTGCTGGTCATGGGTGGATTGCTGGCTTGGAAGGGGCAGCCTGCGAAGCGGGTTGCCTAAACCGGCATCTCTCCGTTCAGGCGCAATACTTCGCCAGCGAGGTAGAGCGACCCAGCTATCAGTACAATCTCGCGGCCGGTGTCGAGCGCTATCGCTCTGAGCGCCGCTGCCACATCGGCGGCGGCGGCGGCGTTCTCACCAAAGGCGCTTGCCGGATGCCATTCATGGCCAGGAACAGGCAGCGCCGTGATACTCGCCAGCCGTTCCTGTACAGGCGCAATAATCGCCGACGGGTCCTTGTTCGCCAGCATCCCGATGATCAGATGGATGCGTTTATCATCGCCGTCAAAATGATGCGCTAGTGCCAAGCCTGCATCGACATTATGCCCACCATCAAGCCAGATTTCGGTGCCTTCAGGCAGTAATTCAGTCAGCGGGCCTTGCCCCAGTCGCTGCAAGCGTGCGGGCCAGCGGGCGTTGGCGACGCCTGCCTTTAGTGCCTCCTCACTGACTTGCAGCGTTGATTGGCGTCGAAGCATTGCAATGGCGAGCCCGGCGTTGTTGATCTGGTGCCGCCCCGGCATGGCTGGCGGTGGACCATGGAAATAGCAGTCGTCACCCTCGCCGTAGACAAGATGCCGGTCGGCATCGCCTGGCTTGGCCGCCCATCCTCCGTAAAGGCCTTTTGCGAATATTGGCGCGCCGACTGCTTCAGCGACCGTTGCGATACGTGCGGCAATGGCGGGCGCATAGTCCATCGTCACCAGAGGTACACTACGCTTTGCGATGCCTGCTTTCTCAAACGCAATGCGCTCCAACGGCGGCATGTCGGGTACGCCATCCTCCGGCGCGAGCAGGAAGGCTTCATGGTCGATGCCAAGCGAAGCGATTCCGCATACCAGCGGCTGCTTGATGATATTGGTTGCATCCAGCCTTCCGCCCAAACCGACCTCGATGATGCAGGCATCGGCCGGCGTGCGCGAAAAGGCGAGGAACGCTGCGGCGGTGGTGACTTCGAAGAAGCTGGCCTGCAGCCCCTCGGCCTGATCAAGCACTTCGGATAGGATTGCCGCCAGCGCGTCATCCTCGATTAGCGTTCCAGCCAACCTGATCCGCTCGTTAAAACGCACCAGATGCGGGCTGGAATAGACATGGGTCGTCAGCCCCGCTGCCTCGATCACGCCACGCAGAAAGGCGCAGGTCGAACCCTTGCCATTGGTTCCTGCAACATGGAAAACCGGCGGAAGACTGCCTTGCGGATTGCCCAACCGCGCGCACAACTCAGTGATCCGCTCCAGCCCCAACACATCGCGTCCGGGCGATAGTGCGGAAAGGCGGTCGAGTTGCGCCTGAACGGCCAAATCTGAGGAAATCGCAAAATCAGCCATGCTTCTTCCAATTGTCATTCCCGCGAAAGCGGGAATGACATAGAATTAGAAAATGGGGATTTGGCGAACACGAAGCGCCTTAAGCCGCCAGCTTCCCCGCCATCAGATAATCCACCAACCGCGAAAGTGTCGCTTTCAGTTCGTGGCGGTGCTTCACCATATCGACCATGCCATGATCGAGCAGATATTCGGCGCGCTGGAAGCCTTCGGGGAGTTTTTCGCGGATCGTCTGTTCGATCACGCGCTGTCCGGCAAAGCCGATAAGCGCGCCGGGTTCGGCAATCTGGATGTCCCCCAGCATCGCGTAAGACGCAGTCACACCGCCAGTCGTCGGATCGGTGAGCACGACGATATAGGGCAGCCCTGCGTCACGCAGCATCTGGATCGCCACCGTGGTGCGCGGCATTTGCATCAGGCTCAAAATGCCTTCCTGCATCCGCGCGCCGCCAGCAGCGGTGAAGATGATATAGGGGCAGCGCGCCTTCAGCGCTTCTTGCGCGGCGGCTATAAAGCCTTCACCGACCGCCATCCCCATCGACCCGCCCATGAAGGCAAAGTCCTGTACGCTGATGACGGCGGCCTGTCCGTCAATCTGCCCGCGTGCGCTGATCAACGCATCCTGTTCGCCGGTCTGGGTGCGCGCAGCCTTGATGCGGTCGGGGTATTTTTTGCTGTCTTTGAATTTCAACGGGTCTTCGCTAACCTTGGGCATAGGAAGCACTTTCCAGCTGCCTTCATCAAAAATCGCGGCAAAGCGTTCAGCGGGGCCGATACGTCCGTGGAAATCGCATTTCGGGCAAACCGATTGATTTTCCTCAAATTCCTTGAGGAAGATCATCGACTGGCACCCCTTGCACTTGTGCCACAGCGTCTCGGTGGTCTCGCGCTTGGCGATGAAGGGAATGGCGTTGCGGACGCGTGTGACCCAGCTCATATTTTCAACCTAACCTCGAAATTTAACCGTAGTGCTGAGCTTGTCGAAGCACGCTTGTCAGTCTCAAACCACAGTCGAAACCTTGAAGCGCCCTTCGACAGGCTCAGGGCTAATGGTTTTTAGTTAGCCCCGTGCAGAATTGATAGCCGCTTTTAGCGAAGCGACATATTCGCGCACTGGCCCTGCGGCATTTGCTCCATGCTGCGCCACCAGTTCGACTATCGCCGACCCCACGACAACGCCGTCGGCAACTTTGGCAATCGCTGCGGCTTGCTCGGGCGTACGCACGCCAAAGCCGACTGCGACGGGAATGTCGGTCGCGGCCTTCAGCCGTGCGACAGCCTCCTCGATGCTCGACTGCGCCGCCTGTTGCAGACCTGTGATCCCCGCGACCGAGACATAATAGAGGAAACCGCTGGAGCCATCCAAAATCGCGGGCAGGCGGGCAGCGTCGCTGGTCGGGGTCGCAAGGCGGATCAGGTCCACACCCGCACTGCGCAGGGCAGGGCCAAGTTCGGCATCTTCCTCTGGAGGAATATCGACGCAGATCACGCCATCGACGCCTGCCTTGACGCACTGGTCCGCAAACCAGTCAGCGCCGCGGATCGTCATAGGATTGGCATAGCCCATCAGCACCAGCGGTACTTGCGGGTGCCGCGCGCGGAAGGCGGTGGCATGCGCGAAGATATCTGCGGTCGTGGTGCCGGCTTCCAGACTGCGGATATTGGCTTTCTGGATCGCCGGACCATCGGCCATCGGATCGGTAAATGGCATACCGAGTTCGATCACATCGGCCCCACCCGCGACCAACGCGTCAAGATTGGCGGCAGTGTCGCCATCGCCCGCGGTGATGAAGGTGACGAGAGCTGGGTGGGCTTTGGCGAAGGCGGAGGAGAGACGGGTCATTGTTTTGGGTGCCACCAAGCGAATATTAGAACGGACAATGAGACAAATAATGTCGCCAATCCGCATTCTAAAAATGAAGTCCTCAATGGCGGCCAACAATCGAAGCAGTTTGTAGGCATCTCGATTCCGAACCTTTTCTCGAAATAAGCATGGTCGTTGATCGACCAGTGATGATGGTAGGTCATCATGTCTGTAATATCATACCCAATCATAACACCTGCGATGACAACTCCCAGAATGCCCAGAAGCAAGCGCCAATCGCGCTTCATATCACCGTCCCCAAAGCCTCAGCGACAGTGAAAATATCCTTGTCGCCACGCCCACACAGATTGGCCAGGATGATCTGATCCCGATCCATCTTCACAGCCTCACGCGCCACCGCCGCAATTGCGTGTGACGGCTCCAGCGCAGGAATGATTCCCTCGGTGCGGCACAGCAATTGGAAGGCATCGAGCGCCTCGGTGTCGGTTACGCTGTCATAGCGCACCCGGCCGATTTCTTTCAGCCAGCTGTGCTCCGGCCCGATACCTGGATAGTCGAGACCCGCCGAAATCGAGTGCGCTTCAGCGATCTGGCCATCTTCATCCTGCAGCAAATAGGTTTTGTTGCCGTGGAGGATGCCCGGGCGTCCGCCCGCGAGGCTGGCGGCATGTTCCTTGTCGAGGCCATGGCCAGCCGCCTCAATCCCTAGCATCTGCACGGCTTCATCGTCCAAAAAGGGGTGGAACAGACCGATGGCGTTCGATCCGCCGCCGATTGCCGCGACCAACAGATCGGGCAGGCGGTTGATGCGGCTGAGCATCTGCGCGCGCGCTTCCTTGCCGATCACGCTCTGGAAATCGCGGACCAGTTCAGGATAGGGATGCGGCCCGGCGGTGGTGCCGATGATGTAGAAAGTGTCGTGCACATTGGCGACCCAGTCGCGCAGAGCCTCGTTCATCGCATCTTTCAGCGTGTTCGCACCGCTGGTGACGGGGACGACTTCGGCGCCGAGCAATTTCATGCGGAACACATTGGGCTGCTGCCGCTCGACATCCTTCGCGCCCATATAGATGACGCAGGGCAGGCCGAAACGCGCGCAGACCGTCGCGGTGGCAACACCATGCTGGCCGGCACCCGTCTCGGCAATAATCCGCGTCTTGCCCATGCGGATGGCGAGCAGGATCTGGCCGATGCAATTGTTGATCTTGTGCGCGCCGGTGTGGTTCAGCTCATCACGCTTGAACCAGATTTGCGCACCTTTGCCCGACGGCGCATTCTTGCGGCATTCCTCGGTCAGTCGCTCGGCGTAATAGAGCGGAGAAGGGCGGCCGACATAATGTTCGAGCAAATCATCGAATTGCGCCTTGAACGCCGGGTCGATCTTCGCGGCTTTGTACTCGCGCTCTAGATCAAGGACCAACGGCATTAGCGTTTCGGCGACATAACGGCCGCCAAACTGGCCAAAATGCCCGCGCTCATCGGGCTGGTTGCGAAAGGAGTTCAGCGAGGGATCAGGCGTGTTCATAAGTGCGCACCGCTTTGCAGAACTGCGCTATCTTGTCCACATCCTTGACGCCCGGCGCGCTTTCTACCCCGGAAGAAACATCAACCAGCGGTGCCTTGGTCATGCGCAACGCTTCAACGACATTGTCGGGTGCTAAGCCCCCGGCCAATCCCCAGGGGATGTGATGGTCAAACTGGCTGAGCAGTGACCAGTCCACTCGTGTGCCGGTGCCACCGGGCAGCGCCTGCGCCGGGGCATCATACAGCACCCTTTCGACGACATCATCAAACCGGTCGGCATTTATCAATGTCTCGCGGTTTTTCAGGCCCAGGGCTTTCCAGATGTGCGCCTTTGTGTGCTGGCGAACAAGATTCAGCCATTCGGGTGTTTCACTGCCGTGAAACTGGACAATGTCGGGCCGAACCATATCCAGCGCCTTTTGCGTCAATTCGGGCTCGGCATTGACCAGCAGCAACACAACCTTGAGCTGCGGGGGCGTGCGCATCCGCAATGCGGCGGCCTGCTCCAACCCGACATGGCGCGGGCTTTTATCGAAATGGACAAGGCCAATATGCGTTGCGCCTGCCTCGGCTGCGGCGTCTATGGCGGCGACGTTGGCCAGGCCACAGATTTTGATTTGGGTTTTCATAAGCTAGGCATCAAAAATTGCATTTCGAACCGGTCAAATTCCTGTTCGTTCAAGGTGACCGTTTCCTTTTTTATAATTTCGAATCCATGCGCGGAAAAGGCCGGTTGGGCCCTTAAACTGGCGTGAACATAAATTCGAGATAGCTTTTGCTCATGGGCCAAGTCCAACAGCATATCATATAATTTCCTGAATACACCCGTGCCTTGATGGTCAGGCCGGATGTAGGCGAAATCGAGATAGCCATCGGGCATGAGGCTCATGAAGCCCACAATTCTGCTTTCCAATTCGGCGACTGCAATCGACTGGCCCGTCAGCCTTTCATCCCATTCACTGCCTTGCCTCGGCGCTTCGACCCATGCCTCTCTTTGCATTTCGGTGTAAAGGCTGGGTCCGTTCCTGACAGCATCAAACATGACGTCGCCAAGCTCTTTATAATCGGAAGCGAGCGCCCAGCGATAATGAATAGTCACCGCTTTAAAGCGTCCCGACAATCGCCCGCGCGGCCTCGTCCGGATCTTCGGCCTTGGTAATCGGGCGACCGATAACGAGCACACTAGCGCCATCGTCGCGTGCTTGCCTTGGCGTAACAGCGCGTTTCTGGTCGCCCATCGCGGCTCCAGCAGGGCGTAGGCCGGGGACGACGAAATAGCCGTCTTTCCAAGATTTGCGCGCTGCCTTCACTTCATGGCCGGAACAAACAATGCCATCAAGGCCTGCTTCTTGCGCCAGCCCCGCCAGCCGCTCTACCTGCGCATGCGGATCGCCCGACACGCCCATGCTGGTCAGGTCATCACCGTCGAGGCTGGTGAGCACGGTCACGCCGACAACCTTGGTGTGCGCGCCAGCGGCGGCCTTGGCATCTTCCATCATCGCACGACCACCCCCAGCATGGATGGTGACGATTGCGGGCTCGAGTGTGTGGATCGCCTGCATGGCCTTGGCCACGGTGTTGGGGATGTCGTGCAGTTTCAGGTCGAGGAAGATCGGCAGCCCGATTTTCTGCACCTCATGCACGCCATGATGGCCATTGGCGCAGAAAAATTCGAGACCCAGTTTCACGCCGCCAACATGGTTCTTGATCCGCTTTGTCAGCGCAATCGCTTCTTCCAGATGCGGGGTGTCGATCGCGACATAAAGCGGGTTGCTCATAGCGAGCCTCCAACCGGTGGCGGCACAGTTTCGCGCGACATATCGAGCGGAGCGGGGCGCACCGAGCTTTCGAGCGTCGCGATGCGCCGCTTGAACCGCCACGACGCGCTCTTGTGCCAAAACCACAGCGGCAGATAGCCGAGCAGAAAGGCAACGCCGATCAGCGCGGGCAATTTGGTGTCGAGCCACATGCCGCCCCACAGTTTGACCGAAACCGGCTGCCAATTGTTGATCGCGAAAACGGTGAAGCCGACCAGTAATATGACCCAGAACAGGGTTTTCAGGAACGACATGTGCGACTTCTCCTTGGCGTGTCGGGATCTAGCTTAAGGCAAGGGGGGCAGGGTTTCCAGCCCCCAAATCCCATTCCCAATCCTGCCCGCTTGCGGGGAGGAATTACCCGAAAACCCGCGCAAAAATCGTGTCGACCTGCCGCAGATGATAGCCGAGGTCGAATTTCTCCTCGATCTCCTGCGGGCTGAGCGCCTTGGTAACATCGGGATCGGCTTTCAGCAGTTCGAGCAACGACAATTGGCCGTCCGATTCCCACACCTTCATCGCGTTGCGCTGTACCAGCACATAGCTATCCTCGCGGCTTACACCGGCTTGCGTCAGAGCGAGCAAAACGCGTTGCGAGTGGACGAGACCGCCCATCTTGTCCAAATTCTTCTGCATCCGTTCGGGATAGACAAGCAGCTTGTCGATCACTCCGGTCAGGCGACCCAGCGCGAAGTCGAGGGTGATAGTGGCATCGGGGCCGATATAGCGTTCGACCGACGAATGGCTGATATCGCGTTCGTGCCACAGCGCGACATTTTCCATCGCAGGCACCACCGCGCTGCGCACCATGCGGGCGAGGCCGGTGAGGTTTTCGGTCAATACCGGGTTGCGCTTGTGCGGCATTGCCGAAGATCCCTTTTGCCCGGGGGAGAAATATTCCTCCGCCTCAAGCACTTCGGTGCGCTGTAAATGGCGAACCTCGACCGCGAGCCGTTCGATCGACGAGGCGATCACGCCCAGGGTTGCAAAGAACATTGCGTGACGGTCGCGCGGAATGACCTGCGTGGAAACCGGTTCGACCGAAAGCCCCAGCTTGGCGGCCACATGCTCTTCTACGCGCGGGTCGATATTGGCGAAGGTGCCGACCGCACCTGAAATTGCGCAAGTGGCAATGTCCTTGCGCGCAGCGATCAGCCGATCCTTGCAGCGCGAAAACTCGGCATAGGCCTCCGCCATTTTTAAGCCGAAGGTCACCGGCTCGGCATGGATGCCGTGGCTGCGGCCGATGCAGGGCGTCATTTTATGTTCGAAAGCACGGCGCTTGATTGCCTCGAGGAGCGCATCCAGATCGGCGAGCAACAGATCCGAAGCCCGCGCCAGTTGCACCGCAAGGCAGGTGTCGAGCACGTCCGAGCTGGTCATCCCCTGATGCATGAAGCGCGCTTCATCACCCACCTGTTCGGCTACCCATGTCAGAAAGGCGATGACGTCATGCTTGGTTACCGCCTCAATCGCATCAATCGCGGCAACGTCGATCTTCGGGTTGGTCGCCCACCACGCCCACAGCGCATCTGCCGCTGCTTTCGGCACCACGCCCAACTCGGACAAAGCCTCAGTCGCATGCGCCTCTATCTCGAACCAGATTTTGAAACGGTTTTCGGGTTCCCAAATGGCAACCATGTCGGGACGGGCGTAGCGGGGGACCATGGGGCGGGCTTTCTGCAGGAGTGAGGAGTCGGCTGCGCCGTTAGCAGGCGCGTCGCACAGCGTCAAAAGGCCAACAAAAAAGGGCGACGCAATCGCGCCGCCCTTGTTGTCAATTTGGTGTCGCAAATCAGAAATCGTATGACACACGACCGTACAAAAAGCGTCCGCTGAAACCGAATGGCGATTGCGAGCTATAGGGCAGGAACGAGTTGTTGAACCCATAGTTCACACCATCAACTGTGCCGAACGGCAGGCGATCCGGATAGACATCGAACAGGTTGTTCGCGCCAACCGCTATCGCAAGCTTTTCGGTGGGCTTCACGCGCAGTTCCAGATCGGTGACCCATTTTGGCGACAGGAAGATATCGCCCGGAACATCGCCCGGTGCCAGTGCGATATTGTTGTTGTTCGCCGCGGTTGAGAAGCTGCTGGGCAGGAACACCTCGCCATAGCGGTTCGTCCTCAGCGTCAGGCCGACAATGTCATAATCCCAGTCGAGGCTGAAATTCAGCTTGTTCTTGGGCTGACCGTCGGTCAGGCGGAAACTTTCCTGACGGGCAAACAACCGCTGGGCGGTAAAGCCCGAAAAGACCCGGCGATCGGTGATTTTGGTGTTGTTGAGATTATAGCCTGCGCTCAACCGTATCTTGCCAAGCCCCATATCGGGAACGCGGTAGCTGGCAACAATGTCCAGCCCTTCGGTTTTTGTATCGATGCCATTGATGAAGAATCGGGCCGAAGTGACGCCGGTGATGCCGGCACCGTTTAGCAAGGTGACAACATCGGCACCGGTCAGATTTTCGGTCAGGGTGATCCGGTCCTTGATCTTGATGTTGTAATAGTCGACCGTCAGGTTGAGGCCATCGAACATCGAGAAGGTCAGGCCGCCACCGAAGTTGAGCGATTTTTCGGCCTCAAGCGGTTGAGCGCCCAGCGCTATTGCTACGGGCGACGAAACCGGGAAGGTGCCGACTTCGATCAATGTGCCGCCGACATTGTTGGTCGATGTCGTCGCAAAGGCCTGTTGCGCCAGGCTTGGCGCGCGGAAGCCGGTCGATACCGAACCGCGCAGGGCGAGCCCTTCAATCGGCTCAAAACGCGCCGCGGCCTTACCGTTAATGGTATCACCAAAGTCGCTATAATGTTCATAACGGCCGGCAAGCTGCAAGGTGAAAGCAGAGCTGAGATCGGCATCGAGTTCGACATAGCCTGCATAGCTGTCGCGCGATTCATCGGTTGCGTTGCTCGGGCGGAATCCCGGGAAAACCTGCGAACCACCCGCTGCGTTGAACGGCGCGGCAGAGAAGGGACCATTGATATAGCTTTGCAGTTCACCCGCGACGATCTTGTAATTTTCGTCGCGATATTCGCCACCAAAAGCGAGCGATACGCTATCGCCGATACCAAGATCGAGATCACGACGGAAATCCAGATTGATCGTGGTCTGCCCGGCGCGCATGCCGCCAGCATTAAAGCGGCGGGCACTGTCGGTTCCGCCAAGCGAGGTATTGACGGTATTCTCAATCTTGTAATTCAGCAGGTTGGAGCCATAGACAACCGACAGGTCATAGTCCCACGACCCCATAGTGCCGCGCAAACCGGCAGCAGCCGAAACGTCGATAATTTCGCTGGCGATCAGCGGCAGGAAGCCGTCAGCGTAAATCGGGATGAAGGTTGTGGTCGAAGCAGCCCAGTCACGGTTGCGTACATCCGATGAGCGCCGGTAAAATCCGGCACCATTGCCATCGCGCACGCCATAGCTGCCAAAGGTATAAAATTCGATGGCTTCGGACAGGTCGAAGCCTGCATTGACGAAGAAGTTCATGTCTTTCGACACACCGTCACCATAGCGGTGGGCATAGCGGTTGAAGGTGGTTTCGCGCGGGTCGCCTGCGGCAAAATAGTTGCGACGGATATCTGCACCCGATCGGTTGGTGGCCGAGCGATCCTTATATTCGGCGGTCAGGTTCAGATAACCGCTCTCTCCAAGTGGTAAGCCAAAGTTGGAGGCGAACGTATAGGTGTCGCCGTCGCGGCGCTTGCGGTCTTTGCCGGTATAGGTGATCACCGGATTGTCGGCGGTACCGGTGGTCAGTCCCACGGTATCGACTTGGCCGACATCTTCCATTTCGGTAACATATTTGCCGTAAGATGCCTGTGCCTTGCCGCCTATGCCCTTTTTCAACTGAACATTAATCACCCCGGCGATGGCATCCGAACCATAAAGCGAGGCCGCGCCGTCACGCAGCACTTCTATACGTTCGATGGCGAGCGGCGGAATGGTGTTCATGTCGACTGCGGTCGAACCGCGACCGACCGAACCGTTCAGATTGATCAGCGATGATTGATGACGTCGCTTGCCATTGACCAGAACGAGTACCTGATCGGGCGCCAAACCGCGCAAGGTAGCGGGACGCAGTGAGTCCGTTCCGTCGGTTAGCGACGGCTGCGGGAAGTTGAAGGACGGGACAAGCTGGTTGAGCAAACGGTTGGTTTCGGTGGAACCGCTGTTGGTCAGGTCTTCACTCGTCAATACGTCCACGGGAACCGGGCTGTCAGCAACGGTACGGTCGGTGCGGCGGGTGCCGGTAACGATGATGGCATCTTTTTCGGCAGCATCCTCAGCCTGTACCTCATCCTGAGCGAAGGCAGGGGAGATTGTTCCAACCGTGAGCGCAGCAAAAGACGCTGAGATAGCCAGTAGCGATCCGAAATGGGTTTTTTTCATTGTCTTTCCTTTGACTTGCAAAATGCCTGTGAAACAAAACTGTCACTTATCGAAAGGCTTGAACAGCTTACGCGCAATTTTTTGACAATTTTCGCGCGCGCTGTGTTATTATTGCAACGCACCATTTTTTGGATTTCTTTGCTGGGAACCCACTTTTGCGCAGATTCAGTCAGGGCTTGAACTTTGCTCTTCGCGCTAGCAGGAGGGTGTTAAGCGACGGAAAGTGACCGCCAAATACAAAAGGAAAATTGATGCGGATCGGGATTTTGACTGGCGGTGGCGATGTTCCCGGGCTGAACGCCTGTATTCGCTCGATCACCTTGTCGGCACTCGATCTGGGATGGGAGGTTGTCGGCTGCAAACGTGGCTGGAACGGCTTGTTGGCGCTCGATCCGGCAGACAGTGCAAGCCGCGCGCAACATCTTGTGGCACTGGACCGGCAGGCGGTACGCGGTATCGACCGGGTGGGTGGCACAATGCTGCACACCTCGCGCACCGATCCGCGCACTGTCAAGGAAGGCGACCGCACAGGCGATGTTCTCGCTAAGCTGAAGGCGCTGGGTATCGACGTGCTGTGCACCATGGGCGGGGACGGCACGCTGCGCTTTTCAGCCCATTTATCGGAGCAGGGCTTTCCGGTGATCTCGATTCCAAAAACGATGGATAATGATGTATTTGGAACCGATTATTGCATTGGATTCTCGACCGCGGTCAGCCGCTCGGTCGAAGCAATCAACGCTTTGCGGACCACCGCAGCGAGCCACGAGCGGCTGGCGGTAGTCGAATTGTTCGGGCGGCGATCGGGCGAAACCGCTTTGCTATCGGGCTTTTTGGCGCAGGTTGATCGGACCTTGATTTCCGAAGTGCCGGTCGACCTTGACCGTTTGTCGCCCTTGCTGATCGCGGACAAGCAGTCGAATCCGGAAAATTACGCGATCTGTGTCGTTTCCGAAGGCGCAAGCCTGTCAGGCCAGGCCGCCGGCGAAGAAATTTCCAAACCCGCAATCAACCGCAACACGTTGGGTATCGGTCGCCAGATTGCCCGTGAGCTGGAGAAGCGCACCGGCTTTGGCACAATTGTGCAGGAACTGGCCTATCTGATGCGATCAGGTACGCCCGATGCGATGGACCGGATGGTGGGCTTTGCCTTTGGCGCACTGGCGGTACAACTGATAAAGGTCGGGCATACGGGGCGGATGATCGCGCTTTCCGGAGGCAATTATACCCATGTGCCAATCGATACATTGTTGAGCGGGACCAAAGTCGTCGATGTTGCGGCTCTGTATGATATCGAGCATTTCCGTGCGAGCCTGCTCAAGGTGCAGGATATGCCGATGTTTCTATATTGAAAGCTGCGGTTTTCCCCAACTTTTCTGGCTTCCGGTATGACTATACTTGGCCTTTGCCGATGCCCCCGCTATCGGGGCTGCGATGGCTGACAGCACCGACACCGATACCCCTGCCGAAGATCCGTTCGACCAGATCGTCAACGCGCCGTTCGACGCGGCGATTTCCGAGCGTTACCTGATCTATGCGATGTCGACGATCACCGCGCGCTCGCTGCCCGATCTGCGCGATGGTCTGAAGCCAGTTCATCGCCGCCTGTTGTGGGCGATGCGGCAACTGAAGCTTGATCCATCGTCCGGCTACAAGAAATGCGCGCGCGTTGTCGGCGACGTCATCGGTAAATATCACCCGCATGGCGACCAGTCGGTTTACGACGCGATGGTCCGGCTCGCGCAAACTTTCTCGCTGCGTTACCCCTTGGTCGATGGACAGGGGAATTTCGGCAATATCGACGGCGATAATGCGGCAGCCTATCGCTATACCGAAGCGCGGCTGACCAAGACCGCAATCGAGTTGATGCAAGGGCTCGACGAGAATGCCACCGACTTCAAACCGACCTACAATGGCGAGGATGAAGAGCCCGAGGTCATGCCGGGGCTGTTCCCCAATCTGCTCGCCAATGGCGCAAGCGGGATTGCGGTCGGGATGGCGACGAGCATTCCGTCGCACAACGCCGCAGAGGTAATCGATGCAGCAATGCTGCTGATCGACGAACCACGTGCGACGCATGAACAATTGATGCAGATTGTCCAAGGACCGGA
>Ga0075154_10001831_pt1 | contig 14495 bp, 8 predicted proteins | sample JI71714BDNA_FD_70965 | JGI IMG/M metagenome (GOLD analysis project Ga0075154, IMG submission 70965) | Wastewater effluent complex algal communities from Wisconsin, to seasonally profile nutrient transformation and Carbon sequestration -... | ecosystem: Engineered > WWTP > Effluent > Algae... | reverse complement strand
GTTTGTGCACTAATCGAACCAATATAAAATTGTGAAGTCACGTAGCCATCATTACAACTAAAGAAAGTTTCTCCAAAATCGTTGGAGCGGAATAAACCACCATCGGTCAGAATATAAACCTTGTCCGGGTCTAAAGGATTAGCAACAATATCATGAATATCAGGATGCATTTCACTGTCCGGTCCGGTGTAGGTAGTTTTTTGCACAAATACATTTCCTCCATTAATAGATTTAAATAATTCAACACCTCCTAATAAAATCAAATTAGGGTTTTCATGGTGAATTAATGCACCTTTTGCATACCATCCCTGGTAACTCGCAACATCTGCATCATCTAATTCAAACCAGCTGTCACCACCATTTGTTGATTTATAAATACCCACTGTGCTAAATGCATTCGCTATTACGGTTATTACTTCTGATGCATTATTAATATTTGACGTTACCATAATACGGCCATCATGCGTGTAAGGTGGCAAACCATTATCCATTAATTCCCATGTTTCACCATAATCCTCAGAGCGATATAGCCCTTTGTTAACAGAATTTAAATCACCTACACCTGCAAATAATACGTGTGGTGCTAGTTTATTCACTTCAATATCCATCACCATAAATTCATCAAGGCGCTGACTCCAATATAAGCCACCATTTGTTGTTTTATATAATCCTTCGGTTGTTGCTGCATACAATTGTTCGGTATTAAATGGATCAAAAACAATATCCCAAACACAATGATTTAATTGATATGTCCAATTTAAATTAATTTCCCAATTTGCACCACCATCATGTGATTTTAAAATACCCATGCCAAAAGTGCCTCTTTCGGTGCGGTCTATTAATCCATTTGTTGCCTTTCCATATGCATAGGTTTCACCGGTGCCAATATAAATTTCATCCGGATTATCCGGATTAATAGCTATAGCACTTACACCTAAAATCGGGTAACCAGTTTCTACATATTGCCATGCATTAACACCAATACCTCCTGTAGTGGTTTTCCATAATCCACCGCTGGCACTTCCTAAAAAAATGATATTTGTATCAACAGGATGAATGGCAATACTAATTGTTCTGCCACCAACATTATTTGGGCCAATATTTTCCCATTCACCATCATCTGTTAATCTGGCTTTATTGCTATTGAGATAGTGTTCCTTAAAATATAAAAAGGACTCATAGAATCGACCATCCGGAGTCGACTGATTAGGATAGTCGTGAATTTGTGCAATCCAGGCAAGTGCTTCAAGCGATTTTGTTTCGCTCTCATAATAAACTGTGTCCTGTTCGGTTTTTTGCGTTAATTGAAACGTAATACCTAAAATGGCAAATGACGTGAGGAGTAAAAAATATTTCATAGCATGCAATTAGCTTGTGAATTAATAACCGGAACTAATTTACAAAATTTCTATTATGTGGACTACAGATATCTCCAAATTAGTCTGGATATTACATTCCTATGCAATAGTAAGCTTAAAATCACATTAGGTCTCAAAGTCCTCAAATAGCAATCAGTCCTTCAAATGGCAAGCATTTAAGACTGAGAGGTGCCAATAAAAGTGTTTTTATTGAAGATTACTTAAAGTATTAAACAACTTTTCACGTTGAAAGGTTAATTGTGCTTTGTTTTCTTCAGACATACGTTTGAAGCGAATTACCGACCACCACTTTTTAAAATCGTACCAATAATAAAAGGCTATATTACCGGAAATTGGGAATGCTACCAGGAAAATGAGTGCAGATAATAAACTGCCTAACATTGACCATACTATTAACATTAATATCAAATAATAAATAGGGAATACCAAAAACCCAAGCACATATTTGGCAGAGCTCCAAAATATTTGTTGTTTCAATTTTTTTTCGGCATATAGCTGAGGTATGCGGTAAGGGATGTAATTAATGATTAATCCAAACAAAAACACCGGCAATAAAAAAATAAAATACAAGGTCATAAAAATCATCGACAAATTTGATTGTCGAGCTTTATCGAATGTATTTTCTCTAAATCCTAAAGTATCCCGTTGCGTTTTATAAGCATGATAATCGGCCACAATATTTTTAAACGCTTCGTGATTGTTTTTATTATTGTGTTCCAGTATTGGAGTTATAGATTTAATTGCATCAAACCGAGTAATCGGCTCATAAGGTTTACCGGACGTAATTATTGATTCACGGGCATGAAACGCTGCAAGTTCGACAATATCATAGTGCAAAGGACCATGTTCAACATGTGTACTCACTGTTTTCATTCCGCGTTCAATTTCATCTTTCAATTGATTGATGGCCAAAGCGGGATTGGCTTTATACTGTTCACTATATTTTTTAAGTAAAATGGGTTGACCGAAATTTACCAACTGCCATTTCTTAAATTTTTCGGCTCCTGTATAATTTATACCAACCGGTATAATATGCACATCCAATTCAAAATCGTATCGCTCTTCTGCAAGAAATGCTATTCGGCAAATCCCTTTTTTAAGCGGACGAATATGTTCTTCATTTATACAATTCCCTTCAGGATAAATACCAATCATAGCATTATTTGCCAATAGGTCGGCACAAGCATTAAATGTTGGCTGATTCATTTCACGGGTATCAACCCCATCGCGTTCGCGCCATAAAGGGAGCATATGGAAAAAATAAAATAAGTTGCCTAATAACTTATTATTAAAGGCATCTCCACGAGCTAATTGCCAAACCTGTGTGCTTTTTGTATTTACAAAAGCGAGGCTATCCATAAAGGCATTGCGGTGATTAATGGCAAAAATGACCGGTTTATCAGTAGGCACATTTTCCCAACCGTTTACCTGAAAACGGCTATAATAATATCGGTAAGGTATACCTATAAGTAAAGGCTGGGCAATCCAATACCCTTTGGTATAGGGATACAATTTCCTATCTCTGAATGTAATTTCAGGCTGTTTAGTGAAAACTTTACGTGTAAAAGTGTCGTTTAACATAAAAACCGTGCAAACTTATCACTTTTATCCTTTAGCTGCTTGTTTTGCAGCCATTCTTGCCCATATTGTTGCCACAATAAAGCCGGTTACCAGGTCCCAAATACCCCACCAGCCCGCAACAACAGCCATTCCACCCATTCCATTAAAAAAGGTGAAAATAATAATTAACCCCAGTGCAGCATTGTGAATACCTGTTTCTATAGCCAGGCATTTTTTGTCCTGAAAATCGAGTTTGAATAATGCCCCAAGTCCATAACCAGACAACATAGCTAAGCCGTTATGCAACAGTACCAATAAAAATATCATACCGATAATATCAATAAAAATGGTATAGTTTTTCAAAAATGCAAACACAATAAAACACATGAAAATAATTACAGAAATTACCTGAATGGGTTTCATTATTTTTTTAGTGAAATTGGGAAATTTATTATTGACAAACATGCCAATAATTAGTGGTATGCCTAATATAACTACGATAGTTACAAATAATTCTATCGGGTCAACACTAATTTCTTTCATTAAATCGGCAGTGGGTCCATACATACTTCCATAAAAGGCAAAATTGAGTGGTGTCATTATTGGTGCTAATAAAGTAGAAGTAGCAGTTAGCGTGACCGACAATGCCACATTCCCTTTTGCCAATGAGGATAAAAAGTTACTCATATTACCACCGGGACATGCACCTAATAAAAATATTCCGAGTGCAATGCTGGGACAAGGTTTTAATATTAATACGATTAAATAAGTGAGTAATGGCAGTACGAGGTATTGGCTGGCTATACCTACTAAAGACTTTTTAGGGTCTTGCCACAAGCGTTTAAAGTGTTCAACTTTAAGGTCGAGGGCGATGCCAAACATTAAAAACGCAAGCAAAAGATTCAGCAATAACATATTATCGCTGCTAAAATTCAACTGTATGCCGTCTATCTCTTCGCACATAGGTGTGTGATTTCAGCGCAAGATATGATTTTAGTTGGTTCTTTAAAAATGCGCTTATTCCAGTACCTTTGTCAAAAAAAGAAAGGTGAAACTATTTCCGGCAGATATAACCCAGGTGCTTGAATTTGAGAAGGTACTCACAGAGGTAGCCAAATATTGCGATAGCAAACCTGGCGCCGACAGAGTGCAGAAGGTGAGGCCGTTGGATAAATTTGATGAAGTGAAGAAAATGCTGATGCAGACAAAAGAGATGTCGTTGTTGCTGCAATTTGAAGAGCATTTTCCACATGACAAAATTTTCGATATCAGAGAAACAATCCATGTGATGACTATCGAAAATTATGTCCTCAATGAACAACAACTGAACGAAGTAAAAAAAGTAGCGCTTTTAACCGGTGCTATGTTGCGATTTTTTGTTACACATCAGGAAAAATATCCTATACTACATAGTCTGTTCACGCAATTAACTTATGAAGCTGTTATTGCCAATGAAATAAAAAAAGTAATCAACGATGAAGGTCATATCAGAGAAGATGCTTCTCCGGAATTAATTCGGATAAAACGCGAAAAAGACCAATCTTCAAGAGCACTCGGGAAAGTATTTAATGCTGCATTGAGCAAATATCGTCAAGCCGGATTTTTAAGTGAAGTGGAAGAAAGTATGCGCAATGGCAGAAGAGTACTTGGTATATTAAGCGAATACAAACGGAAACTCAGTGGTATAATTCACGATGAAAGTGATACTGGCAGAACAGTATTCATGGAGCCGGAAGAAGTAGTGAATATCCAAAACGAAATTTTTGAATTAGAACGAGAAGAAAAACGCGAAATATTTAGAATATTAAAAGCGCTCACAACCGAAATTGCGCCGTATGCCGGATTATTGGAAAGGTATCAACATGTTTTAGGCATTATTGATTTTACGCGGGCAAAAGGAAAATATGCATTGGAAATACATGCTGAAATGCCACTGTTGGAGCGACAGCCCGTCATGTATTTATACCATGCTTTTCACCCGGTTTTATATCTGCTCAATAAAAAACACAAAAAGGCAATAGTTCCTTTGGATGTAGAATTAGATGTCAATAACAGAATATTAATTATTTCCGGGCCAAATGCAGGTGGTAAATCGGTGGCAATGAAAACGATTGGTTTACTGCAATATATGACGCAATGTGGATTGCTTATTCCCGCTGCAGCTCATTCCAAAATAGGTATCATGCAAAATATTTTTTGTGATATCGGAGATACACAATCGCTGGAAGATGAATTATCTACTTATTCATCACGACTTATTAAAATCAATTATTTTTTACAACACAGCAATAAAGACACACTGATACTGATTGATGAATTTGGCACAGGCACCGATCCGGTTATGGGTGGAGCAATTGCGGAGGCTTCATTAAAGGCATTAAATGATAAAAAAATATTCGGTGTGGTTACGACCCACTATGCCAATTTAAAAGCATTTGCAGCTAATAACATTGGTGTATTTAATGGCAGTATGTTGTATGACGAACAAGCTTTAAAACCTTTATACAAATTAGAAACAGGAAAGCCGGGAAGTTCATATGCTTTTGAGTTAGCAAAAAAATCAAATTTACCTCAGCAACTTATTGAAGAAGCGAGAAAGTTAATCAGCAAAGAACATATTCGATTTGAAGAATTATTGAAAAATGTTCGGGTGGAGAAAGAACATATTCGATTAAGAGATAAGGAAGTAAACAAAAAAGAAGAAGATTTAAAGAAAAAAGAAAAGGACCTTGAACTGGCTTTTGAAAAAGCGAGAGAAAAACAAGAACGTTATAACCTGAAAAAGCTGGAAAAAGAAGATGAAGCGATACGAAAGATGGAGCAGGAATTCAGAGCCATGCTACAGGAATTAAAAAACACCCATCAGCAAGAGGTTATACCGGTAAATGAAAAGGAACAAGCAAAGGAAAAATTGCGTCAGTTTATTCAAACACAAAAGAAAAATACGTTTGGCGAAAGAAAAAAAATTCAGATTAAACAACCAACCAATTATGAACGAGGCGAAATTAAAATTGGTGGCTTAGTGAAATTAGTTTCCGGTAGTGAAATTGGCGTATTACAATCTGTTCAAAAAAACAGGGCTGTTGTGATATTTAACAATATGAAAACTACAGTTCCGTATGAAGAATTGATTGGTATTGCCTCCGCTGAAATACCCGTAAAACCGGCACAGGTGTTTAAAGTGACTATCGACGAAAGTGAGTTTCCTTTAGAACTTGATTTGCGTGGCAAGCCTAAAGAAGAGGCGATGATGGAATTAGAAAATTACCTCGACAGAGCTGTAATGCGTAAAATTTTTCAAGCAAGAATTATGCATGGCAAAGGCACCGGTGTAATTCGTGAAATGGTGCAACAGGTGCTCAAGAGTTACCCGGGTTTAAAACAATATAAATTCGCTACCCGCGAAATGGGTGGTGATGGTGTAACCGAAGTAATGTTTTAAATTTCACTTTAATTTTATTTTCATGTCTACTGCATTAAAAGATTTATATTCTAAAGCATTTGTTGCTGAAATATCAGGTATTATCAAACCTCATATAAAAAACTTTGATGAAGTGGTTTTTGCCGCTTCTATATTTGATAAAAATTGGAAAAACCTGGAATTGAAACAGCGTATGCGACATATCACCAATATGTTGAACCGTATTTTACCTGAAGATTTTGAACACGCGTCGAAAGTGCTTTTTAAAATTACGTCAGGTATTCAACAACATCATGGCAATGGTATGCATTTTTTGTATATGTTTTTGCCTGATTTTGTGGAACAATTTGGCATCAATCACTTCGATACTTCTGTAGCCTTATTTGAAAAAATTACGCAAGTAACCAGTGCAGAATTTGCTGTGCGTCCGTTTATTATTAAATACCCTAAACCCATGATGCAACAGATGGTAGCATGGAGTAAACACCAAAGTGAATATGTGCGCAGATTGAGTTCCGAAGGTGCAAGGCCAAGATTACCATGGGCTATAGGACTTCCTGCCTTTAAAAAGGACCCCTCTCCTGTTTTACCGATTTTAGAAAATTTAAAAAATGATGCCAGCGAAACAGTTCGGAGAAGTGTAGCGAATAATTTAAATGATATTGCCAAAGATCATCCTGAAACAGTATTACGCCTAATTAATAAATGGCAGGGAAAATCCAAAAATACCGATTGGATTATTAAACATGGTTCCAGAACATTACTCAAACAGGGCAATGATGAAGCAATGCGGGTTTTTGGCAATCATCCGATAAAAAGTTTTACCATTCAAAAAATTCGCTCAGATAAACAAGTAAAAATTGGTGGCACCTATCAATTCCAATTTGAATATTTACATGCTGAAAAACAAGCAGTAGATGTCCGAATGGATTATGCCATTTATTATGTAAAATCTACAGGGAAAGTTAGCAAAAAAGTATTTCGCTTGACCGAAGGTAAAACGCATCCAAACAAATTATTCACCCTTACCAAAAAACAACATTTTAAGGATTTAACTACACGTAAACATTACGCGGGTGAACACCAACTGGCCATAATTGTAAATGGTAACGAAGTTGTGCGATGGAAATTCAAGGTAATTAGTTAACACTTTAACAATAAATGTGGATGTAATGTGCTTTATCCGGCTAATGCTTTTGCAAACCCTTATTTATCAATAGTTTCCACTTTAGCATTTATCCACCAAATGTGCATAAACCCTGTGAAATAAATGTGCTTAAAATTGAGGCTTACCCTATTGTTTTTTAAAAACAGATGATATACTTTTGGTATACCTGACGAAAATATCCGAGCCTGACAGCAATGTGGGGCAGAAGTAATTCTGAAAGGTTTAATCGCGAGGTTAACACCTGTAGGTGAAGTTGCAAAACAACACCCGGATTCGAAAGTTTGGTGCAGATGTTACAACTACGGTTGCAACAATTGCGAAAGCGGAATTAATTCGAAAAGATTAATTCCGCTTTCTTCGTAAAAATATTTAACGAAATTACTGTAGCGCTAATTTCGTTGATGGAAAAACCCTCGCCGGTCATGCGAGGGTTTTATTTTTTTTATAATTCCGCAAATTCAGGCGCTCTTATTTTTGCCAGTTGTTCAAACTGCTTTATCATTTCATCTTTGGTTACTTTATTAAACACCAAATCGGTGATTGGGTCATCGTCTACCACTGTTTCTTTCATGGCCAGTTCCGTTTCACCGAGTTCATTCATACGAACAGCAACCACAGTAATTTTTTCTGCAGCCGGAATATTATCGAAATAAAAACCTAAAGTATAACGCATCCCTCCTATAACACTTCGTATGGAATGGAAAACAATGGTCATTGAAACATCACTTAAGCTATCAGTAGGAATATAAACTGTTGTTCTGGGTTGTTCGGAATTAACAAATTTATCGCAATTAATCCATCCGAACTGGCCCACAGTCATGATATATCTATCAGATTCAAATTTGGCATCATACCGCTTGCTCTCGGGTTTAGAAAACGTTTTTTCTTTAATTGTCATTTGCGAAGGATCACGTACCAAATTCATTTTAACGGGCAGCAATAATTTTTTTGTCATGCCGGGTGCAATATCTACCTCCCAATGCTGCATCGTTTTAAATGCCGCTACAATATCTTTATCGGCATACGTTGAAATTTGTTTGGGTGTATATACTTTGACAATTTTTCCTTTGTCATTTATCGTTATATTTACATAACAAGTAGCTTTTAAGGTTACATCTTTAAACTCCTCCTTTATTTTCACTTTTTCATGTAAATACTCATACATTTTTTTTAACCCTCCGGGATATTCTGCTTCATAAGTAAATTTTCTCGGCCTTGGGTTATTTGTTGGATTAATGTATTCAGGTTGGTAGGTGTTAAAAGTCCGAAAATCTTTCATAGCACCTCGATTTGCAGGTGACCAGTTTTTCCCGTCATTATCAGAATAAAATAATTGCATTCCATCTTCCTCATTTACTGACGGCAATGAGACTTCGTAAAATGAATTGGTTGATAAATTGCAAGGTCTGTCTTGTGCTGAAGCAGCTACATATAACATACCCCCTGATTCCAATAAATTTTTATCTGATGTTGTAGATAAACCTGCCAATACAAAAGATGCATCTGTAAGGTATTCTGTAACCGAAATGGCTACATCGCCTTCTACGGGCTGACCGTCGTCTGCGTATACAAATGACCCTGGATCAAATTTTAACATACTTCCTTCAGCACAAACAATTGCTGATGCCGCATTTGCCGGTACAAGAAAGGTTTGCGGTTTGGGGCCAATTTTCACTAATACCGATTGTGCAATAAATTCAGGAGCCTTGATTGTTGCCGAATTAGACGTTACGGCAGTTTGAATTACATCTTCCCTTAAAGTTGGCTTTGGATGTAGGGGTACTACAATACGTTCTGCTTTTGATGTTGCAACAGGGTCGGTGTGCTTATCGGCAGAACAACTATATAAAACAATTTCGCAGAGCAATCCAAGTATCAATGAGCGTAAAAATATTCGCATGATACGGAATTGGTTAAAGGTGAATACTTAAAACGGCTACAAACAGGAAATTCGTATAATAAGCAGAGTAAAATATGCCGTAGTTAAAAATGTAAAAGCGAAAATAATTAAAACAACTATCAAACCACCTGATAATTCAAATATCCGGCCATTCTCCAGTCATTTGACATTATTCATTCTATGTTACACTTAAATTAATCTAAGTCAGCTTGCAAAAATTGATTTAGCAATAAATGAAACTGATGAACACCCGTTTCCATTTTTGGAGAATAACGACCCCGATGGTATAACCTTGACTGCAACCCCTTATGCACACTTTCAACTACTTCTTCATCTTCCATTTCTACGCGATTCAAGTCGCTACCTGCACCCTGGTTGTATTTCAATTCGTCGTGAATAAATATCAGGAAAGACACTTTTGTGTCATCTTTACCCTGAGGCTGCACAATATTTAGTGACAATCCCCATGGATAAAAATTAAACATCATATTAGGAAAAATCCAATAATAATAAGCACCAACCTTTTTACCGTAATCAGGTGAATCGGCAGGCAAATCAAAAACCAATTCCCCATCTTTTGCAATACCTAATTGCAAGTTGCCATATTCAAATAAATGTGTTTCATAATTGTTATAATCAATTACTTTATTCAGCGATTTATGCACAAATGGAATATGAAATCCCTCCAGGTAGTTATCGCAATAGAGTGCCCAATTAGCCTTGATAGTATAATCCTGCGATAAATCTTCACGGAATACTAATTTGTCAAAAGGAAACCAGCTAATTCTATCTGTAATCCCTTTTAATAATTCATGTATGGTCATTTTAGGAAATAATGCCCCAAAAAGTAATCCATTCCAATTTTCAACATGAATGTTTTTCAAATTATCCATTTGAGTCGGGAAATTTTTTGCAGCTTCAAATTCAGGCATACTTAAAAATTTACCATCGGGATGAAAACACCTTCCGTGATATTTGCAACGAATTATCTGCGATTTAGATTTTTCGGTAATTAAAATATACCCTCTGTGTGTGCATACATTCGACATTAATGTTATACCCTCTTCCTGCACACTTAAAACTAAAGGTTCATTTAAACATTCCGGCATAAAGTCTATTGGATATAAATAACCTTTATCCTGAAAATGCGCCGCTGTTCCAATATATTGCCATGTTGTAGTAAATATCTTTTCCTTCGCAGCCTCATACGTTTTTTCGCTCAAATAAAAATCACCGGTTGGTGTAGCTGCAATTGTTATCGATTTATCAATCATACCAATAAATTATATACAAAAATACCCATAAAGCAGTAAATTACATTTTAAAAACTGATATTACGGTGGTATAACACAACAAAACAAAGCCCCAAAACACTTGCCTGTATTGGCTTTTGCACTCATCAAAAAAAAATTCTATATTTACCAACCTAATACATTTTTTTCACCTTAAATGCATGTTATGTGGCCACTAGATGATGTTACGATTGTATTGCTCATAGTAGGATTTACATTATTTATGTTTATCTGGGAGAAAATCGCTATTGATATCACATCGTTAATTGCAATGGCACTTTTAATGCTCACGGGTGTGCTTACCACTAAAGAAGGAATTGCGGGATTTAGTAATGATGCCACTGTAACTATTTTATTTTTATTTCTGCTGAGTGCAGGATTAGAAAAAACAGGAGCAGTAAATCTGGTCGGTAAAGCAATGATTAAATATATCGGTAAAAATCAAAAAATGGCGTTTGTAACCGTGATTTTGGTATGTGGACTCATTTCTGCATTTTTGAATAATACCGCGGTAGTAATAATTTTCATGCCTATTGTATTCAAAATAGCCAAATTCACTAATCAAAGCCCGAGTAAATTACTCATGCCTTTATCATTTGCGGCTATTATGGGTGGAACTTTGACACTAATTGGTACATCTACAAATTTGGTTGTAAATGGCGTAGTTGTGGAACATGGATATGAACCCTTTGGCATGTTTGAAGTAACACCAACAGGCTTAATTTTATTTATTACATTTTTTCTTTACATGTATTTTATCGGCATTAAATTAATTCCGGCGAGAAGGTCGGCTGAGTCGCTGACTGAAGATTACGATTTAAAAGATTTTTTGACAGAAATAATTATTCAACCGGGTTCGCCATTTTTAGGTAAACGTATATTTGATACGCCTCTGGTTACGGAATTATCATTGGAAGTAGTTGAAATTAGTGATGCAAAAGGTACACTGTGGTTGCCTGACGACTATGAACTTCTGGAAGAAAATGATAGTGTAATGGTTCGTGGTAGTGCATCTGACATTATGCAGCTGAAACAAATGCAGGGTGTAACGTTCAAACAAACTTTTGATGTAGATGATATTGATTTAAAATCAAATGAAACTGCTTTAATTGAAGTGGTTATTGGACCTAATTCGTCGCTCGCAAGGAGCACATTTAAAGAAATAGATTTCCGCGAATTATATGAAGCCATACCTTTGGCTGTGCGCCGACAAGGTGAAATTATTGAAGGGCGTTTAGATGAAATTGAATTGCGATTTGGTGATGATTTATTGCTGGAAATTAAAAAGGATTCATTTGATCAATTAAAACGTGGTGGTGATTTCGTTTTCACACAGGAAATAGAAAAAGAAGTCATCGACAAGAAAAAAGTATGGATTACCAGTGGTATTTTATTAATGGTAATTCTTACCTCTGCATTTGAAATTTTACCCATTATTCAAGGCGCAATTATTGGTACCATTTTAATGTTTTTATTTAAATGTATTACGATTCGTGAAGCTTATCGAGAAGTGGACTGGCGAATAATATTTGTTTTGGCGGCACTTCTTCCATTAGGAACAGCACTTGAAAAAACAGGTGCTGCGGAAATGTTGGCAGGTTATATGGAGACATATATTTCCGGTTATGGTCCTTTTATTACTCTTTTTGTATTGTTTGCCGTTACTTCCGTTATCACAAGTTTAATGTCCAATCAGGCTACCGCTGCTTTGTTGAGTCCAATTGCCATTTCACTGGGTGTGCAAATGGGCATCGACCCGAAACCACTTTTATTTGCCGTTATGTTTGCCGCTTCAACCTGTTATCTGACACCTTTGGGTTATCAGACCAATATTATGATTTACGGCCCCGGTAATTATAAATTCGTCGATTTTATTAAAGTTGGCGGATTATTGTCGCTCATTAGTGGTATTGTTGTTTCTTTGTGCCTGTATTACTTTTATTTTTAATGCATCCACATTTTGAGCAGTAAAACCATTTATTTTTTAGGCGATTTATTTTCATTCCATCACTTAGCAGGGGTCGATTTTTTTGGTGGGGACAATCACTTTATTGCAGCTTCCACTTTTGATGATATCATCTCTAATACCCAATCACAAGCTGGGAACTTTGCTGTAGTAGCGGTTGAAAATTCCCTGGCAGGTGATGTTCCCGGTAATTTTCAGCGCATATCCCTTTCAGGGCTAACCATTATCGGGGAAATTACAGCGCCTGTAGAACTCCACCTTGCTGCTAAATCGCCTATTCAAATTGGCGACCTCAAAACAGTATACAGCCACCAAATGGCAATAAAAGAGTCCAAGCGGTTTTTTGAACAATACCCTGATATCGAGTTTGTAAACACCCCTTCAACGGCCAGTGCTGTAAAACTTGTTGCAACATCTGTTAAACAAAACATCGCAGCAATCGGCAACAAATCAGCTATTGCCTATTATCATTTGCAAGTAATTGCTGAAAATATTGACAATCATGCAGAAAATTTCACCCGTTTTTTGATTTTATCGAATAATAAAGCAATTGACAATACAACCTTTTTGGACGGGAAAGCGTCTTTTCTCCTGCAACCGGGTAAAACAGGTTTACCCGAGGGGTTGAATGTTCATCCAAATATCTCCCTTCTCAGGCATTTGGAAAACGGGAATGTGTATATCGAGACAGTTTTTTTGACATCGCAACAAATAATTAATATGCTGTCCAATTTCGAGCAAAATGGCCTATCAGCAAGCATTCTAGGCGTTTATCCGGTTGGCACCACCATGGTTATCTGATTGATGTTTGTTAAAAAATTACTTACTTTGTGCACATACTATCAACATAAAACACAAAATTCGAACTAAGATGAGTAAAGATTTAAAAATTACACCTATATCAGAATGGGGATGGAATTTCCAGACTCCACTGATTATGACAGGTCCTTGCAGTGTTGAAAGTGAGGAGCAAGTGCGTGAAACCGCCAAACAACTTAGCAATCACCGCTTCGACATATTGCGTGGTGGTATTTGGAAACCAAGAACGAGACCTAATTCCTTTGAAGGTATTGGCAGCATTGGCTTAAAATGGCTAAAAGATGCCGGTAATGAAATTGGGAAACCCGTTGCTACCGAAGTTGCTAACGTAAAACATGTTTATGAAGCACTTCGTATGGGAATAGATGTTTTATGGATTGGCGCAAGAACAACCGTAAACCCTTTTGCTGTTCAGGAGATTTGTGATGCCCTTCAGGGAGTTGATATACCGGTTTTGGTGAAAAACCCTATTAACCCGGATTTAGAGCTTTGGATAGGCGCTTTTGAGCGTTTAAACCGAAGTGGTATTACAAAGCTAGCTGCTATTCACCGTGGCTTCAGCACACACGAGAAGTCGAAATACCGCAATATTCCGCGTTGGAACATTCCTATCGAATTGAAACGTCGTTACCCGCAATTACCTATTGTTTGTGACCCAAGCCATATATGCGGAACACGCGAGTATTTGCGTGAAGTTGCCCAAACAGCGCTTGATATCGGTTTTGAAGGATTACACCTTGAATCGCATATCAATCCTGATAAAGCATTAAGCGATGCCAAACAACAAATTACACCGGAAGCTTTTGGTGAAATGATGTTGCAATTACATACCAGGGAATCAATCGAACACAATCCGGTTGCAGAAAATCAGTTGGAAATTTTACGTGGCAAAATCGACAACCTCGATAACTATTTGTTAGAAATGATGAGCGAACGTATGGATATTGTACGTGAAATCGCAGAATACAAACGCGAAAACAATTTAGCTAT
>Ga0075154_10001830_pt1 | contig 14505 bp, 10 predicted proteins | sample JI71714BDNA_FD_70965 | JGI IMG/M metagenome (GOLD analysis project Ga0075154, IMG submission 70965) | Wastewater effluent complex algal communities from Wisconsin, to seasonally profile nutrient transformation and Carbon sequestration -... | ecosystem: Engineered > WWTP > Effluent > Algae... | reverse complement strand
AAGGGCACCACGCACCTTTGCCCAACGCTACCGGGTGTTCGCGCCGCTGGAAATCCTGGGGAAGTTTGCCCACGAGTCGGTAGATCGCGTCCACATCGGGGTTCTCATCGGCCAAACCTTGTTGGATGGGGCAATGCCGTTCGGCCACGCCAGGCAGCTGAGGCACGGGGTCCTGTAGGTGCTCCAACGGAAAGCCGCGTGGCCAGATGGGTTCTGGGCTGAAGTAGCGGTAGAGGTTGGTCCATCCTGTCCCTTGCACGCATGTGGCGCGGTGCGTTTCCTTCCGAGGCTCCCAGAATTCCGGTCGCGGGAAATTGTCATCGTCCGATTCAAGGATCACGTTCGCCCCATTGCTGATCGCTTGCAGGTATCCCAGGTTCTTCCGCCCATAGTGCCGTTCGGGCAAGAGGCTGGCGAGTTGGAAGGGCATGGTGCGCTGCCGCTCGAGGCTCCAGAAGTCGCAGCCCTCCAAGCTGAAATCGAGTGGAGAAGGCTTATCGCCGATCAGGATGAAGTCGAACCCACGTGGCTGGCATCCGGCTGCGAAGGAGCGAAGCACGGCGTTGGGTGCGGCGATGGAGGTGATGACGAGGGCGGTCCTCATACGCGTGGTGCGTTGAACAGGATCCTCCGTTTGAAGTAGTAAAGTAACACCGCAATGGAGTTCAAGATGGCCCCCTGCGATACCCTCGGGCTCGGCGCCTTGTAGTGGATGGGGATCTCCGCGAAACGCGTGAAGCGCAGCAAGTATCGGAGCTCGGTCTGGTAGAAATGCGCTTTCGACCGCAACTCGTACGCGAGGAATCGCCCCACCACACTGCGGTGGAAACCCTGGTAGCCTGAGGTCATGTCATACATCGTCGTGCCTAAGAGCATGTTGCTCAGCACGGTGCCGGCTTTGGATAGGAAAGTGCGCCGATAGCTCGATTCCGTGATGGATCCGCCGTTGATGAATCGGCTTCCGAAGGCGCATTCGTTCCCCTCGTTCAATACGCGCAGGAACATCGGCAGCGCACGCGGGTCATGGGAAAGGCCTGCGTCCATTTCGATGATGAACTCATGTCCGCGATCGTAGGCCTCTCGATAACCACGGATATAGGCATCCACGACGTTGCGGTCTTCCGGGGCCCAGATGGTACGGAACCTGCCGTCCCTGCCTTCCAACGCCTGTGCGAGTGCCAGCGTATTGTCTTTCGAAACATGGTCCACCACGAAATAGACCGTGCCGGACGCGAGACGGTCCAACATGAGGCCGAGAGCGTCGACGAAACCGCCGAACTCGGCTTCTTCATTCGCCAAAGGGATCACAAGCGCCCAATCGTTCCCGTAGTACATCTAGCGCGTGAAGGTGCGAAGTTCGTAGCGATCGTACACCTGCGTGGCTCCGATCTGTGTGAATCCTTCTGCATGCAACCGGTCGACCACAAGCGATCCCCGGATGGCTTCGATCTCGAGGTGCAGGAAGCAGAGCCGCTGGACTTTGGTCAGGTCGGGCCATTCGCGGCCGCGCATGAATAGGGGCAGTGCCGCTGGTAGCTCCCTGGATATCCGCGGTATCGCCGTCCGCTTCGCTTCATCGGTCAATAAGAGATCGGATGCAGAGATGGCTTCATTCCAACCAGCAGGAATGACGGGTCGTACATAATCGGAATGCCGCACCGCCAGGGTGAAAGAGATGATGAGTTGGACGAAGTAGGCAGCGGCGATACCGGATCTCATTCGAGGGTTGAACAGTGCTGAAACGACGATCACCAGAACAAGGCTCATCAAGGGCCAGATGTAGCTGAAGTATTGCTCACCCACGGCTTGGGCAGGACTTACACCGATGAGGAAGAAGAGAAAGGTGAAAAGCATCCACCAACCCAAGGTGAAAAGCAATGATATCCTAGAAGGCGAGCCCCAGCTACCCTTCATGACTTGCTTGATTGAAGGTATCATCGCAAGCCAGCCGATGGTCACAGCACAAAGGAATAGAAACACATAGCGTATCGCACGTGGCTCTGTGAAGTATTGCATGCACATGTATGCCAAGCCCTTCAGACGACCAATGTGATCGATGGGCTCTGCTACATCCCGGGCACGATGCCCGTATGTGCGGATGAAATCGATCATTTCAGGATAGAGCGCCAACATCGCCACAACGGAGAACATCAGACTCGCCACGTAGAGCCAGGTGGGCCTCGTGAGCTTGTGCCGCCCGAGCATCAGGACCAACCCAGGGAGCACGATGAAGGGGAAGTACAGATGGGTGAGCAGGCCTGCTGTGTTCGCCAATACGAAACCGAGCCAGGTGGCAAAACTCCGCGGTCCCTGTATCAAGCGCTGACCGAGCAGGAACGAAACCACTGCGGCAAGTGCAAAGAGCTGGTATGGCCGGGCCTCCAGGTCGATCTGTACTGCTGCGGGGGAGAGGTACCACACCACGCCTACCACCAAGGAAGCATTAGAACCGAGGCCCGTGGACCGGGCCAGCCCGAGGAGGGTTACCAACAGACCGATCCCCAAGGCGATATTCAATGCAGCACCCGTCCAAACCGTGCTGCCCCAGATCACGTGGATCACGTGCAGCAACCAGAAATACAGTGGTGGGTGGACGTCATACCGGGCCATATCCAAGGACACGGTGTGGAACTCGAACCTTGATGGCCTGGCATAGAACCGATGGATATCCCCGATGGCGATCGAGCGGTCCCGGAGATCATGGATCCGTTCTTCCCAGATCCCGGTTGTTGCCGCTGCACACATGTAGCTCACGCTCTCATCATTCGAAAGCCCTGACTTCCGGTGGCGCAAGGCATGGATACGTATACCCAAGCCATACAACAGCATCGCGAGCAACACGATACGCCAGATGCGTGGACCAAGGAACCCTGCGTGCATAGAGGTGGGCAAGTTCACCATTCCCAGCTTGCCCACCAAGATCCTTCACGTTCCGTTCCTTTACAGCGAAGATCACGACCATGGCGACCTTGGAACAGTTCGGAGCGAAGATGAAGGAGGGTTATTCCTTCAAAGGTGATGTGTTGGTGCTCGGCGGCGCCCTCTGCAACGGCGAAGTACCTGATGGGGCCCTCGTGACGGTACCGCTTCGCACCATGAACCGCCACGGCCTCATCTGTGGGGCCACCGGCAGCGGAAAAACGAAAACGCTGCAGGTATTGGCCGAACAGCTTTCGCTGAAAGGCGTACCGGTGCTGATGATGGACGTGAAGGGCGACCTCAGTGGACTGGCTGCACCGGGCACCACCAACGAGAAGATCAGCGCGCGGCATGCGAAGCTCAATGTGCCCTACGAGCCGATGGCCATGCCGGTGGAACTGCTCACCCTGAGCAAGGAGCCCGGCTCGCGCCTACGTGCCACGGTGAGCGAGTTCGGCCCGGTGCTCTTGAGCCGGATACTGGACCTGAACGACACCCAACAGAGCGTGCTGGCGCTCGTATTCAAGTACTGCGATGACAACAACCTCGGCCTGATCGATCTGAAGGACCTTCGCCGGGTACTCCAGTTCGTGACCGACGAGGGCAAGGACGAGATCCGAAAGCAATATGGCCAGGTCAGTTCGTCCACCGTCAACATCATCCTTCGCAAGCTGATCGAGATCGAACAGCAAGGCGCCGATGCCTTCTTCGGTGAGCGCAGCTTCGAGGTGAACGACCTCTTGGCCCAGCAGGATGGCAAGGGCGTGGTGCACATCGTGCGGCTTGCCGATATCCAGGATCGTCCCAAGCTCTTCAGCACCTTCATGCTCTGCCTGCTGGCCGAGATCTACTCCACCTTCCCGGAGGTGGGTGATCCAGAGAAACCCAAGCTCGTGCTCTTCATCGACGAGGCCCACCTGATCTTCAACACGGCATCGAAAGCGCTGCTCGATCAGATCGAGACCATCATCAAGCTGATCCGGTCGAAAGGGGTGGGGGTGTACTTCTGCACCCAGGATCCCAGTGACGTGCCGGAAAGCGTCCTCGGGCAACTCGGTTTGAAGGTTCAACACGCCCTCCGCGCCTTCACCGCCAAGGACCGCACCACCATCAAGAAGACCGCCCAGAACTACCCGCTCACCGAGTTCTACGATACCGAGGCCCTGATCACTTCGTTGGGGATCGGGGAGGCCTTGGTGACCGCCTTGAGCGAGAAGGGCACGCCGACGCCGTTGGCACATACCCTGCTTCGGGCCCCGGTAACCCGCATGGACATCCTCAGTCCCTTGGAGATCGGTGGGCTCGTTGCCCAAAGTCGGATCGCTGGTAAATACAACGAAGTGATCGATGCCGAAAGCGCCTACGAGATCTTGGAGAAGCGCCTCCAGCAGCGCGTGAAAGACGAGGCTGGGGATGAACCGACCACTCCGGAGCCGAAGAAAGAGCGGAAGGCCAAGGAAGAACCCAGTACCTTCGAGAAAGTGACCAAGAACACCATGGTGCGTCAATTAGGGAACACCGTGCTGCGCGAATTCACCCGGGGATTGCTTGGCATGCTCGGGGTGAAGTCCACCCGAAGTCGAACCACCAAACGCTGACCCCATGCGCCTGAGCTGGTCTTTCCTTCTGCTATGCGCCGCCTGCGGTGCGGCCACCTCCTCCGAACCCATGCAGGAGGATCGCAGTGATGCGGTGGTCCAGGAAGACAAGGACCTGCAGCCGCTGGATGGCCGTGCCATCGTGTGTTACAATGTGGAGAACCTCTTCGATACGCAGGACGACCCCGCCATCAACGATGCGGACTTCCTGCCTACCGGTGCCTTGGCTTGGGATAACGAACGGTACCGTACCAAACTGGATCAGCTTTCAGAAGCCATCCACTGGAGTGCCGCTGGTGAACCGGCGTTGATCGGCTTGGTGGAGGTGGAGAACAGGAAGGTGGTGGAGGAACTCGCGGCAACGGGTGGCCTGAAGAAGGCGAGCTATGTCGTGGTACACCACGATTCTCCGGATGAACGCGGGATCGACGTGGCCCTGCTGGTGCACCCTGAATTCGCTGAGGTGGCGGCCGAAGAGCCCTTGAACGTTCCGCTCGTGGACGACCGCACGCGCGACGTGCTCTACGTCCGCCTCGATCTGGCGCGCAAGGGCAAGTTGCATGTATTCGTGAACCACTGGCCCAGCCGCAGAGATGGAGATACGAGCATTCCCAAGCGCATGGCGGCTGCAAAAGTGGTCCGCGACCGTTTGGATGCCTTGTTGAAGGAGGATCCAGAAGCGCGCATCCTGATCATGGGCGACTTCAATGACAGCCCGGCGGATGCCAGCATCCAACAAGGTCTAGGTGCCGCCTGCGATGCCGTCTCGAAAGCCACACTCTTCGACCTCATGTGCATGGGGCAGCCCGAAGGACACGGGAGCTACAATTACCAAGGTGAGTGGTCCTACCTCGATCAGTTCATCGTGAGCGCGGCCCTGCTGCCCTTGGTGGATGACGCCAAGGCCTTCTGGGACGATCGGCTGCTGTTCCGCCACCCACGCTACGGCAAGTCGCCGGATAAGACCTATGCCGGTCGCGATTACAAGGGCGGGTACAGCGATCATCTGCCCATCGTGCTGCGCTTGAAATGATAACGGCCCCGGGATCCGGAGCCGTTCCAAAGCGAATTGGACCGCCTAGTTGCGGCGGTTCGTGTACATCATGATGTAGTAGAGCAGGGTGCCGATGGAGCCGATGGCCGCCACCAGGTAGGTGCGCGCAGCCCACTTCAAGGCATCGGCGCTCATGGTGAGCTCCCCAGGCGTGACCACACCGCGTTGTTTCATCCAGGCCAAGGCCCGGTTGCTGGCGTCGTATTCCACCGGAAGGGTGATGACACTGAACAAGGTGGTGGCCGCGAATAGGATGATCCCGAAAAGGAGCAACTGCGGGAATGTGTTGATCAGTAGGACACCGCCGAGCAGCACCCATTGCATCAGGTTGCTGGCTACGCTCACCACGGGCACCAGCTTGCTACGCATGGTAAGCCACTGGTAGGCCGTGGCGTGCTGTACGGCGTGGCCCACCTCGTGCGCCGCCACGGCGGCAGCTGCAGCATTTCGCTGGTGGAAAACGGCCTCGCTCAGGTTCACCGTTCGGTTGGCGGGGTTGTAGTGGTCAGTAAGCTGTCCAGGGACGCTGATCACCTTCACGTTGAAGATGCCATTGTCATGCAACATCTGTTCGGCGATCTCGCGACCGCTCATCCCGTTGCTCAAGGGTGTCTTGGAGTACTTGTCGAACCGGCTACGGAGTTGTTGCCCCACAAGCCAACTCACCAACATCACCAGGCCCCCGATCACATAGGCGCCCATCATGGGATTCTCGTACATGGTAGTTCAGTTCTTGCTTGCAGGTCTGCAAACTTGCTGCCGTACGCCGATACACGACAGATCGACAGGGTAGGGTGGTAATGCGAACGACCACCCCGGCATGGCCAAGGTGGTCGTTCAGGTCAGGGTGTTCACTCTTCGTTCGCGGCGTCGGCCTTCTCGATCTCCTTGTCTAGGATATCGTCGATCTTCTTCTGGGTGATGGCGTCGATCTTGTCATCGGCCTTCGCCTGTTTCTTCATGAAGCGCAGCATGGCGTTCTTCTTGATCTCGTAGGCCACATACACGGTGTAGTCCTTCGTGGCTTCGTTGTAGCGCACCTCTTCATCGAATTTACGGAGGTCGGCCATTTCGGTGTTCATCACCTCGCGCACCAGGCTCTGGAATTTGTCCGCGATGTCCGAGGCGCCTGTGTTGCCAGTCTCGCCCAGGTACTGATCGGCCACGGCGCGCATGTTGGTGCCCACCTGACCGGCCAGCTGGTTCTTGGCGTCAAGGTCGGCCTTGCTGCGTGCGATGTTCTGCGCCTGGCTCACGCCCGTTCCCGTCCCCCGGAACCAAGTTCCATTGCTCTGGTATTTGTTGCCACTGAAGGGCTGTACCACTTTCTGGCCGGCCGGGTTCACTTTCTTGCTGCACGCGGTGAAGCCGCCGATCAACAAAGCGCCAAGGGCCAAAGGGGCGAGGTAGGTTCGAAGGAAGGTCATGGTGGGAATGAGGTTCGGTGTTCCACAAAGAAAAGACCGTGCCAGTCCACGGGCACTATTGGTCACCGTTCGCACCAAATTCGCCGGGCAGGTTGCATCTTTCGGACAAATCCAACCACCATGAGGATACTCAAGACACTCCTGATCATCATTCTGGCCTTGGTGGCCATTGTCGTGATCCTGGGCCTGATCGGCCCTGATACCTACCGCTACGAGCGGTCAGTGACCATCGCTGCGCCACCTTCAGCCGTTTACGGCCATGTGAACTCCTTGGCGGCCATGGACAAATGGAGCCCATGGAATGCGCTCGACCCGAACATGAAGAAGACGTACGAGGGCACCGACGGCACCGTTGGCGCCATCTCGCGCTGGGAAGGCAATAAGGACGTAGGAAAAGGGGAGCAGCGGCTCGACTCCTTGGTTCAGGACCAACTGGTGAAGAACCATGTCAAATTCATCGAGCCTTGGGCTTCGGAGTCCGATGCGCTTGTTGAATTGCAGCCTGAGGGGGAAGGAACGAAGGTGACCTGGGCCATGGTCGGCAACAACGATTTCATGGGCAAGGTGATGGGCAAGTTCATGGATATGGACGCCATGCTCGGGAAGGACTTCGAGAAAGGGTTGTCCATGCTGAAAGAGCAGGTCGAGACCGCGGAGGCCGCACGCCAAGCCGAACTCGCCGCCAAAACCTCCGGAGGTTACCTGATCGAAACCGTCGATCGTCCCGAACTGGTCTTCATCGGCAAGCGCAACAAGAAGGTGAAGTGGAGCGATATCAGCGCTTTCTATGGCACCAACTTCCCTGCTGCGGGTGCCGCTATCGGGGCTGCCAACCTGGAAATGGCCGGAGCACCCAGCGGGGTGATGTGGGCCTGGAACGAGAAGGACCAAAGTGCCGATATGATGGCCGCCATGCCTGTGAAGGGCGATGCCAACACCAAAGTGGACGGGTTCGAGACCCACGTGATCCCCGCTAGCAAGATGCTCAAAGTGGAGTACTACGGCGATTACAACAAGAACATGCCCGCGCACGAAGCGATCGACGCCTACATCAAGGATAAGGGGCTCACGCACTACGGCAACGTGATCGAAGAGTACGTGACCGATCCCATGGCCGAGAAGGACACCACCAAGTGGCTCACCAATATCTACTACATGGTCAAGTGATCATAACGGATCTTGAAAAGCCCCGGTAGCCGATGGTTGCCGGGGCTTTTTCGTGGTGGATCGTTCACAGTTCACCGGCGGGTCGCCAGTTTCACCGCTGCCTTGGCCGGAACTTCGCACGCGATGGAGTTCGCCCTGGCCCGGTACCGACTTCGCTTCAAACACCCGTTCGGGACCGCACATGGCCTGCGTGATGGCACCGATTCGGTCTTCGTTCGGATACGACGAAAGGGCTTCGTAGGGTATGGAGAAGCCACGCTTCCGCCGTATTTGAACGAAACACAAGATTCTGTTCATGAGGAGCTTGAATGCTTCTGGTTGAAGTTCGGACGGGAGTTGGATCCGGCTGTCGGTCCTTGGCCATTCAATGACCCCATATCAGCGCCTGCCCGAGCTGCCATTCGAGTAGCTCATAGGATGCTGATAGCAAATGAGTTGAGTGGATCAAGTGAAAGTGGATCACGGGTAGATGTGCGTGGTTCTACGGGAACATGCATGGTCACGTTGGGCCATACGGATGTGAATCGTATAGCGTTGAAATTGAGTGAATTACCGGCAGCACCGATCCTGAAGGTGAAGCTGGGAGCGGCTAACGACCTAGAATTCCTGCGGGCGATAAGCCAAATGGACGCCCGCAAGTTTTTCCTCGATGCCAATCAAGGTTGGACCAGCGTGGACCAAGCCTTGGCGGCGATCGAGGTCGTCGGTGTGGAACGGGTCCTGGGGCTCGAGCAGCCGTTCGCCAAGGACCGCTGGGACCTGCACGAGGCGCTGGCCAAGGAATGTCCAGTAACGGTCTACGGGGATGAGAGCATCCAAGGCCCGGATGACCTGGAACGGGCGCCGGAAGCGTTCGGCGGGGTGAATTTGAAGCTGATGAAATGTGGCGGTCTTGATGTGGCCGAAGCCATGGCCGAACGGGCCCGAGGACTCGGACTCAAAGTGATGCTCGGATCCATGAGCGAAAGCACGCTCGGCTGTGGCGCCATGGCGAGCTTGCAGCACTTGGCGGACTTGGCCGATCTCGACGGACCCTGGCTGATCAGCAATGACCCGTTCGAAGGGTTGGAGATGCACCACGGGCGATTGGTCATGGATGGGATCGAGCGGATCCGACTGAAGGAACCGAGTCTCCTTGACTTTAGCCCAATTGGCGCATAATTTATATTATGTAAAGTTGTACTGGGCTGGATACCAGCCCATCAGAACTTCTCTGGCACTTCCTTCTTCTCTTCACTCCGCCCCCTATTTGACCTTGCCTGGTCTGGTCAAGCGTATCCCTAACTCCGCAGCCCGATGGATGTCCGCGACCGCTGCCCTGTTCCATTCAAAGGCTTGGCGTCTGAGCCCAGATCCCGGGACCGAGATCCCCGTAAAATGAATGAGCCGGACTTCCGCCCGGCTCACTCCTGTTCTACTGTTCGGTATCAGTTCCCCAGCAGGCCCTTCATCTTGGCATACTTCTCCTGGTCGCCGTTCTTGGCGTACAGCTTCATCAGCTGCTGGATGGTCTGAACATCATCCCCCTTCAGGTCGTGCGCCTGTTCGAAGTAAGGAATGGCCTTCACATAGATGTCGTCGGCCACCGTCTTGCACTTTGTGTACTCCGTGTCGCTCTTGATCTTGTTGCACTTCTCGTACTCGAAGGCCGCACGGTTGTTGTACAACACGCCGATGTTGAAGTAGCTGTCGAAGAACTTGGGATCCAGTTCGATGCTCTTCTTGTAGGCTTCCTCGGCCTTCGTGTACCATTCCACCATGGTGGCCTCCTCCTTGGCGTCCGATGCCTTCTTGTCATACAAGCTGGCCAGGATGGACCAGAGCACCGCGTTGTTCGGGTCTTTGGAAAGACCCAATTTCACGCTTTCCTCGGCTTCAGCCGAACGGTCGGCAGCCAGTAGGTAACTCATCTCATCGAGGATCAGCTCCTTGTCGTCCGGGAATTTCGTGCGCCCTTCGCCGATGGTGGTGATCGCGCCGTTCAGGTCGTCGCCTTTGCGCTGCAGGCTGGCGATGTAGCGGTACACCTCGGCTTTGTTGTAGCCAGCGGCGATGGCCTCCCGATAACGCGCGATGGCGTTGGCGGCATCACCTTTCGACTCATAGGCCAAGGCCGAGTTGAAGATGGCGTTGGTATCGGCCACGCCGAAGGCTTTGGCGATCTTCTCCGAGCGGGCGTAGTTCGCGATGGCCGCGTCGTAGTTCTTCGCGGTGAAGGCGTCGTTCCCTGTGTTCAGGGAAAGGCCTTGCAACGCCCCGAGCGCTTTCACGTTCTCGATCTTGTAGCTGCCCTTGGTGTCCAACTCGTTGGCTTTCAGGTAGCTCTCCACAGCTTTGTCCAACGCATCGGGAAAGGCGCTCTTGACAGCCGCGTCCTCGCCCATGACGATGAGCCGGTAGATATCGCCCCGGTAACGCCAGGTCTTCTCAGCGGCGCCCGTCTTGGCATCCTGGGTGGCTGGCTCGATGAACTCCACGGCCTTGGCCAGGTCGCCATCTTGCATGTAATTGTAGGCGCTTACCACGTTGGAGTTCTGGGCGCTCAGGCCCAAGCTCAACAACAGCGCTCCGCTCAGTACTGCGTGCTTCATCGTTTACTGGTTCGTCTTTGCTATGCGTTATCCACTTCCGTGCCACTGTCATCCCCGGTGCTTCCTTCCTCCGGGTCGGTGCCGTCCGCCGCGCCTTCGCCGGCTTCGGGTTGCTCGTCTTCCTTCAGGTCGCCATCCACCTTGGCCACAGCTGCGATCTGGTCGTTCTTGCGCAGTTCGATCAGGCGCACCCCTTGGGTGGCCCGGCCCAACACGCGCAGCTCGTCCAGTCCCATCCGGATGGTCATGCCGCTGCGGTTGATGATCATCAGCTGGTCATCTTCCTTCACGTCCTTGATGGCCACCAAGGCACCGGTCTTCTCCGTCACCTGGATGGTCTTCACACCCTTGCTACCACGGCTTACCAGGCGGTATTCGTATTCACCCTTCTCATCGAGAATGGCCGAACGCTTGCCGTAACCGTTCTGGCTCACCACCAGCACCTGGCGGGTGGCGAGTTCCTCCTTGTTCACGGCGATCATGCCGACGACCTCGTTGCTCTCGCTGCCGCCTTCGAGGTTCATCCCGCGAACGCCGCTGGCGCCACGGCCCATGGGGCGCACATCCTCTTCTTCGAAGTGGACCGCCCGACCGTCGCTGCTGGCCAGGATGATGTGGCTCTTGCCCGTGGTGAGCTTGGCCTCCAGGAGTTCGTCGCCCTCGCGGATGCCCACGGCGATGATGCCATTGGCGCGCGGACGGCTGTACGCCTCCAGGGTGGTCTTCTTGATGATGCCTTTCTTGGTACACAGCACCACGAAGTGGCTGTTCACGTACTCCTCGCTGGTGAGGTCGTCCACGTTGAGGTAGGCCACCACCTTGTCGCCGCCTTCCAGCTGCACGAGGTTCTGGATCGCGCGGCCCTTGCTCTGGCGGTTGCCCTCAGGGATGTCGTACACCCGCATCCAGAACACTTTGCCGTTCTGGGTGAAGATGAGCAGGTAGTTGTGGTTGGTGGCCACGAAGAGGTGCTCCAGGAAGTCCTCATCGCGTGTAGTGCTACCCTTGCTGCCCACGCCGCCGCGGCCCTGTGTGCGGAATTCGGTGAGGGCCGTGCGTTTGATGTAACCTAGGTGGCTGATGGTGACCACCACCGCTTCGTCGGCGATGAGGTCTTCCATGCGCATGTCGCCGCGGGCCTCGATGATCTGCGTGCGCCGCTTGTCGCCGTACTTCTCCTTGATCTCCAAGGTCTCGTCGGTGATGATCTTCAGGCGCAAGCCCTCGTTCGCCAGAACCTCCTTCAGGTAGGCGATGGTCTTCATCAATTCGGCATGTTCCTCGCGGATCTTGTCGCGCTCCAGGCCGGTGAGGCGCTGCAGGCGCATGTCCAGGATGGCCTTGGACTGGATCTCGCTGAGGCCGAACTGCGCCATCAGGCCGTCCTTCGCCTCTTCGGGCGTCTGGCTGGCGCGGATCAGCGCGATCACGGCGTCCAAGTGGTCCAGGGCGATCAGCAAGCCTTCCAGGATGTGGGCCCGCTCCTCGGCCTTGCGCAGGTCGAACTTCGTGCGGCGGATCACCACGTCCATGCGGTGGTCCACGAAGTGCTGGATCATGGGCTTCAGGCCCAGGAGCATCGGACGACCACCCACCAGCGCGATGTTGTTCACGCTGAAGCTGGACTGGAGCGCACTGTACTTGTAGAGCTGGTTCAGCACCACGGTTCCCATCGCCTCCCGCTTCACGTCGTACGCGACGCGGATGCCGGTGCGGTCACTGTAATCGTTGACATCGCTGATGCCTTCGATCTTCTTATCGTTCACCAGGTCGGCCACGCCCTTCACGAGCTGCACGGCCTTGTTGGTCTGGTACGGTATCTCCGTACAGATGATGGTCTCGCGACCTGTCTTGTTGTCTTCTTCGATGTGGCACGCCGCGCGCAGGACAACCCGGCCGCGGCCCGTCTCATACGCTTCCTTGATGCCGGCGGTACCGAGGATCACACCGCCCGTTGGGAAGTCGGGGCCCTTGATGTGCTGCATCAAGCCTTCGGTGGTGATCTCCTTGTCCTGGATATACGCCACGATACCGTCGCACACCTCGCTCAGGTTGTGCGGAGGCATGTTGGTGGCCATACCCACAGCGATACCCGCCGCGCCGTTCACCAGCAGGGTCGGGATCTTCGTCGGCATCACACTGGGCTCTTCCAGGGTATCGTCGAAGTTGGGGCGCATGTCCACCGTCTCCTTGTCCAGGTCGGCCAGCACCTCTTCGGCGATCTTCTTGAAGCGCGCCTCGGTGTAACGCATGGCTGCCGGACTGTCACCATCCAAGCTGCCGAAGTTCCCCTGGCCATCCACCAGCGGATAGCGCAAGCTCCACTCCTGGGCCATACGCACCATGGCGTCGTAAACGCTGCCATCGCCGTGCGGGTGGTACTTACCCAGCACCTCCCCTACGATACGGGCGCTCTTCTTGTAGGGCCTGTTGCTCAAGACGCCCAGGTCCTGCATGCCGTAGAGCACGCGGCGGTGTACGGGCTTCAGTCCATCGCGCACATCCGGTAGGGCCCGGCTCACGATCACCGACATCGAATAATCGATGTAGGCGGTGCGCATCTCGTTCTCGATGTTGATCGGGATGATCTTTTCTCCTTCTGCCATAGCTGTCAGTTCGTCACCCTGGCCCGGTCCTTGTGAACAAGGCCCCGGAAAGGGAGCCCGAAGGTACTCCGATCGCACACGCCGGTAGCACTAGATTTTCCACAAACCGACACTTGCGTGTGGATAATTGCGGTTCCTTGGAACAAGCCCGCCGTTGCCCCGTTGAATAGCTTGCCCCCGGTGGCCGGACGTTTAACTTAGCACGGTAGCGAAGCACCTTCGGCCAAGTCGCTTTCTAAAGCAGAAAACCAACTGAATGGACGCCAAATTCTCACCCCGTGTCCGCGACGTCATCACCTTCTCTCGGGAAGAGGCGCTGCGGCTCGGACACAACTACATCGGCATCGAACACATCCTGCTCGGCTTGATCCGCGAGGGTGAGGGCAACGCCATCCGCATCCTGCAACGCCTGGAGGTGGACATCGACGAGCTGCGCAAGGTGGTGGAAGGTTCCATGGAACCCGCCAGTGCCATGCGTCCGCCCGACAAGGACAAGATCACCTTGATCAAGCAGGCCGAGAAGATGTTGAAGATCACCTTCCTCGAAGCCAAGCTGTTCAAGAGCCCACACATCGACACGGAACACTTGCTGCTGAGTATGCTGAAGGACGAGGACAACCTTGCCACGCGCACCTTGCACAAGTTCCACGTGGACTATGAGAGCGTGAAGCACGAGGTGGACACCATCCTGGCCGACGGCAACGACGCGCCGGACACCTTCACCAGCAAGCCCAAGGCCCAAGGTCCGCAAAGCGCCGATGACGACGACGACGATAGCGGCAGTTTCCAGGGCGGCGGCGGTGGTGCCCCGCGCAAACAGGGCGATAGCAAGAGCAAGACGCCCGTGCTGGACAACTTCGGCCGCGACCTCACCAAATTGGCCGAGGAAGGCAAGCTCGACCCCATCGTGGGCCGCGAGAAGGAGATCGAACGCGTGAGTCAGATCCTCAGCCGGCGTAAGAAGAACAACCCCGTATTGATCGGCGAGCCCGGCGTGGGAAAATCGGCCATCGCCGAAGGCCTCGCGCTGCGCATCATCCAGCGCAAGGTGAGCCGCGTGCTCTTCAACAAACGCATCGTGGCACTGGACATCGCCAGCCTCGTGGCGGGCACCAAGTACCGCGGCCAGTTCGAGGAGCGCAT
>Ga0075154_10001829_pt1 | contig 14509 bp, 8 predicted proteins | sample JI71714BDNA_FD_70965 | JGI IMG/M metagenome (GOLD analysis project Ga0075154, IMG submission 70965) | Wastewater effluent complex algal communities from Wisconsin, to seasonally profile nutrient transformation and Carbon sequestration -... | ecosystem: Engineered > WWTP > Effluent > Algae... | reverse complement strand
CGGTGAATTTAGGAGTCAGTAGATTAGATTTTTGACTTCTGACTCCTGACTCCTGACTCCTGAATGTATCATTTCTTAAAATATAGCTGCTTACGGGCTTGGGATATTGGTCAGATTCAACCCGGCCTGCGATAAATAAGTCCAAATCACCGTCGCGGTCATAATCGGCAGCGCGGACGCACGATTTACTGGTGAGAATTTGGGGTAAAGCAATGGTACTGAGTGTAAAGTTTCCTTTTCCGTCGTTGATATACAAACGGTCTTGGAATCCCGGGTCATTGGTTTTTAATTCGTTGCTGCCACTTGCAATGTACAAATCATTATCTCCGTCGCCATCAGCGTCAAAGAGTAATGTTCCCATGTCTTCTGACATCTTTTCGGGGCCTTCAATGCCCGGCAATAAGTCACTTAATGTAAATGTTCCCGAAGGATTTTGTAAGAAGAACTTCCCTTTATGATGACGTGAGCCACTCACAAAAAAATCATCCAACCCATCGCCGTTTACGTCTCCTGCCGATATGGCAGGCGGATACTGGGACAGTTTGTGGGGAAGCAGTTTTTGAACGTTAAAATCAATGTATTCAGGCTCTTCATGCGTCCAATTAATGTGGAGTGAATCGTTTAAGTTATTGAATAAATAGTTTGAATTGGGTAATGCCGGGGTAAATAGTTGATTGGCATTGGTCTCTGCTACGTGAAGAACTCGGTCAACTTTGAGATTTTTCAGCGTTTGTTGTTTGCCGGTAGGCCATATTACAATTGCCGAATCAATCAGGAGGTTTTCACCTAAACCAAAATGGGCGATGGGTTCTACAGAAGAAAGATAGCCACGATAAGGAGAATGTTCATAAACCTGCTTGAGCCCTTTTCCATAATACAACTCCATTCGTGTACCCAATCCCTGCGGATTTTTGGTGCCGCCCTTAAACGAAACTCGCAGATAATGTGATTTTTGGGATTTAGATTCTACTAAGTTGTTACGATAGACAAAAGCGGAATCGTTGATATTGTTGGTGATCATATCCAAATCTCCATCACGGTCGAGATCGGCATAAGCCGCTCCGTTGGAGAATGAAGGTACATTGAGTCCCCATTTTTCGGAAACATCCTTAAAAGTCAAATCTCCGTTATTCTTAAAAGCATAATTGGGGATTTTAACTACCGGAATTTCACCTAATAAATACTCTTTAGAGGCAATAGAGCTGCTTTGGTCGCGGAATTGGGCGAAGTCGCGGTCAGTTACGTCGCGGGGAAACCCATTGGTAATGATGAGGTCACGAAAACCGTCATGATCAAAATCGACGAGCATTGGCGTCCAGCTCCAGTCCGTTTCCGCGACGTTTGCCATCAGGCTGATTTCGGCAAAGGCAGGGGCATTGGTATGGGGTTTATTGCCCATATTGAGCTGTAACGTATTTCTGACGTATTGATGAGTGAACCCGAAAAGATCGTTGTTAAGGTAAGTTTGATAGCTATTGGGTCCCATGAGACGCTTTTTACGGGTATTGTCTTTGGGCAACATGTCTACTGCCACAATATCCATAAGACCATCATTATTAATGTCGGCTATATCATTGCCCATGGCCGAATTGCTGGTATGTTTAACATATTCGGCAGCTTTGTCAGTAAATCCGAGGTGCTTACCGTTTTTGATGCCGTTATTGATATAAAGAAGGTCGTCGGTAATATAATCGTTGGTTATATAAATATCTTTAAAACCATCGCGGTTAAAATCGCAAATGTTAATTCCTAAACCATAGCCTTCGATTTGAATACCTGCTTCTTTGGATATATTGGTATAAATAGGGTGGCTGAGGCTGTCGGCCCAGTCGCAGCGGTAAAGGCGATCGGTGGTGGGAGAGGAGCCGTCGCGGCGTTTTTCGTGGTATTGATTGGGATTACTTTCAATGGTGTTGGTCAATACGTACAAATCTAAGTCACCGTCGTTGTCATAGTCAAAGAAAGCGGCATTCATCGAGTGGCCACGGTCAGCAATACCGTATTCCTCCGCCATTTCCTTGAAAGCCGGGATTCCGTCTTTATCATTGCCTTGATTGATGTAGAGTAAGTTGGCGCGTTGAGCTTCTGAACCTTTGGTTGTGGCAGTAAGGTAAATATCCATTCTTCCATCGGCATTGATATCTACTAAACTCACCCCCGAACACCAGCGACCGAGATTAGAAATTCCTGCCTTTGTACTTACATTTTCAAATTGTATTTCCCCCTTATTAAGATAGAGGCGACTATCGGCTTGATTTCCCGAAAATACCACATCAGGCAAACTGTCACCGTTCATGTCGGCGATACCTACGCCACCTCCATTGTAGACATACTCAAAATCAAGAATATTTAAGGTATCGTTTTCGATAATGCGATTAGAAAAATCAATGCCTGTGTCGTTCGCATCAAGTTTGGAAAACAAGGGTTTGTCTTGGCATGAACTTAAAAAGGTGATTGCCAATAAGCTTATGATACTAAGTTTTGCAACCATGCTCCGGATTTGCGTTTGAATTACTTTGTATGAATACGAATTTGAACCTTTTCTATTCAACAAATGCGGCAAGCCTCTCGACCTGCCGCATTTGTTGAAATAAACTTAAATGTTGGTTACTGTCTATGAATTAGTAGCCGGGATTCTGTTTTAAGATTACCTCTGTGCTATTTAACAAGTCAATTTGCGACTGTGGAATAGGGAACAAGGCATATTTAGCTTCGTATTTAGCGCCACCCAAAGCTCCGGGCAACAGTACTTGGTCATATTGAAGGTACTTATTGATGGCAGCAACGTCTTCGCCCCAACGAACTAAATCGTAGAAACGGTAGCCTTCCATCCCAAGTTCCATTCTTCTTTCAAAACGTACTGCTGATCTCGCAAATTCTTTGGTTGGGAAAGAATCGTAAACCGCAATTTTATAATTCGCAGCAGGTTTTCCATCAATCATTACATAGTCAGTTGCATTAGCAGCTCTTCCTCTTACCATGTTAGTATATTCGAGTGCTTTCGCCAACGAACCTACTTCTATTTCAGCTTCAGCAGCCATTAAAAGAACATCTGCAAATCTGATGATAGTAATATTGTAAGCATTGTAGGTTTGGTGTCCCCAACCGCCTGTTTCTGTTAAACCGGCCGCTTTTTCAGCTTTAGTAAATATGTATTTTTTAGGAGAATAAGGGCCACCGTTAGGTTGGTTACGAATCATGCTGAAACCTGTATGATTACCCCAATCTAAGAACGGAATTCCCCGACGACCTACCGAATGGTCTAATCTTGGGTCTAATGGTCCACTATCAGGCGTGAAAGCTACGTCAGACTTGATACCCATGTCATTCTTAACAGCATTAGCAGCTGAATTATAAGAACCATCTAACAAAGGCAATCCTTTGGCATCAGTACGGAATGAATTTACGAATTCAAAAGAAGGTTGGAAGAATCCGCAGCAAGTGCCCGGGTCAACTCCTTGAATAAAGTTTAATTGTAAATCCGCGTTCGCATTGTTTCCATTTCCTGATTTAACCGTTGCCTGAACGGCAAAGACTGACTCAGCGTTGTTGTCATTTGCAACACGATACAGATCAGAGTATTTAGGAAGCAGTGCATACTTTTTACCACCCGCTGTTTTACCGTTAGCGATAATCAAATCAAACAGTGCTTTCGCTTCTGCGTACTTTTTTTCGTACAGGTACACTTTAGCCAGATAAGACGCAGCAGCCCATTTATTGGCACGACCAACAGCAGATGAAGTTTCAGGTAGATCAGCGTAAGCTGCTTTGAAATCATCCTCAATTTTTGGCCATAATTCTACATCGTTTTTTACTTTATCTAATCCATTGGCAAGAGTTTTAGTTTCGTCAACATAAGGCACCATGTTGAAGTTTCTTTTCAATTGAAAATAGAAATGTCCTCTCAAAAAACGGGCCTCAGCAGACATCATTTTGATATCCTCCGCTTTTACACTTGGCTGTGCTTCTTTTAATAGACCCAAAACGGCATTGGCTCTCGAAACACCCTCAAAATAGCTTGCATACACATTACCGGCGACCGCATCCGTCGAGTTGTAACTGAACCTTTGAATAGGAATCATTTCGGTTCCGTCACCCGGGTCAGTTCCTTTATTGGCGTCACCGCCTCTAATACTTCCGATAAGCCAATTGGAAGGGCCGGAATGAGTTTGGCCTAAAGCACTCAACTGAGCGTAAGCAGAAATTAAACTTCCATCTAAACCCGCTTTACTTGTGAGCTGTGCTTTGGATAGTGAGCCGGTTGGAGCTACCTCCAAAAAACTATCTTTACAGGCATATCCTACTAATAGAAAGATTATGCTGGCAATTGAAACAGTTATTTTTTTCATCTTTATTTTAACTTTTTATTAAAATCCAACATTTATACCAAAAGTGAATTGACGAGTCATTGGGAAGTTACCCAAATCTACTCCGAAGTTAGTATCAGCAGCACCAGCTACCTGAGGGTCTAAGCCACCATAACCGGTAATGGTGAATAAGTTATTAACAGATCCGTGTACACGAAGTTTTCCTAATCTCAGCTTGTTTGCAATGGCTGATGGGAAATTATAGGCTAATGACAGGTTTTGGAATCTCAAATATGAGCCATCTTCCACATAAAAATCACTTGATTGTGAACCGGTACTGAAACCGTCATTTGCTTCAAAAATTGGAATTTTTGCACCGGTGTTTTGCGGAGTCCATGATTCTTTTACGCGCTCAGAGATAGCAGAACCGGCAAACAAGGGATAAAAATCCGTAAATCTTTTCGAGATATTAAAGATTTTATTTCCGATTGAAGTGTAGAAATAAGACAGTACTTCAAAGTTTTTGTAGGTAAGTTTAAAGTTCAAACCACCCGTGAACTTAGCAACAGGACTACCCAAATAAGTACGGTCACTCGGATCTATTTTGCCATCTCCATTAACATCCACATATCTGAATCGCCCTACAGCGGTCTCTGCTTGTGTCGGAGCGTTTTTGATTTCTTCCTGGCTTTGGAATATGCCCTGTACTTTGTAGCCGTAGAACGAAGACAAAGAATAACCCAATTGGTTACGGATCGGGTTTACACCTCTGAATCCAGGATTCACATCAAGTAAGTAAGTAAGACCACCACCGATTTCGGTGATTTTATTGTCAAGGAAACTACCGGTAACATCAAATTCGTAGCCTACTTTGCCTGCAAATTTACCTCTTGTGATTACTTGAATGTCAATACCTTTGTTAACCATTGTACCTACGTTGACCGATGGAGCTTCAGCACCACCCACTGTTTGCGTAATAGGCAATCTGTACAATAGATCTCGGGTGTCTTTTTGCCATAAATCAAAGATAACGTCCAATTTGCCTTTCAGGAATGAACCATCAATACCAATGTTTTTGGTGACGCTGGTTTCCCATCTTGCATTAGGGTTTCCTATTCGTGATTGTCTGAATCCTCCTACTACCCCACCATTGGTACCGTTGATGTCATAACTTGAGTTTGCCACACTTTGTGCATAAAGATCAAATTGATTGGTAGGAGCAACGTTATTAGAGTTACCCATTAAACCATATCCACCCCTGATTTTTAAGTCAGTAACCCAAGGAAGCTCTTTCATAAATGCCTCATCGGATATTCTCCAGGCAGCCGATACCGCCGGGAATACCCCGTATCTTGTATTGGCACCAAATCGAGACGAACCATCACGTCTAAGAACCCCCGTGATGATATACTTGTCCTTCAGGTTATAGATAAGTCTACCAAAATAAGAGTTAAACGTGATCCCGTTATCTTTAGTACTGTTTGCAGGGTTGCGGATATCCAACGTAGAGATTGTAATGTAATTTTGATCTCCTGAGAAAGGATTACGACCATCAGCACTCAAGTTTTTACCAAAACCGGTATTAAGTGCCTCTTGTCCGGCAAGTAATTCAATTCCATGAATACCGAATTTCTTTTTGTAAGTAGCCGTATTTGTGAAAGTCCAGCCTAATCTAAAGCCGCCGTTTTCGTTATATGACCAGTTCACCCCTTTGTTTTCGAGTGTCTCATAGATTGGACGACCGTATCCCCAGCCGTAGAAATTGTTGTAATTTCCACCGATGGAAGAACGTAAGGTCAAATCTTTGATTGGATCAACTTCTATGTAGAAATTACCTGAAACCAAAGCATTAAAGTTTTTATTCAATTTTCCCGCCTGTTGGTTAGCAATAGGGTTTGAACCCTGACCGAAACCAAGCGCAGTAGTACCCGCAAATCCACCAAACTCATCATACACCGGGATGATGGTAGGAGCTCTGAACGCTCCCAAAATGTCATTTTCATCTTGCGAAGATTGTAATCCTTCATTACCACCCTGACGACCTAAGATTTGTAGGAATGTAAGTTGTATGTTTTCTCCAATCCGTACATTTTTGAAAATATCAAACTCAGTATTTACCCGCATGGCATAGCGTTTTGCTCTCTGACTTGGTAAAATACCCTGTTGATCCTGCATTGATAGCCCTACAAAAAAACGAGAAGCATCTCCACCGCCTTCAAAACCTAAGCTATGCCGGTTGATAGTTCCCATTTGTGTCAATTCTTTATACCAGTCAGTACCTTCTTTGTTGGCTTTGATGACTTGGTAAAAATCGCCAATGGTTGGTCCAGTGATATTGTATTTTAATTTTTCTGCGGCCAAATCAACCGTCCCGATTACACCACTTCTGTTCCCTACTTTAAGGTAATCAGGAATAACCGGTGTTGGGCCTGAACCATATTGTGGGTGAGATAGAGGTGAACCGGAGTTTTTAAGTGCCGTCCAAGTCCAAGTAGCTTGATCTTGGGGATTCAGCATTTTTTGTCCCTGACCCGGGTCTGTGACACCATACACACCATCGTAAGTAACGCTCAATTTTTTGGCGGATTTTTTACCTCTTTTGGTGGTATATACAATCACACCATTGGCAGCACGAGCACCATAGATAGAGGCCGCTGAGGCATCTTTCAATACGGTAGTGGACTCAATATCTTCCGGATTCAGGAAGTTTACGTTTCCTACCGGATACCCATCCACAATGATAAGCGGTTCGTTACCACCGAATGCACCAAAACCACGAACACGAATCTGACTTCCTGAACCCGGTTGACTGGTTGTTACAACTGTTAAACCGGCAACCCGTCCCTGTAACTGCTGCTCAACACTTGCCGATGGAACAGTGGTAAGGTCTTTGGTTTTTACCGTTGAAATCGCGCCCGTTGACTCGCGACGCTTATCCACAGAGTAACCCGTTACAACGACTTCTGTCAGCGCATTTACATCATCTTCTAAACGGACATTGACAACTGTTTGATTTCCGATTGCTACTTCTTGTGATTTGTAGCCAATCGCAGAGATTACTAACACGGGATTAGCACCTCTGACATTAATGGTAAATGCTCCGGTAGCATCGGCAGAAATACCGATATTGCTTCCTTTTAATAAAACCGTGGCTCCGGGAAGCGGGCCATCGGCAGCTTCAACTTTCCCCGTCACTTTACGGTCTTGGGCGTGTGCGGAGTCAGGAGCAAGGAGTAGTAGAAACATCCAAGCTACTGCACACATCAGCAGAGAATAAAACTTTGGTTTCATAATTAAAAAACTGATAGGTTAAAAAGTGAACAAAAAAACTAAAAAAAATACAAATTAAAACTGACTGTATTAATATCATTTGCTTTATTTGTTACTGAATCAAAAGCAAATGAAGTAACTACTTTAGTAAATTTAAGAATGCGGAAACTTTTTAGCTCTTTACCGCCCGCGATTGGGTTGTGGAAAGAGAATTTGTACTAATTAAATCAAGTGGGTGTGGCAGAGTAATCTATTGGTAAACTCTCACGGTTTAGAATGAGAATTATTTATAAAATACAGTGTTAAAACAGGTGTGCAGGCAACTTACTTCTTAATTACATTACTCTTAGCATGCACAAACCGTGTTGATATAACACAGGAATACAAAGGTAGTAATAATGGTATTATACTTGTAAAAAATTTGCCGTTTCTTCGTTTTGTGAATTTTGAAATAGTTTTTAAAACGTTGTAAAATAGATATTTAAGTATTTTTTGAGCCAAAAACTAATGATAAATGGTTGTCGTCAGGAACCCGGGTAAGACTCAATTTGCTGACAATAATATATACGAGAAATGAAACAAAAAAAGCGGGGAATACTTCATGGATTTCACTCATACGCTCAAAATTAAAGCGTATTCCGAACCGCCAAACCACATTAATGAGCATACCTGCTACCATGGAGGCGACTGCTCCCAAATCAGTACCCCAGCGGAAATAAAGTCCTCCGAAAATGGTTGGAAAAAAACTGGCCGCAAAAATAGAACCCGCAAATGATGACATTTCGACCACGCCGGCCGGTGGATACAGAGTGAAAATAAATACCAATAGGCAGTACAGCAGCATACTTACTTTGGTACGAACTATAATCTTATGGTCTGCCATCGGTTTCCAAATATTCCAGATGTCTTTTACGATGGAGGTGCCCGCTATTAAAATTACGGACGCCAACGACGACATGCCTGCTGCGAAAAGGCCCATCATACAAACTCCGGTTACCCAGGTATTGTCCAATTTGTTGAACATAACACCTACTACCTGATCTGTATTGTTAATAAGTTTTGCTGCTTCTTCCTGCGTAACCATTCCGTGAACAAATGCCCCGATACAAAAGACACACAAGAGTGAAATTCCCAAAAAAACAGGTGTCCAAATCATGGCAAATCGCATACTTGCCCGGTCTTTGATGGAATAAAATCGAATGATGAGCTTGGGGTCAGCAATTTGTTTCATGCCGATGGAAAGCCCAATTGCCAAAATGTAAGAGAAAGAAGCCCTATCTCCAAAAGTTAACATACCCCGGCCGATTGCCTCACCCGTTTTGGAAGGATGGTTTAAATAGGAAAGTTTTGCCATCATTGGTTCATACCCACCTACGTACCAAAAAGGAATCAGAAACATAAGAATAGCTACGCCAAACATCAAAATGCCCTGAATGGCATCTGTCCACATTACCCCGTACATCCCGCCGACCATGGTGTAAGCACAGGTAAAAAAGATAATGATAAAGGCTGCTAATCCATAATTGACTTCCAATACGGTTTCGAGCAAATTGGCGCAGCCCTTGGCGATACCTGTCATGTACCACAGTGTGGCAAATAAGATAATGAACGAAGATAACACACGAATACTCTGTGAAAGGTTGCTTTTGTATCTCAACTGAAAATAATCAGGCACAGTCAGTGATTTTAATCGTACGGATTGATTGCGCATACGCGGTCCCATGACTAACCAGGAAATAATACAGAACACGACCCAAAACAACGCCACATACGCCCACGACAAACCATATCGAAAAGACTCTCCCGCTTGTCCAATATAAGTACTGGTACTGATAAAGGTCGAAAAGAAGGCCAATGACACCACCCAACCCGGGATTCGGCGATTGGCTAAATAGTATTCGTTAACATTTTTGGAAGCACGTTTCTGGAAAAACCAACCGATATAAGCAATTAAGCTTACATATACGGCGATGCATACCAGCGTAACAACATGTTTCTGTAGATAGTCAGCCATAATTAATGGGTAAGAGGGCGGTCGTCGTCGGTTACGTCAATATCCATGCGTGAAACAATAAAGGCATTGAGCGCAATCAATACCAACATAGCCCAGAAAGGAAAAGCAATTAAGAATTCCATAGTTTTTTCAGGTCATTTTTGGTTACTTTTCCCATGGCATTTCGTGGCAATTCTTCCACGATTTTGTATTGTCGGGGCACTCGATAAGAGGGCATTCGATCGCGCATCCATTGATTCAATTCAGTTAAGTTAACAGCCGTTGAAGTAATCAGGGCAGCCGCCACTGTTTCTCCCCATTCTTCGTTGGGAATCCCTACTACACTACAATCTTTAATAGCAGAATGGGTGCGTAATACTTCCTCAATTTCGAGGGCTGATATTTTGTAGCCGCCCGATTTGATAATATCGACGGAACTACGTCCTAAAATCTTATAACTCTCCTCTTCTATAACTGCCACGTCACCGGTTTTGAACCAGCCATCTTCCGTAAAAGATTCCTGAGTAGCCTGCTGACGTTGCCAATATTCCGAAAACACGTTGGATCCTTTTACTTGAATTTCTCCCGCCTGTCCTTTTTCCACTTCCTTATTTTGTTCGTCTACTAACCTTACCTGTACATTAGGTAACGGAACACCTACAAAACCAGCTTTTCGCTGACCGTGGTAAGGATTGCTGAGAGCCATGCCGATTTCGGTCATACCATAACGCTCAAGCAACCTATGGCCGCTCACCTGCTGCCATTTTTCCATGACTGAAACAGGCAATGCCGCCGAGCCCGATACCATGATACGGAAAGTTGTCATGGCGTTTGATAGTATCTGTTGTTCTTCGGCAGTCAGACTTTCAAAATGAGTAATCAATTTGAAATAAATTGTAGGAACTGCCATAAAAACCCCACTGACACTTGATTGGGCTGTTTTTTGAAACCAATTAAAAACTTTTTGCGGGGCAAATTCAGGCAAAAACTCGACACATCCTCCTGCCCACAAGGTACAACTGATAACGTTGATGATACCGTGTACATGGTGAAGGGGTAAAATACACAAAATCGCATCGATTGCTGAATATTCCCAAGCATTAACAAGGGTAGAGATTTGAGCTTCAAGATTGGCGTGAGTTGTTACGACACCTTTGGGCAAATTAGTTGTCCCACTCGTGTACAGAATCATAGCCCGGCGGTCGATACCGATTTCAGGCAAATCAACCGGTTGGCTTTTTGTTTCCTGACCCAAAACGATGAATCGAATTCCTTTTTCTTGGGCTAACGATTGCAAAATAGCTTCAAATTGAGGGGAAACTATGATGATTTCTGCACCGGTATCTTCAACAACGTATTGTAACGATGGCAGAGGATGGGTGGTACAAAGTGGTACTGCCACCCCTCCCGCTTTCCAGACTGCCCATTGCACCTTTACATATTCAAAACTCGACTCCACCATAAAAGCTATGCGACTTTCGGCTAAATCAAGCGCATTTCCCAGCAATACAGAAGCGAAAGCCGTCGATTCATCCAATACGTTTTCATACGTATAGTGTTTACCATTGGAAATAATGGCCGTGCGGGTTGAATGCTTCTGAGCTTGTTGGAAGATTTGGAGCATAAATTAACGTTGAAAACAGTACTGATTAAGACAGTAAACCGGAAGCCTGCATTCTTTTTAAAAGAAAAGGGAGTATTAGTTAAAAAGCCTTGGGTAATTTTTCAGGGTTTGCATCATTTTGATACAAACTTATTGTTCAAGCTTCGATATTCCAAATTTTTTCCTTTTTTTGTGCAAATTTAATATTATGCCTACCAGCCAACCAATAAAAGCTTTTTTAGATAAGGGTCCCGAATATTTGCCCAGTGTTTCCGTGGATTGCGTGATTTTTGGATTTCACGAAAATCAATTGAAGGTATTATTACTGGAATTTAAACATACCAAAGCTTTTTCGTTGCCCGGTGGCTTTGTGTTCAAAGAGGAGAGTACAGATGAAGCCGCCACGCGGATTTTGTGGGAGCGAACAGGAGTAAAAGATATTTATTTGGAGCAATTTCACACGTTTGGCGAACAAAACCGTGGGAATTGGGATGTTCACAAAACCACCATGTCAACGCACGGTTTTGAGCTTCAGGCGGACCATTGGTTGCTTCAGCGCTTTATCTCCATTGGTTATTATGCATTGGTAGATTTTTCCAAAGTGCAGCCTACACCCGATATTTTTTCTGATTTAGGAAATTGGCACGATATTCATCAAATTCCGGCGTTGATTCTTGATCACAATCTGATCATTGATAAAGCGTTGGAAACACTTCGATTGATGCTGGATCATAAATTGGTGGGTTTCAACTTATTGTCTGAAACTTTCACGATGAATGAACTGCAAAGTTTGTACGAAACAATTTTGGATAAGAAACTGCTGCGGGCTAACTTTCAACGTAAAATGCTCAGCTTAGGGATTCTGGAGCGAGTAGAGAAGAAGTTCTCAGGAAAAGCCCATAAGCCTCCTTACGTGTATCGGATTAATCAGAATCAATAAGCAGCGGCTTAATTAACTCGCCATTTTAGCACAAATACCTTTTGTTGAGATGGCGTTTCTTTAGTGTTTGTTATATCACGGTCAAACAAACGATTCAGGTTATTGCCTGCCGGGTCTTCCAAACGGGATTCGATTTGAAGTGCATATTCACCAATGGGCCAAGGTTTTGAGGGAGTAAATTCCCATTTCCTTTCTTCATCGGATAGCTGAATATTACCTTCAATGATTTGTCCTTGAGCATCTGCTATCTGAACTGCATTTTGCAACAAAATATAGTCGAGGGTTTCTTTTAAATTTACTTCAAGTGGATGAAGTGTGCCTTTCTGCGGAGCTTTTATCTGCCAATGTTTAGTGGAAGGTGAAGTCATATCACGGGTTGTGACCACAAAATTCTTTGTATAGTTTTGTTTTAATGTTGTTCCTTGGTCATCAGGCCATTGGTTTGAAACCACCAATTTATAGCGTTCACCTTGGGTTAGAGGCGCTCCCAAAAGTTTATTGGGTTGCAAATCGCGTTTGATTCTGCCCGGATCAAGCCAAAGGGTCAGAATTGTTTTTTCGGCATTCCACAGTTCCGGTTGTAAATTCAGGAAGGTACGGGGCAATGTATTACCTTGTTGATTGAGCAATGAAATGTACTGTAAAGAATGTCCTTCCACCATTGGGCGGGAAAAAACAAAATAGAATTTCAGCAGGTTTTCGGGTAAAGTGTCTTGGCTGGGATAAATACCCGATAAGACAGGAATGTCGGTTGAGGTAGGAATTTCAATTTCGGCGAGCAACTCTTTTTCTAAAACAACTTCATAGCGTAATCCTCTGGTGAATGGAATAAGCGGCTCAAAAACCAACGTATCTTGATTAAGGTTATACTCGCCCAGAATGGCGGTTTTTGTGCCCGGCTTTGCCAGACGTATTTGTACTGATTGGAAGATTTCGTCTCTGTTTATGGTCTTGAGCAGAGAAAGCGGTATCAATAATCCCGTTGCCTGACCATTTTTCCAGCGAATGGAAAGACCGGCTTTGGAAGTTTCCTGTCGTTGGGCACAACCGACGAACAGGGTTAAAGAAAAAAGAATCAGTTTGCACGAGTTGCGCAAACTGATTCGTACTTCTTTGTTCATATCTAAAGTGAACGGTTATTGGATGTCCGAACGTCAAGATCTCCGTTGGCTCTGCGTTGGAGGAAAATAAATTGAGTATCGTCCAATTTGTCAAGTTGCAGCACATTTACCATCGGGAAAGATACGTAAGGTACCCCTGCGGTACTGTAATTCTCTTTGATGGGCTGAGTAAGCGCTCCTTGATATGTTTCAATGTCTTTGAATTTAATTTTCATAACAGGACGGTCGGAGTTTGCCATTATGAGGAAAGATTCTTCTCCTTTTTTCATGGTGATAATATCTAAGGGACTGTTCCCTGCGCCAAATTCACCAACAGTACGTCCTTTTACGTGGGTTCCTGTTTTCAAATCTTCGATGGGGAAAAGCACAAGAGGAGTACAGGTATAACTGGCTACTAAAAATTTCTTGCCGTTTAACTCTGCTGTTGTGAAGGTCTTAATCGGAGAGTTGGTTTCGTACTGACCGTGTGCCGCATGATAGATTTCCAAAGATGATTGATTTTGGCTATTGGTAAAAGGAAACGCAATGCTGCGGAAAGTAGAGCCAAATTCCTGGTTTGACAATCCACTGACCATCACTTTTCCATCAGCATAATTAAGGTCAGAAATAGCCCATACCCGCAGCGGCCGACCGCGTTGGTCTTTGGCATCTTCCGCAGGGGCATTGTTGAGCGCCACCATTGAGAATTTAATGTCTTTCATGCTTACCGGTTGGATATTGTCACTATCTATTTTTAATAAAACCGGTGCTCCGCTGCCCGATTGCACGGCGCAATACACTTTTTTGGAAAGAGGATTGACCACCAAATCCTGGATGGTGATGTTTTTGGCTTCGGTACCCAACAAGGCCGCGATTTTTTGGTCAATGTTCTTTATTTCAACTGCTTTGGCATTCGCCACCGCCTCGGCATCTTTGGTATCAATGGCAAATACCGAAGCACTTTTAGAATCTCCTATAAATAAGACCCCTTCCGGGCCAAAAGCAAGCGCACTTATCGACTTTACTTCGGGGGTGCCCGTCTCAAAACCGCTCAGTACGCTGGTCGTGCGATTTGTGTAGGCTACCAATAGTGCCGCAGATACCGCTGCGGTCAATGATAAAAACGTCTTTTTCATAGTTGTGATGATTTAAAAGTTTAGTTGTTATTGATTGACGTGATGCGGTCATGAATGTGTAACACGAATTTAACGAAAGTGTTTATTAGTGAGGTAATTACGTGGTAATTTTCTTCAAATTGGTAAAACTCGTCGCGATACTTTCAAAAGGACTGGGTGC
>Ga0075154_10001828_pt1 | contig 14511 bp, 12 predicted proteins | sample JI71714BDNA_FD_70965 | JGI IMG/M metagenome (GOLD analysis project Ga0075154, IMG submission 70965) | Wastewater effluent complex algal communities from Wisconsin, to seasonally profile nutrient transformation and Carbon sequestration -... | ecosystem: Engineered > WWTP > Effluent > Algae... | reverse complement strand
TGTCGTTGGCGATCGTGACTAAACAGATAAAGTGCCAAGGGTCTTGGTCGTTGCCGCACAAATTCCAAGGCTTGTTCAAAGTGGTCATAAGGGAAAATTGGTAATATAGGCCCAAAAATTTCTTGCTGCCACAAGTCACATTCTAACGGTGCATTGAGCACTAACTGTAAGGGGAGCAAGCGCTCTTTGTTTTGTAGGTGTTGCTGCCATTCCTGACCATCACAGCTGATAATTTGAGCGCCTTGCTCACTGGCTTGCGTTAAATAACCGCAGAGTCTAGAAAAATGACGTTGGTTAATCACGCTGGTATATTGGCTGACATCCGACGAACCAACCGTTTGTTTCGGATAGAACTTTTGAAATTGCGACTTTAGTTCTTCAATGGTTGCAGCCAACTGCGCTCGAGGCACAAGCAAATAATCTGGGGCGACACAAGTTTGGCCGGCGTTGGCGGTTTTTCCGAACATGATCCGATCGGCGATACTTTCTACGTTCACGTCGGGTGCGATGATCAAAGGTGACTTGCCACCGAGCTCCAAAGTGACTGGTGTTAAATGCTGACATGCGGCGCGCATCACATGATGACCCACAGCAGTGGAGCCGGTATAAAGCAAATGATCAAAAGGTAACTGACTGAACTCCGCGGCAACTAGAGCATCTCCCTCAATCACCAAAGCACTTTCGGGTAAGGCCGTCTCAATAATATGTTTAAGCACCTGATTCGTGTGAGGCGTGAATTCTGAAAGCTTGATCAACACTTTATTGCCTGCGCTAATGGCAGTGATCAGCGGCCCCAAACTTAAAAAAATTGGATAATTCCAAGGTACGATGACCCCAACAACGCCTAAGGGTTGATAACAAACATAGTTTTTGGCGGGCTGAAATAACCAACTTACATGGCGACGCGAAGGTTTTAGCCAGCTTGATAATTTTTTCAGGCTGTAATCGATACTACTGATGCTGGGGAGAATTTCCAGTAATCGAGTTTCGCTGTCATCTCTCTGACCAAAATCAGCTCGAGCTGCTGTGGTCAATGCTGTTTGAGCCAGCAGAAGTTGTTGACGCAAGCTTTGTAGTTGCGCTTTACGGATTGCCAATTCTGGGTAAGGCTGTGCATGAAACGCCTGACGCAGGGCAGCGAATTTTTCTAACATTAACGACATTCTTTGGTCCGACCAATGCAAATAGCATTCTAATCTAAAGCAGCGAGGCTTTTGATGCAATCAGCCTGAAGCAAAGTGCACATCGACTTACTGATCATATGAGCCGCAAATTTTTTCTAATGCGGATCTGCACAACACCTGAGGTGTCTGTATTGGATGAAAGCAAACATAGAAAACTCATCGTAAAGGCTTTTAAAATAACGGCGCTGTGCTGGGAAAAACTGACTTGAATGGTTACAATGCCGCCCGATATTTTTGCTGCTTTATTGTCTAGTGACATCAAAGGCAATTGTCAAAACATTCAACGCGAATCACTCAACGTGAATTTTTTAGCAAGAAGCAGTTTATCCACGAAGCAGTTTACAAAGGTGCAGCACGCTATGTCTGAAATTTCCACCGCACATCCATCCCAACGGTTCAAGCTTGGATTGATTGTCAATCCATGGGCTGGCATTGGCGGGAGTGTCGCCTTAAAAGGCAGTGACGGGATGGCTGCTGAAGCGTTAGCTCGGGGCGCAGTGCCATTGGCGCAGCAAAGAGTAAAGGCGGCACTGACCGAATTAATTCCTTTGCAAGACCAAATCCAAATTCTGACGGTTGCCGGCGCCATGGGGGAATCTATAGCACTGGAACTTGGCTTTGCAGTAACCGTGCTTTATCAAAGTGTTACCGAACCTTCCACCGCTGCAGATACCGAAGCTGCTGCACAGTGTTTATCTGCAGCTGGTGTCGATGTGTTGTTATTCGCCGGTGGCGATGGCACCGCGCGAAATGTCTGTGCGACAGTCAATCCGCAAACGACAGTGCTCGGCATTCCCGCAGGCTGTAAAATCCATTCAGGTGTTTATGCCATCACGCCTGCAGCTGCTGGAAAAGTGGTCGCGCAAATGATTCAAGGCAAATTGGTTTCAGTACAAGATGCCCAAGTGATGGATATCGACGAAGTGGCTTTTCGTGAGGGGACGGTTCGCGCGAAAAGGTTTGGCGCCATGCAAATCCCGACCGAACTTCGCTATGTGCAAAGTGTGAAAGCGTCGGGGAAAGAATCTGAAGAGCTCGTGCTAGATGATTTGGCTGCATTTGTCGCCGCTGAAATGGAGTCAGACGTCAGATATGTGATGGGCTCAGGGAGCACTATTGCAGCGGTAATGGCACAGCTTGACTTGCCCAATACTTTACTTGGGGTCGATGTGGTGGAAAACGGCGCTATTATCGCTGCTGATGTCACCGCCGCAGAATTGTTATCTTTCATTAAACCCGGCGCCACCAAATTATTGATCACGTTAATTGGCGGGCAAGGGCATATTTTTGGTCGGGGGAATCAACAGCTGTCGCCTGCGGTCATCCGCGCCATCGGCCGAGATAATATTCAACTGGTGGCAACCAAAACCAAGTTGCAGCAACTCCAGGGTCGTCCTCTGATCAGCGATAGCGGCGATGACAAACTGGATCAAGAGCTTCAGGGGATGATGAAAGTGCTGTGTGGTTACAATGATTATGTGATGTACCGATTAGGATATGAGGATTAACCATGGAACAAACTGAATTTTTTATAAATGCGATGGCCGATTATTTTGACCAAAGCGTCGCTACGGCCAGTGATGATCAGTTGTTTGCCGCAGGTTATTTGCGTGGACATATTGATTTGGCGGTCGGTACGTTACAATTAAAAGAGCACGCTTTTAGTGTGGAGCAATTACAACAACAGGTGTCTCAAAGTCTGCAACAAGCAATTGCTGCCGGGGAGTTAAATGATGCAGATCAAGCACTCGTAGTCGATATTTGGCTGCATTTACAGCAACTATCACACTAAAAGGGCTTAGCGGCAAGACAACACTTTTGAATTCCGCTAGCATGCAATACCGTTTTATAGTTTTTTACGCGGCTTTTGATACTCAACAGCATCTTATTAAAGCCAACGCTTAGTGCTTTGGAATGTATAGGTGAAAATGAACAAAGGCCTGATTTTAAACGGCGCCAAATGGCGCATCACCAGAAGTGATTATTTATGTCGACATTTACGACGCTTGAACAACACGCCAGTTATGGCATCGGTCTGCAAATGGGCCAACAATTGGCCGACAATCCATTTGACGGACTAGACATCGCAGCTGTTGCTGCTGGTTTAGCGGCTGCTTTTTATGGCGATGAGCCAGAAGTATCAGAAGATCAAATTCGCGCCGCTTTTGAAGTGATTGGCGCTCGGATGCAACAAGCGCAAGCTGAACAAGCTAAATTAGCCGCTGGTGCAGGTGAAGCTTTCCTGGCAGAAAATGCTAAAAAAGCCGGTGTAATCGTCACTGCTTCAGGTCTGCAATATGAAGTATTAACCCAAGGCGATGGTGAAAAGCCAAGTCGTGCTTCAACAGTTCGCACGCATTACCACGGTACTTTAATTGACGGTACTGTGTTTGATAGTTCTTACAACCGTGGTCAGCCAGCTGAGTTCCCGGTAGGTGGTGTGATTGCAGGTTGGACTGAAGCCCTGCAATTGATGCCAGTAGGTTCAAAATATCGTTTATATATTCCACATCAACTGGCTTACGGCGAACGTGGTGCCGGTGCTTCTATTGCGCCATTCAGCGCTTTAGTATTTGATGTTGAATTACTGGCAATTGTCAGCTAATTCCTAAGATGCACCGTTAAAAAAAGCGCCTATTTTGGCGCTTTTTTTATCAGTAGCAGAAACTACGCATCAGATAGAAGGGGCGAAAATATGTTAATCGTAAGGATTATATTTATGTTTCTTCAATTGACTGGCCATCACGACCAACACTGCTAATAAATACACACCGAATACGATCCGCATCCAGAACGGCATCGAATAACCAAGAAACTGCCAAGCAGATTCTCCACAGATACCTGTTGGATTAAAAAGGAATGGGATCCAACTATCTAGTGGCAACCAGCTTGGAAATTCAGCAAACACTGCACAGGTTGAGAAACCGCCATTCTTGACTATTTCATCGACCAACACCTGGTCATGCGCAATTTTTAAACCCCAACCGGCAGCGACAGTCCAACAGCTATATGCAGACCAACGAAGTAATGCCGATTCTTTTCCCCAAAAGCCGAGCAATCCAGCAAACAAAATACCTACAATGGCAAAACGTTGATAGACACATTTGGTACAAGGGCCAAGTGACATCCCATATTGAAAATACAACGCCACAACCAATAAGGTTAGCGCGCTGACTGATAAAAGTACCCAAGGCCAGCGTTGTTTCGGCCAACGAGCCACTGCTGCAAACATCTGATATCCCTTGTTGGATGACTTGAATTTCCCAGACGACAATCTAAGCGAAATTGCGAGCTAAAACAACCTTTGCGATCAATAGCAAAGCGCAATTTTTGCGCCATGGCTTGTTAACTCAATCTGCTCTGGTACAATCAGTGCCAATCATGGTGAGACCTACAACTAAAACGGACAAATCCGGATGACCAACCTCATAAAAGCACAAAGCCCTGCGGGTTTTGCCGAAGAATACATTGTTGAATCCATTTGGAATGGTAAATTTGCTCCAGGTTCTATTTTACCGGCTGAACGTGAACTTTCTGAATTAATTGGCGTAACTCGGACCACCTTACGTGAAGTATTACAGCGTTTAGCCCGCGATGGTTGGTTGACCATTCAGCATGGAAAACCGACTAAAGTGAATAATTTTTGGGAAACCTCAGGTCTCAATATTTTAGAAACTTTGGCTAGACTCGATGAAGACCGCATGCCTGAACTGGTTGATGAATTATTGTCTGCTCGGACGAACATCAGCGCGATATATATTCGTGGCGCGATTAAAACCCATCGCGAACAAGTGATCGCGGTTTTTGCAGGGGCTGAATCACTTGAAGATACTCCAGAAGCTTTTGCTGAGTTTGATTACAACTTAAACCATGAGTTAGCTTTACATTCTTCAAACCGGATTTATGTATTGATCCTCAATGGTTTCCGTGGATTATACCGGAAGATTGCCCGCTTTTACTTTTCACACCCTGAATCACGTGAATTGGCCCGTAAATATTATCATCAGCTGAAGTTATACGCTGAAGCCGGAAAGCACGATGAAGTTGTATTTGCAGTACGCAAATATGGTAAAGAGAGTGGCAAAGTGTGGTCTGCATTACGTCCGGATATTCCAAAAGATTTAGTCGAATAATCTAAATTAAACTCCGCATTGCGGAGTTTTTTTTAGCTATAAATCAGCTGCGGTGCCGACAGGCTGAGGATAAATGGCCATTCTTCAGCCGAACCTTTTACAGATTTGTAAATTCAGACTTAAATTCACTTGTGACAGACAGCAGCACTGCTTATGATGTGCGGATATAAGTTATAGCATTCGGTTATAAGGGGCCATTCGTGTCTGAATCCAATACCCAACCTACCAGTTTGCGTCAGCAAGAAGTTTACCTGGATAATAACGCCACAACACCGGTGCTGCCGTGCGCTGCTGCCGCAGTTTTGCATCATATGCAAACTGTGTTTGGGAATCCAAGCAGCAGTCATAGTACCGGGATTAAAGCTAAAGTAGAGCTTGAAACCACCCGTGCCCTAGCAAGGCAAGTGATAGGTGCCAGTAGTGGACAGATTGTGTTTACCTCGGGGGCAACCGAAGGGATCCAGAGCTCGATTGTTTCAGCATTGTTGGATGCAAGAAGTCGTGGTTTAACAGGGCCTGAGGTGCTGCTTTTGTATGGTGCGACCGAGCATAAAGCAGTGCCGGAAAGTCTGAAACACTGGAATAGGGTATTGCAACTGGGGGCGACGATACAAGCGATTCCGGTTGATCATCGCGGTTTGTTAGATCTTGAATTCATTCGATTACATGGTGCAAATGCAGCGATGATTTGCACCATGGCTGCGAACAACGAAACTGGAGTTAAACAAGATTTAGTTGCGCTGCAACAGGTGATCCGTAGTGTAAATCCGACCGTCAGTTGGATGGTTGATTGTGTACAGGCATTAGGCAAAATGTCATTAGATATTGCCAATACCAGCATCGACTATGCGCCCTTTAGCGGACATAAACTTTACGCCCCTAAAGGCATTGGGTTTTTATATGTCCGCCAGTCGGCCCCTTATCAACCGCTGATCGCCGGAGGTGGTCAGGAAAGTGGCTTACGCTCAGGTACTGAAAACTTACCAGGCATTGCTGCTTTACATGCCATTTTTACCGAACTGCGCAAAACTACGGGGTCAGTGTTTCAGCCTGAAGCTGTGTTGTGGCAACATCGGGCAGCGCTACTTAAGGCATTGCGCCAAGTTTTTCCCGCCATGGTTCTGAACAGTAATGAGCCAGATATTGTGCCCACGACCATTAATTTTTCGGTCCCAGGCTTTTTTAGTAAAGACATTATGGATTTGTTTGACGCAGCCAGTATCCGGATCAGTTCTGGTTCTGCCTGTAGCTCAAAAGTGCCAACCAGCTTTGTGCTGGATGCGATGGGTTTACCCGCTTGGCGCAGTCAAGGTGCGATCCGGCTCTCTTTTGGCCCGGCGATGACCGAAGCAGAATGTCAGCAAGCTTGTGCCGCGATTGGGCGGTTAACAGCTATCGTGCAGCAATGTTGTCTGGTGCTGTCTGATGCGCAACCGCTTGCAGATTTAGCCAATGGTGGTTTAACACAATTAAAACATGAAGATACTTGTAGCTATTTGTTGGTATGCGCTCAGACTCATCAGGCGGTGATTATTGATCCCGTGGCCGCATTAGCGAATCGTTTGGCCAATATGGTGCAGGGGCAAGGGTTAAAATTAGTTGCAGTGTTAGACACTCATTTACATCAAGATCGTAGCTCTGCGCGCGATGATTTAGCGGCGTTGTTACCTTTAGCTGAACCGCAGCAAGTAGATAGTTTGGGCTGGCCAGTTGGATGTGATTCCATCCATTGTGGCCAATATCAATTAACACTTGTGGCAACCCCAGGCCATAGCCAAGACAGTAGAAGTTTTATCCTGCAACAGCAACAACAGACATTAGCGGCTTTTGTTGGTGACTTGTTATTACCTGGGGGGATTGGCCGCCTTGATTTAGAAGGTTCCGAGCCCGTTGCTTTTGCGAGCAGTGTTCGGCAATTGCTAGTTCATGTGAGTGCGGATACTTTGTTATTATCAAGCCACGATTATGCACAGCGCTTTTTTACGACTTGGCGATTAGCTCAAATAGAACAACCATTGCTGACAGAAGTCATTCAGGCTCAACAATGGTCAGCGGCATGGACCGCTTCGTTGCAAGCGCAGAGTGAACAACTCTGTCAGTCAAGTCAGTATCAATGTGGTGTGGTTGAAGTGAGTTGGTCTGATGCTAAAGCTGTGGTTGATGCGCTGCAGGTACCACAATTTTTGGCAGAACACCCACACACATTAGTCGTCGATGTCCGCGAGCCCTATGAGCAAAGTGCCGGTCAGTTGGAACATTATTTACCTGTTGGGGTGAATATTCAGCATTGGCCATTATCGCGACTTTGTGATGCTCTAATAAGTGGAGCCTTAACTGCGGATCAACGGTTGTTGTTGGTTTGTCGCTCTGGAAATCGAAGTTTGGTCGCAGCCAAAGTGCTGAATCGTGTAGGTTTTAATGAAGTCTACAATCTAAAAGGTGGAGTGGCGATGTTAAGCTAAAATGCAGTGATAACATGCCAAATCAAATATTGAACCAATAAAAAAACCGCGCCGAAAGCGCGGTTTTTGCTATCCACAACAAGTTTCTAGTAAAAGAACCGTTGTAGCGGATTGAGTAAGCGTGTCAGACCTTGCTTAAACTCTAGTGGTGCTGTGAGCACCGATAAGCATAGACATGGCTCATCGCTAATATTTTTTGGTGTATGCGTGTGGTCCGGAGTATTGATAATTAAATCACCGGCAGCATATTTACCCATCTCATCAACCATCTCGCCAGCTAGCACTAAAGTGATCTCTAGGCCTTTATGGGTGTGTAATGGCACTTCAGTATTCGACTCAATCAGTAAAAATGATAAATGATTGTCATCAATTGAAGGCAACTTTGCTGTGGCGATCCCACCAAGCTGCAACCACTTTTTCCGTTTCGCAGCCAAACGTTGCAAACTACGCGGAATTTCGATGCGATGTTGCCCTTGTTCAATGTGAGTTGAAAAAGACTCGTCTGCTGAAGATTTTTCAATCGCTGGCGAGATCACAGATTCTTGCACATCAAGGATCTGCTGCAACATAAACTGCCAATCAGCATGTTCAGTTGCTGGAGCAGGTTGCTGTGCTAACTGACAACCAATATCAGCCTCAATATCGTGACGTAATTGCTGGCAGTGTGGACAAAAATCAAGATGTGCTGCAACGACTAACGCCACTTCTGCTGCCAAGGTGCCTTCGGTATATTGTTCCAGCAAACTCAGGCTGGGATGGTGTTTAACTGCGTGAGCCATCGATTGCCTCTCTTAATCTGTCTAACGCCAAGCGGATACGAGATTTAACTGTTCCTAGCGGAATACTCAGTTGTTCAGAAACTTCTTGATGAGATAACTCATCAAGATAAACTTTTTCCATCACCAGCCTTTGGGCAGGGGGTAACGCATGAAAGTGTGGTGCAATCTTCTCAGCGATCAGATAAAGATCCCATTGCTGACTGTGACTGCCTTCTTGCTCTGGATAGTCGCCATCAGCCCATAAATCGTCTGCGCTGATATCATCTTTGCGGCTTTGTTTCTTTCTGAGCATGTCAAATCGAACATTTCGCGCTATGGTAAAAATCCACGTAGAAGCACAACCTCTGGTCGCATCAAACAGTGCTGCTTTTTGCCACACATTCAGCATGGTGTCTTGCACCATTTCCATTGCCTGTTGCTCATTACCAAACATTTTGATCCCAAAAGCCCGGAGGCGCGGCGCAAAATATTTGAACAATTCTGCATACATCGATTTATCACGATGAATGGCAATAACGTTTAGCGCCTCTTCCCATTGTCCCAGTGCAATAGTGGGAGTCGAGTCTTGCTGTACTATCATCGAGCTACCTTGAAGTGAAATTTCAGAGGTATGATGACTGGTTAACCCACATCGATCCAACATTTTATCTTACCCTTAGCCGTTTTGAATCACGACAAGCTGGTGCGAATTGCATTACCAAGGTATACGCAGCTAGTGCTGCTTTGGATCTAAAACTGGTTTTATGAAAAAAATAGAACGAATGATGCTATTTTATGCGTTTTATATTCGCTTTAGTGGAAGTTAAAGTGGTCGTATTGAAAAAAAGGATCACTGTTATGAAAAATATTCTCGTTGTAAATAGTTCTATCAGCGCTGAAAAAGGTCAATCCAACCTATTAATTGAACACTTTTTACAGTCATTTAATTCTGATGTAAAGGTGACTCGCGTTGACTTAAACCAACAACCACTTCCACATTTAGCCATGAATGAAATGGCTGCGTGGATGACACCGGTTGCGGATCGTTCTGGCGAGCAAACGGCATTAGCGGCACTTTCCGATCTGAGCATCGCTCAGGTGCAGGCAGCAGATGTGATTCTGGTGGGCGTTCCAATGTACAATTTTGGTGTTCCTAGCCAACTGAAAGCTTGGTTTGATCGTCTTGCCAGAGCAGGTATTACCTTTACATACACTGATACCGGACCAGTAGGGCTGTTGCAAGATAAACCTGTTGTTTTTTTTGCCACTCGTGGGGGCATTTACAAAGACCTGCCACTGGACACTCAGACTCCATTTATCAAAACACTGTTTAACTTCATTGGTTTAAAAAACCTGCACTTTATCTATGCTGAAGGCTTAAATATGGGCGCAGGAGCCGCGCAAGATGCATTGACTGCGGCAAAAATCCAGATCGAGGCGCTTGCATCAAAGTTAGCTGGCTAAGCTGGTAAAACCCGATAGAAAACAAATTTTGTTGTGTGCTGTTCCTGCCCACCGCCAACCATTGCTGATGTTTATTTCATCAAGCAGTGGTTGGCGGTTTTTTTATCCCCTAAAGCAATTTAATTCACTATAAAAAGTTGTTGGTCGTCATCGATCCTCTTTAAGGAGTTGCTTCTGTGCTCTTTAACTTGTGATCTCAGCGAATAGCCGCAGATGGTTGAATTTCAATACTGACCTTTGTATAAGGGATGCACCTCAATCCATTTCAAATAGAACATCCAGATGACGCAATTTGCTAAACCTCTGCTGGCATTGACGCTCAGTGCAATTTTACTGGCAGGCACTAGTTTCTCGACCTTGGCCAAAGAGCCACAAACCTATCAGTTTTCCGCTGTGCAAGTACAAGCTTCCTCCACTGGTAGCCAACCGATGACCATGGAACAAGCAATGGCGCATCCGGATTGGTTGGGGCGGCAACCTGAAACTGCATATTGGTCAGCCGATAGCCAAACCATCTATTATCAGCGTAAACAATTGGGGTCGGAATTAAGGGATTGGTTTGCTCGGTCACTTACTGCAGCAGACAATGGTCAGCAAGTCGCTTTAAAAGATTATGACAATATTGGCGCCGCTGATCAGCGTTTTTCAGCCAATGGCCAGTTTGTCGCTTGGACCTTTGAAGGCCAAGTGTTTGTTAAAGAAATCGCCTCAGGTAAAATCAGTCAGTTGACTCGTAATCATCAAGAACATGAAGATCTGATGTTTCTGGTGGATGGTCGCTTAAGCTGGCGTCAGGGCTGGGATTTTTATGGGCTAGATTTACAAAGTGGTGAACTGCGTTTATTGGTGAGCTTAAAAACCGCTGACGCGCCCAAGGCACCTGCAATTCCAGAAAGTTATTTGGCCAAAGAGCAGCATAAATTAATTCAATTTATTGCGCTGGAACACAAAAATGCCAGCGATGCTTTTTCCAAACAGCAACAACTGCAACAGCAAAGTGATGTGTTAGCGCCTAGTCCAGTTTACCTAGACAAAGAACTATCGATCGATAGCGCCCGTTTGTCGCCCAAAGGCGATAGAGTAGTGGTGGCGTTGGGCAAAAAACGTGAGCGTAACGCAAAAGACATTATGCCAAATTATATCACCGCAACCGGTGATATTGCGGCGCAACCCGTTCGTGCAAGAGTCCATGATCAAAAACCTCAGCCACATAGCTTGGTGTTAGTGGATATCCTCAAGAACCAACAAACCCCGCTGAGTTATGAAACGTTACCTGGTTATGACGAAGATGTGCTAGCGGATGTAAAAGCTGAAAATGCCAAGCGTGATGGTAAAAGTTACAAGGCGTCCAAATCACCGCGTGACATTTCGTTGTTAAATGATTGGAGTTGGGAGCAATCGGCGATTCGCTGGGATGCTTCAGGCGCTCAGGTCGCCATTATGCTCAAAGCTTGGGATAACAAAGATCGTTGGTTAGCGACTGTCGATTTTGCTACGAATAAATTAGTTAGTCAGCATCGTCTGCATGACAAAGCTTGGATTAATCATGAATTTAATAACTTTGGTTGGTTAGAGCAGGGTTCGAAACTGTACTTTTTATCTGAAGAATCTGGTTATTCGCACCTTTACGTGAAAGCGTTAAATGGCAAAGCAAAAAAATTAACCAGTGGTACTTTTGAAGTCAGTCAACCAAAACTTAACCGAGCTGGTACGGCCATTTATTATCGTGCAAACCCAACGCATCCGGGTATTTACAATGTGTTTAAATTGGATCTGGCGTCTGAAAAAATTGAACAATTAACTGCTTTGACTGGGAATCTGAGTTTTGCAGTGGCTCCGGATGAAAGTAACTTGTTAGTACGTTACTCCACCTCGGTGATGCCTGAAGAATTATATGTGATGGCGAATCAAAGTGGCAGTCCACTCAAACGCCTGACTTTTACTGTATCTGAACAACTTACTGATATGGCATTGCAAGCGCCACAAGTTGTCGCAGTACCGTCCAGTCATGGTAAACAACCGGTGTTTTCAAAACTTTATTTGCCAAAAGATTATCAACAAGGTGAAAAACGCCGCGCGGTAATTTTTAATCATGGTGCTGGTTACCTGCAAAACAGCGATTTGGGTTGGTCTGTCTATTTCCGTGAGTTCTTTTTCCACCAGCTCCTGACACAACAGGGTTATGTGGTACTGGATATGGATTACCGGGCATCAAAAGGGTATGGCCGTGATTGGCGCACTGCGATTTACCGCCAAATGGGCACTCCGGAAACACAAGATTTGATGGACGGAGTGAAGTGGTTGGTTGAGAACGCCAATGTTGATGTCGCCCGGGTAGGAACTTATGGTGGATCCTATGGTGGCTTTATGACCTTTATGGCCATGTTCACGCAACCAGATTTATTTAAAGCTGGGTCTGCTTTACGTCCGGTTGGCGACTGGGCCTATTATAATCACCCCTACACCTCGAATATCCTGAATACGCCGGAGGTTGACCCTATCGCTTATGAGCGCAGTTCACCGATATACTTCACCCAAGGTCTTAAAAATCAACTGTTGATTAATGCTCCGATGGTCGATGATAACGTGTTTTTTCAGGATACGGTTCGTGTAGTACAGCGTTTAATCGAACAGGAAAAAAATACCTTTGAAACGGCAATTTTTCCAGTTGAACCTCATGGCTTCCGTCAACCAAGCAGTTGGTTGGATGAATATCGTCGCATCTATAAATTATTTGAGCGCGAGCTTTAAAAAAGCACCGAAGCTTCACAGTTAAATGAAACGTGTGAATAGATCCAAAATGCCAGTCACTCAGTGTACTGGCATTTTTTTATTCGTTTTGCTTAACAAGGTACAGATAGCATCTTGCTTAGGTGAATGAAGTGATGGCTTTTAAACTGAAATCGGTAAGGTCAGTATCTGCTGATATGCTACGCAAGTTGTTTCAGATAACGCAAATGCCTCGCTATCTGCCGGAGCGACAAAACGCAATCGGCTTCCGGAATAAGGTTGATTCAGTTCAAGCGCCAGTGCATGTAACAATAATCGCGGGGCTGCAGTCTTTGCTTCTTCATGTGCATACAATCCATCGCCCAAAATTGGGTGGCCGATACTTTGCAAATGCACCCGCAACTGATGTGCACGACCGGTATGTGGATAGAGAGCCAGTAGTGCATGTTTGTCTGTGCTGCTGAGGGTTTGATAGTGAGTGAGGGCCGCTTTGCCATGTTCAAAACAAACTTTGTTGCGTGGAGGCGCTTGGAGATCGGCAATCAACGGTAAATCTATGGTTGCGGCCGGCGGTTGTGGCTGCTGCCAAACTCTTGCCAGATATGTTTTTTTGACACTTCGTTCAGCAAATTGTTGTTTTAATGCAGTTTCAGCTTTGCGTCTTAGTGCAAAAACAACTAAACCAGACGTGGCCAAGTCTAGTCGATGCACTAATAAAGCGGTTGGAAATATGTTTTGTACTCGACTGAGCAGACAGTCCGCTAAATGTGCACCTTTTCCTGGATTGGTTAATAAACCACTTGGTTTTGCCACCACTACAATATCTTTATCCTGATAACAAATATCCAACGGGCAAGTAGGGGGCTGATAGCTAAAATGGTCGTTGATCATAAGGTACTTACTTAGAATCCCTAAAAGATGGGTCATCGATAGCTAAGACGTTTCTACCAAAGGTAGGCGTCCTGCTGACACTCTGGCATAATAACGTTTTTTGGCGCAGCCTGTCGCCGCATCATTTTAAATGGCAACCTTTGTGACTGATTCGATTGACTCTCTAAAAGTTCTGACCGCAACCACCGACGCTTGGCAATTAGTCTTTCAAGATCCAGAGTTTTTAGTGGTCAACAAACCCGCGATGCTGTTAACCGTGCCGGGACGTCATCCAGATAATTTTGATTGTTTGGTCAGTCGGGTACAACAAGATTTTCCTACCGCGCAAGTGGTACACCGCCTAGATTATGACACTTCCGGACTGGTTATTTTACCTTTGTCCAAAGCAGCTCTTTCGCATATCAGTAAACAATTTCAAGCTCGTACTGTGCATAAACAATATCAGGCATTAGTTCAGGGGCAATTTGCGCAGGATCATGGCAGTATTGATTTACCTATTGCCGCAGATCCAGACCGACGGCCGCTTTACAAAATATGTCAGGCCACCGGCAAAGCCTCATTAACGCATTTTCAACTGCTTGATTTTGACCAAGCTCGTCATCTCAGTCGTTTATTACTGAGTCCTGTCACAGGACGCTCTCATCAGTTGCGAGTACATTTATTGAGCCAAGGGCATCCGATTATTGGTGATACGTTGTATGGGGATACAGTGAATCAAGCCTTAAGTCCAAGGCTTTGTTTACATGCTGTCAGCATTGAATTCTGCCATCCAAAAACCAATAAATTGTTGCGATTTGAGACCGCAGCGCCGTTTTAGATCCCAAAAACGAACGGATAAACACAGGTTGAAACCTGTGTAGCCGTTATCTTTGCCGATCAACTATTGTTT
>Ga0075154_10001825_pt1 | contig 14535 bp, 12 predicted proteins | sample JI71714BDNA_FD_70965 | JGI IMG/M metagenome (GOLD analysis project Ga0075154, IMG submission 70965) | Wastewater effluent complex algal communities from Wisconsin, to seasonally profile nutrient transformation and Carbon sequestration -... | ecosystem: Engineered > WWTP > Effluent > Algae... | reverse complement strand
GTTTGCGTACCGCTCAGAGGAATAGAGCGTCCATAGCCCACAGAACCGTTAGCTGTCGGTAAATACTGCCCCTGAGCAGCCTTAAGGTCAGCAGCAGCGCCGTTAATACGTGCCAATGCACTTTGCACATCCAAATTATCGCCCGCAGCAATCTTAAGACATTCCTCAAGGGTCATTGTGCGCACTGCCGAGCCACCCGCTACTTGTTGTGCCGAAGCATGACGATTCATTCCAAAGGCAAAACAGCAACACGCCAACAAAAAGAGTTGAAAAGTTTTCATAACGTCATCCGTGAAACATTGATAAAAAAGATTATTGTATTCAAAAGAAAGGACAGAGAACAAAAATTTTGTCTCTGGGAAATTGAACGCAGTACACATCATTTTGTTTCACGGCAGGCGGGAACTTTTTTGCGTGTCTTTACGGCTATATCTATGTTTCTACGCATTTTATTCATGTTGAATTTCGCTTTGAATCGAGCAGCACAAGCCCCATAAAAAAACGAGAGCCTGACGCTATATCAAACTCTCGTTTATATTTCTCCATCCATTTGCCAATGATTAGTCGTCGCTTCTGAGCTTTGCCAAGAGACGCAAAATCTCAATGTAAAGCCAGACCAGCGTTACCATCAGCCCAAATGCGCCGTACCACTCCATGTACTTGGGAGCACCTTCCTCGGCTGCGGCTTCGATGAAATCAAAGTCCATAAGCAAATTTGCGGCTGCGATGGCGACCACCACAAGACTGAAGCCAATACCGATGATTCCACCTTGGAAGAATGGCAGTTGATAGCCGCTAAACATCCGGAGCAAAAAGCCGACCAAATACACCAAGCCCAAGCCCATCATAGCGACAATTAAACCGGAACGAAAGGTCTCGGTAACGCGAATAAGGCGGGTCTTGTATGCCAGCAAAAGGGAAATAAAAACACCAAACGTTAAGCCTGCTGCTTGAACGGCAATACCGGGATAGCGCATTTCCAAAAGCGCCGAGAAGCCACCGATAAACAACCCCTCCAACAGCGCATACAAGGGAGCTGTTACGCCTGACCATTCGGGCTTGAAGGTTGTAACAAGGGCAACAATGAAGCCACCGATCGCACCACCCACCAGCCAGCCACCCACACCATAGACCTCACCACCACTGGTGATACCGACTTGGCTCCACGTAAAAAGCGCAGAGACCAAGCACAAAAGAAGCAAAATACCAACTTTGTTCGCTGTGCCTTCCAGCGTCATTCGCTCTCCCACACCGTCCCATGTGCGTTCTGCGAAGCGTCGCTCGGAAAGCGCAGGATTACTGGTCTTGTAGGGAACGTTGTAGCGTGGTGTTTGGCGGAATTGTTGGTTGCTGTTGCGAGAATTTCCAAAAGAACTCATAATAAACACACTCCTAAAAAGTGAGATAGGTTGTGAACTTAACTGGCACTAGAATATAGCGCCCTGAATCTATGAACGATTCACCCGCAAAATTAGCGTTTTTGTATCCATTGTGCAATATCGTTTACCACTTCCGCAGCCACATTGCCCGGGCGGGTGTAATCGCGCAAGGAGCCATTGCCAGTAGCAAAAAAATGGAATAGGTTCGGGTACGCCTTCCATTCTACGGACGCTTTTCCGGCAAGTTTCTCCTTCCATGGAAGAGCATTGCTCGCAAAATCTACATTGTGGTCTTGCTCTCCGTGCAGCATCAGCAAAGGCAGCGTGAGTTTGCTGATTGCTTCGACGTGGTTGTAGGAGCGCAAATCAATCCAGTAACTTGCCGGAATCCCGTAGGGAAGGTCGTACACGGACGTTTTGAGGCTCAGATTCGGGCTTTCCACCGCTTCAATTCGGCGCTTGATGCTTGATTGCTGCTTTGTTTCATCCACAGTCAAGCCGTCTTTGGCAAAAAAGTGTTCAAATCGCGGCATCATGAGTTCATGCAGCTTGAGATAATTTAATCCCAGCGTTACCGCACCCGCCACTCGCGGCGCAGAGGGATGCTTTAGGGAATCTATCCGCACAATGCGTGGCAGAACCATTGCCGCAAGCGTTGGAGCAATGATGATAATTTTGGTCGTATCAAGCGGTAAGGTACGGGCTAAGGAACGTATCAACTCTAGTGCCGAAGCTGCATCAGCAATGGTTTCTTCGTGTACGGTATAACGTTCTACTTCATCAGCAGCAAGTTGATAAAGACGGATACGTTTGTCGTAGCGCACGCTTGCGATGCCTTGTTTCCCTAAGCCCAGCGCCAAATCTTTATTGAGCTTGTAGCCGCCGTCTGTGCGGTCTTTGTCCTGCGGTCCTTGGTCGTGCAGGAGCAATGCAACGGGAACGCGCTTGGAGGGCGTTTGCTTTACGCTGGCAGGAAGAGCAAGCAATCCGGGCATTGCGAATTTGCCTGTTGTAACCGTTACAGCTTGTTCTTCAATATCTTCCGGCGCTGCATAGTCCGGTAGAGCATATTTTGCCTTTGCTTGGCTGTATGCGAATCTAGTGACCTTGTGCTTGTCGTTAAACGAAAACGTAATATCCAAATCGGAATGTTGAAATTGCGCTTCCAATGTTACCACATCACCGATAGCCACATGTTCACTTGACACTTGCTGCAAACTGCGGAACTCACCCACAATATTGCTGGCGCGGGACCACAGTATCTCTAACTGCGGCGCTTTCAGACCCGCAATAGTCGTGTCAAAGTTTTTCGCAAGAGCGTTGTATTGCTCTAGGCGTAAAAGAGTGAACATTGCCTTTGCCCGCTCCAGATGGTCTTCGGGAGGAATTGCTGCAAGGCTCTCCACAACAGGCTTGGCGAGCTTTTCCAGCGAATCTTTTCGCTCAGCATAATTTGCCGTGGGCGTGGGCATGGGGAGGGACGTTGGCTTGGAAGTACGCTTCTTTTGGGCGATACCTTCTTCCGTACAACAAAATGCTCCAAGAAGGCATAAAAGTGTACTTCGCAGCCACAAGGAACGCAAAGAATAAACCATAGAAAAGTGTTTTTGAGTGTGCAAGTGCAAAGTGTGCAGGTGTAAAGTATGCAAGAAAGAAGATTATTTTTTTACCGCAAGCGCAACGCCGACTTCGGTAAGCTGCTTGTCAGCTACTTCCGAAGGACAATTATCCATCAGCGACAGCCCGCTTGCGGTCTTGGGGAAGGCGATAACATCGCGTATATTCGTCGTTCCGGCAAGCAGCATCGTGAGGCGGTCAACGCCAAGCGCAATGCCACCGTGCGGCGGGGCGCCGTATTTGAGTGCATCCAGCAAAAAGCCGAATTTTGCTTGTGCTTCCTCGCGCCCGATGCCGAGCAGTTCAAACATACGCTGCTGCACGGGATTCTGGTGAATACGAATGCTGCCGCCACCTGCTTCGTAGCCGTTGATAACAAGGTCGTGCGCAATGGCTCTTGCGGCTTCCGGCTTTGTGTCCAGAAGCGGAATATCCTCGTGCATTGGGGAGGTAAAGGGATGATGCCGCGCAATATAGCGTTTGTCCTCGTCGGAATACTCCAAAAGCGGGAAATCCAGCACCCAATGGAACGAATAGACGTGCTTCACCGCATCCAGAATACCCTGACGGCGGGCAATTTCCGTGCGCAAAGCGCCCAAAATCGTGTACGTCCGCTCAAACTCGCCTACACCGAAAAGCAACAAATCGCCGTCCTTAGCGCCGGATGTTTCCTTAATGGCAGCAATTTGTGCTTCGGTGAAAAACTTCGCAATCGGGGAATTAACACCTTCGGGCGCGAACTTCATCCAAGCCAGCCCCTTTGCGCCATATTTCTTCGCAAATTCCGTGAGTTCGTCCAGTGTTTTGCGCGAAAATTCTGCACAATTTTCTGCATTCAAACAAGCAACAATACCGCCCGCAGCGATAGCATCGGTAAACACACCGAAGGTGCTGTCCTTCACAATATCTGTCACGGTCGAGAGGTGCATACCGAAGCGCAAATCGGGTTTGTCGCTACCGTAGCGCGTCAATGCCTCATTAAAGCTCATGCGGCGAAATGGCGTGGGAACATCCACATCCAGAATTTCCTTCCACAAACGAGCAATTAAGCCCTCAATAAGTGCCAGCACGTCGTCTTGGTCAATAAAGGACATTTCAACGTCTATCTGCGTAAATTCAGGCTGGCGGTCGGCTCGTAAATCCTCATCGCGGAAGCATTTCACGATTTGCATATAGCGGTCGAAGCCTGAGACCATGAGTAGCTGCTTAAAAAGCTGCGGCGATTGGGGCAGCGCATAAAACTTGCCTTTGTGCAGGCGGCTCGGCACAAGGAAATCCCGTGCGCCTTCGGGTGTAGATTTTGTTAGGGTCGGCGTTTCGATTTCAAGGAAACTGTGCTCGGCGAAGTATTCATGCGTGATGCGGTAGAGATGATTGCGCACAATAAAATTGCGCTGCAAATCGGCACGCCGCAAATCAAGATAGCGATAGGTCAGACGCAAGTCTTCGCCTGCTTCTGAGCCTTCCACAATCTCAAAAGGCGGAAGTTCGGCACGATTGATAATTTGAATATCGCTCGCCAAAATTTCAATATCGCCCGTCGGCATATTCGGATTGATACTTTCGCGCGTGCGAACTATGCCTTTTACGGCAACGACGTATTCTGCCCCCAGCTCCCGTGCGGTTGCCGTTACTCGTGCGTCTGTCTCGGGGATGACGACGACCTGCGTCATACCGTATCGGTCGCGCACATCCATAAAAATCAAGCCGCCGAGGTCGCGCACACGCGCTATCCAGCCGTTTAACACTACTTCATGCCCAACATTCTCGGCACGAAGCAAACCGCAATCAACAGTGCGTTTCCAAAAACTCATGGTAAAACCTTCGGTTGTGATAAGAAAATTAACATATTCATTTTTGTACAAGACTACAAATGTACGGAAAAATGCAAAAAGAACGCGGGTTTCTCGCACATTAGGACGAAAGAACGTGCGTTTTTCTTCTGTGCGCGTCGCTCAGATATTGCATCGGCATTCACGGTTACACAAATGTATGCGTTCCATAGCCCTGTTTCCTCGTTATTGTTCTCTTAAAAATTCACGTTTTGTTGCGATGACGGGAACTTTTTTTGTGTATTTCGGCGTATTCTTGCTATCTTAGAATTGCAATTTTCGCAGCCTACACGCCGCGACCCCCTGAAAAGTGTGAACAAACCGTTCACTACGACCTGAGAAACAAAACATTACTTCATAACCCACTTTGCCTTGCGAGTATTCACTATGCCGACCTTTACCATAGACGACCGCACCATCGAAGCAAAACCCGGACAAACTATCATTCAAGCCGCAACGGAACACGGTCTTGACGTGCCGCACTTTTGCTGGCATCCGTCGCTGTCGGTGGCGGGTAATTGCCGTATGTGCCTTGTGGATGTGGGAATGCCCAAGATGAACCCCGACCGCACCCCGGCGCTGGACGACGCAGGAAAACCGATTATTATGTTCATGCCCAAACTCCAGATAGCGTGCGCTACTCAAGTAACCGAAGGCATGGTCGTCCGGCTGAATCACGAAAAAGTGAAGCCTGCGCAGGAAGCGGTGATGGAATTTTTGCTTATCAATCACCCGCTTGATTGCCCCATTTGCGATGAAGCCGGGCAGTGCAAACTCCAAGAATACGGCTACAAACACTCCAAAGGCGAAAGCCGCTTCGATGAACGCAAGAATCACAAAGATAAGCGCGTCCCGCTTGGTCCGAACGTTCTTTTCGACGGTGAGCGCTGCATATCCTGTTCGCGCTGCATCCGCTATGCAAAGGAAGAAGCAAAGCAGCCCGTCCTGACCTTCGTGGACAGAGGCGACCATGTTACGATTGAAACCTTCCCCGGCACAGAGTTCGACAGCCCGTACTCAATGAATGTTATTGAGATTTGCCCCGTCGGCGCACTCACCAGCCAAGACTTCCGCTTCAAAGCTCGCGTCTGGGATATGTCGTTCAATGAAACTATTTGCACCGGATGTGCTCGTGGCTGTAATGCGCAGGCAGGAAGCCGCAACAACGAGATTTTGCGCCTTGAGCCGAATACCAATTTAGACGTAAATCAATACTGGATGTGCGATCACGGACGGCTGACGCAATACAAATTTGTCAACGAAGGTCGTGTCGTAAAGCCACTTGTACGCACGGGTGGTGCTTTGGTGGAAACAGAATGGGACGCTGCAAGCACAAAAGCAGCAGAACTGCTCAAATCTGTGAAAGCAAGTGAAATCGCGGTTATCGGCTCGGCAAAAGCGACCAATGAAGATAACTTCGCACTTGCCCGATTTGCAAAAGAAGTTCTCAATACACCCAACCTTGATTTCTTCCGCCACGAAGACGCATCTTTTGGCGATGATTACTTGCGCCGCAGCGATATGACCCCCAATAGCATCGGTGCTTTGGAAGTCGGCATAAAGCCCGCTTCGGGTGGTGTTTCGGCTAAAGAGCTTGCCGCAAAAATCACGTCCGGTGCTATCAAAGCACTCTACGTCATGGAAGAAGATATTGCCGCACTTTCTCCCGAACTCTCCGCAGCACTGGACAAACTCACGGTGTTGATTGTTCATGCCGCGAACCACACCGAGACAGCCAAGAAAGCTCACGTGGTCTTTGCCGCAGCTACCTACGCCGAGTTGGAAGGCACATACACAAACTTCCAAAACCGCGTTCAGCACGTTGAACCATTCATCGTTACCACCGAGAACGAGCGCAGAATGGGCATGAAAATGAGCCGCCTCGACAAATTTGGTGCTCACAACGACCGTTGGACACAAGGCGAGCGCCGCAGTTGCCGCCAAAGCTGGCGCGTTATCACCACGCTTGCAAAGGAAATGGGCGGAGCATCGGACGCTTGGCGCTACCGCGCATCGGAAGACGTATTCGAGGATATTGCCGACAATGTGCCGTTCTTTACCGGAATGAGCTACGGGCTTCTGGATGATCGCAAAGGCGTGGTTTCGGGTGAGTCAGAGAAAGAATTTGCTGAAGTATTTGAATATGAATCCCATACACTAAAACCAAACTGATTGTTGCTTATTTGCCTAATCAATTTGCCTTTTCACCATTCACTTTTTGAGAGTTTCGATATGCAACGCATTTTTCTTCTATGTTTTGTTGGTATTTGCTGCTTTTGCGGCACCGCCTTTGCACAAACCGGTCGCTGGACACATCAAATTGGTATTGAAATTGGACCTCAATACGCCTTCGATGCAGCCGTCAAGGCTGAAAACGGTCAAAACCTAACACTTAAAGAACTTGGTATTGGGTTGGGTGCGGCGGTTAATTATTATTACAAGATAGACCACTCTTTGTTTATCTCCGTATCCGGCGTGGTGAGTTATTTCGGAAATGGATACTTCCGTCGCCAGAATGCCGATGGTACATTTCCGGTTATTAACACCTATTATTTCAACAATAATCCCCTCATCAATCTTGCGGTAACAGCAGGCATCCGCTATAACTTTGCCGTAACAGGCTTCCAGCCGTATGTCGGCTTTGAAGTCGGCTCGTATTCTATTGGCGGCATCCCGCGCGAAGACCAAACCGCGCCGATTAACCTTGCTGCTACACCCAAAGTCGGTTTTCGCTATCCACTCGCACCGGGACTGGACTTCGATGGTTCTGCAAAAGTGATGTACCTCTTTAGCGGCTATGTTCCTTTTTCGTATGCCAGCCTTAACGTCGGCGTGTCATATGCGCTGAACTTTGCAGCGAACTAATCCGCTAGGGACAACGCCTCGTTGTATCGCTCATTTTTCACTCTCTCTCGTCATGTTTATCTGAAAGGTTGCTTCCCAATGAACGATCTGAACCGCGAAGAAAATTTCGCAGCTTTTGTGGAGAAAAAAACAGAATACTATCTCTCCAAATGGGACATCTTCGAGAACTCCAGCGAGAAAGTAAGCTGGAACTGGGCGGCATTTTTTTTCTCGGCGTATTGGATGATTTACCGCAAGATGTACATTCCGGCGGTGCTGATCTTCACCGGAACACGCATTTTCAAATACATCATCGCGCTTGGCGGCGGTAAATCGTATCGTTTGACGACGCTCATTGTGTCGGTAGCGATTGGTTTATTGGGTAACTGGATTTATTACGTCTATGCCTCACGCAAAATCGACGATGTGGCAGACACAGCCGGAACAGACGACCCAAGCGTCATCGGGGGCACTCTGCGCGACATCGGGGGCACTTCGTGGCTGTGGGTGTTCGGACTAATGCTTATCGGCAATGTGGTGGACAAAATCTTGACTTCCGTTCTTGCCGGACGAGCCGTTACTCTCGACCATTTCGACGAAGATACGTTCTGGGATATTATCTGATACGCAGAATTGCTTCCTTTCAACCTTGATAGTTACAACTTCCACACATTTGAATCTTTCCGAAAAACGCTATGGATATTTTGATGCTTTTTGCCATTGGGCTGCTCAAAGCCGTGATTGTTGTTTTTCTTGTGATGCTGCCCGGTGCTATTATCGCGGTGTACAGTGAGCGCCGTTTGGCGGCGTTTATCCAGTTGCGCATTGGTCCGAACCGCGTCGGTCCTTTCGGGCTGATGCAGGCATTTGCGGATGTGGCAAAACTCATTTTCAAAGAAGATATTGTTCCCGCAGAAGCAAATCGTTTTTTCCATACGCTTGCACCGCTTATTGCCGTTACGACCACAGCAGCGCTTTTTGCGGTGATTCCTTTTGCGGATTATGTGATGATTGGCGATATGCGTATAGATTTCACCGTCGCGCCCAATGTCAACCTTGCTGTTCTTTATATCCTTGCCGTGAGTTCTATTGCGGTGTACAGCATGACGTTTGCCGGATGGTCGTCGGGAAGCAAATACCCGCTTTTGGGCAGTTTACGCTCCGCAGCGCAGATGATTTCCTACGAACTGACCCTTGGTTCCTCGCTTATCGGCGTTATTATGATGACAGGCTCGTTCAATTTGAATGATATTGTTCGCGCTCAGTCAGATTTGAAATGGAATCTTTTCTTCCAGCCGCTTGGCTTCCTTATCTTCCTTGTGGCATCCTTCGCTGAGACCAACCGCGCCCCCTTCGACCTCGTAGAAGCAGAGCCGGAGCTGGTCGGCGGGTATCACACGGAATATACCGGTATGAAGTTCGGGCTGTTTATGCTGGTTGAGTTTGTGCATATCATCATTGCGCCCTGCATCATCGTTACTATCTTCTTGGGCGGCTGGCAGCCACCTGTGCCGACTTCTATCCTGAACGCCATCGGTGTTCACGAAGGCACACTGCCGATGCTGATTTTGCAGCTTGTTTCCTTCGCTGTCAAGGTCTTGTCAATGATGGCATTTTTCATTTGGGTTCGCTGGTCGCTTCCGCGCTTCCGCTACGACCAACTAATGAATCTGGGCTGGAAAGTAATGCTCCCGCTTTCGCTTCTGAACATTATCATAACGGCTGTGGTGATGTATTTCCTGAAGTAAGGCTTCATCGCTGCTCTGAAATAGAAAAAAGGTCAAATCTCGCAGAATGAGATTTGACCTTTTTGCGTTGGAGGGTTGCGAGTGCTTAGTGCCGCTCTGTTCCTAGCCCCACGCCTATCTGAAAAAATACCCCACGGCGGGAAAACCAGTTTGGGTCGGTATCTTCCATGATAGAAGCTCCAGCAGTCCAACCACTGCCGCTATGAAAATTATACCCGATTTTTGCCATTATATAGACATCACCATATTCAAGTGGAAAACTATAATCCGCACCAACGGCAAGCTCCAAAATAGTTGAAGGTGACCTTTGAAATGTGACCGAACGCTCATTGAAATTTGCCAGAAGAGAAGTAAGTGATGTTTTCTCTGTAATCGTAATAATATCGGAAACACCCGTAAAAGCAATGCTGGGGTAGAGTCTAAAACGAGGTGTATTCACAAGAGCATACCCTATGCCAGTGGTTATCTCGTGAAAGAATCGTGAACCCCGGTAATCATTTGTTGATAAGCGCTCCCCTGATCCAATAAGTTGCACATAAGGTAGTGAAAAATAATAACTCCCAAATAGTATCCACCGATTATGATTCCACATTACATTAAAAGGTGCAATTACAAAAGAGCCGGAGCGAAATTGTGGTGTGTCGCCTTTCATGTCTTGAGTAAGCCGCTGATTAAATTCTTCCTCCACTCCTCCGGGCTGTGATTTTGCCATGTACTGCCATATCCAGAACGGTCTATCACTTTTTGCCGGTGTTTGTACGGTGCTATCTTGCTGGGCTTGTAAAGGCGCATACATAAATGCACCGAAGACTATGCCCGCAAGCGCTACTTTTGTGAACAAACGAACAAACATAAAAAGTCTCCTCTGCCTCATGAAAGCTCACGCGGCGGTATTATTGAAGATTGAAAAAGGGGAATTTATCGTGTTTTATTTCCGCTGGGAACTACTCGCCGGAAATATGATATTGGAAGCCAATAGAAAAAGCTGCTTTACTTTGGAAAAGCTGCTCTGCGTAAAAAACGGGCATTTTATACTCTGCCGCCAGCGTGAACGACAGCTCCGGCAGCACATCAAACCGAAGACCGCCCATGCCTTGCACCGCACCACACTTGCCCACCACACCAAAGCCTGCTTGCACAAACGGCACAATCACTTTGCTAAGTGCTAACCCCGTGAAGGTATGCCGATAAAACGCCGTTCCCGAAAAGACGGATTCTGTACCGTCTGACGCGGTTTCGATGCTGCCCTGCGCACCTTTGCGAAGCAGTGTCGCAGACTCGCTGCCGCCCTCGAAGCCGATTGCACTTTGCGGCGTGAGCGCATAGTGCACCATGCCGTGAAGACTTATCTCCCGTTCACCAAGTATTGTGCGAATGCCAAGCCGCACGGGAAGTGCTTCGGCGAGGCTTGCGGGCGGAGTAAGAGCTAGGGATTTCGGCACGATTGTGGCAGTTTTTTGCACACTTGTTTTCGGCGGGTTATCGCTCGAAATTGTTTGGATACTTAGCTCTACCGCTTGTTTCTGAACGACAGAAGGAGTATTGCTTGCCATTGATTGCACGTTGTCACTTGTGCTTGTCAGCGCGATGTCGGCTTCTTCAGGCAGGGAGAGATACGCATTAGCATCCGGCGTTATTTCATCGGGCAAAGAAGGTAAATGCTCCTGGTGGGCGGCTGAGATTGAGTATTCCCGCTGAACGGCTGAAGTGGCAGTGAACGCGAGCGCTGCTGCCCGACGGGTTGTCGTCGGCATAGGCTGGCTAATCCGCGCGGCAGTTTCAGTAGCAACGAGCGCTGCTGTCGAATGGGTTGTTGTCGGCTGACTACCCCGTGCGGCGCTTAGGAAGTCGCCGGACGAAAAAAACACGGCATCACTTCGCAAGCCTACGGTAAGCAGCAGTACGCCAAAGACCATTACCACCGCGCTCGCCAGAGACGGCATTAATCGTGTTGTTGCGGGCGTACTTGCAAGCGCTACGGCTTCAGCCTGAACGCCGGAGGTAGAAAAACCAAGCTGCGAAAAAATCGCGTTTTTCTCGAACTCCGTTGGGGTGATGGAAGCCGCATCGCGCCGTGCTGCGCTGACCACTTGAATCTGCGCCGTTAGTTCGCGGCGCAACAGCGGATTTCGCCCCAACTCGGCAAAGAGCACTTCTTCCAAATGCCCTTCCAGAGTGCCTTCCAAGTATGTGTGAATGAGGTGAGCGTAGTCCATAATGTATCGTAAAATTATCCGTTCAGTTCGGCAATCTCTGCCAGATAGGGCGCGAGAATGGTTTTGAGTTTGTTTTTTGCCCGCCAAATGCGATTTGTAACGGTGGCAATACTTGCACCCGTCAGCTGTGCGATTTCTTCATAACTACAATCCTGATAAAATCGCAGTACGAAGGCTTCCCGATAGTCGAAGTCCAAGTATTCCAGCGCAAGGGCAATCAAATTCAGCAGTTCCTCACGCTCATAATGCGGCACGTCTGGAACGGCAATTTCAAAGTCATCAATCGTAATGGTGGATTTTGCATTACGTTTGTGGTTCAAACAGCTATTCCGAGCTATTCGCATGAGATAACCGCCGATGTTCTCTATCTGCGGCTCACGAAGGGCGACGTGATAAAATCGTACGAAGGTTTCTTGAAAAACGTCGCTTCCGTCGTCTTCACTGCCCAGCACCCGCACAGCATAGAGCTTTATGCGCTGCCCATAGCGGCGATAAATTTCGTTGAAAATCGGCTCATGGTTCGCTTTGGATGCGTGGAACTCCTGCATGAGAGCAGCATCGGTCAGCGTTTCATAGCGTTGTTGAGGCATAATGTTGTTTGTTGTGCTTTTGGCATGGCAAATAAAGGCTCAATAAAGACTCTTGGTCTTGAAGCATCTCATCAATTTCGGCATTATCAAGAATGACACATGAGAATATATTTCCTTTCACTTGGGGGCAGCACTTTTTTCAATGCTCCACAAAAAAAACAGGTCAAATTTCTGCTCACTTGTCGTGAACACGAGATTTGACCTGCTGTTTGGGCGGGAAGATATGGACACGGATACGACGGAAAATTATAGATTTTCACAGATTCAAAGCGGCGACAAATTCCAAAACTATTTTTATCCGTGGAGATTCGTTGTCTTTCGTCCAATCCGTGTCCCGATGCAATATACGATTACATTTTTTTGAAAATTAACGTCGCATTGTGTCCGCCGAAACCAAAACCGTTATTGAGAATGTGATTGATAGTGCGCTGCTGCGGCTTATTTGCCGTCACGTTCACATCAATTTTTTCATCCTGATTGAAGACATTAATCGTCGGCGGGACGGTTTGGTGCTTAATCGCAAGCAAGCAAGCGATAGATTCGATCGCGCCCGCAGCGCCCAGCAAATGCCCCGTCATGGACTTCGTGGAACTGATATTCACTTTGTTGAGTGAATCTTTATCGTCGCCATAGAGTTTTTTAATAGACTGGATTTCCGCCACATCGCCAAGCGGCGTGGATGTGCCGTGCGTGTTGATGTAGTCTAAATCCTTCGGCGTAAGCCCTGCGCTGCCGAGAGCCATTTGCATGGAGCGAAGAGCGCCTTCGCCTTCGGGATGCGGGGCAGTCATATGGTGCGCGTCGGCTGTCATGCCAATTCCGGCAAGTTCACCGTAGATATGCGCTCCGCGTGATTGGGCAGACTCCAACGTTTCGACCACAAATGCACCCGCGCCTTCGCCCATTACAAAGCCATCACGGTCTTTGTCGTAAGGACGGGAAGCGGTTTCAGGGCTATCATTGCGGGTAGAAAGCGCCTGCATATTGCCAAAGCCTGCAATAGCCATCGGGGTAATGGATGCCTCAGCGCCACCGCAAATCATAATATCCGCCATGCCGTGCTGCAAAATCATGTATGCGTCTATCATGGCATGAAGCGAGGTAGCACAAGCGGAAACGGTAGCATAGTTCGGTCCGCGAAGGTTGTTGCGAATCGAAATCATACCTGCTGCCATATCGGGAATCATTTGCGGCACGAAGAAGGGGCTGACGCGGCGCGGTCCGCCTGCCATGTAACCGCGAAACTGCGCGTCGTAAGAAATCATCCCACCAATACCGGAGCCATAGACAACGCCAATGCGCGTGGTGTCCATGTCGGGCAGATGAAATTTTGCATCTTTCATTGCCATTTCGGCAGTGATAATACCGAACTGGCAGTATTTATCAAGGCGATTGAGTGACTTGCGGTCGAGATAGTTGGTCGCATCGAAATTGCGCACTTCGCAAGCGAGTTTGCAATCATAGTCGGCGGTATCAAAGTACGAAATCGGTACAGCACCGCTTGTTCCGCTCACCAAACCCTGCCAATACGCATCTACGCCCTCACCAATGGGAGTGATAGCACCGATGCCGGAAATTACAATAGTTTTACGTTGCATAATCCTGAACAATGAGATAAAAAATGATTTTGATTACAAATCGAGGTTACTGCACTTCGACATCAATTTTCATCAAGTTTGTCGTGCCACGCGAGAGAAGGCGATTCTTCTCAGAGTGCCAAATCTCACACTGCGCGTTGATAACCTTTGCGCCTTCCTTGATAATCGCGGTTTTGGCGATAACGCGGTCGCCTTCTTTTGCCGGAGCGAAGTAATCTACAACAAGATTAACAGATGTAAAAAAGTTTTTCTTACCGAGTGCAAAAATTGTCGCTCCGATAGCATCATCCATTATCCCCGCAATCACCCCGCCGTGGAATGTCTTTGCCGGATTCAGCATTTCGGGGCGCACTTCAAATTCAATTTCAAGACTGCCGTACTCGACGGCAAGCAGCGTTCCGGCGAGCCAGCGTCCGAAGGGAGAGCGGCTTTTGTCCTTAAAACTTTGCCCGATGAGCGAGCGAAAATACTCCAATCCGGGATTGGATGCGGGTTCTGGTTGCTGTGAGGTCATTGGAAAATAAAATGGAACGTGAGAAAATAATGGGATAGTGTTTGATGTAATTAGGACTTACGAAAAAGAACTATTTGTGGGCAAGGGGTTGAAACCCCTTATTCCGTAAGTCGTTATTTAACAAGGGGCTTTAGCCCCTTGTTCTAGCTTTTTTCGTAAGTCCTAGTAATGTCATTCGATACAAAACGCCACAGAGC
>Ga0075154_10001823_pt1 | contig 14546 bp, 14 predicted proteins | sample JI71714BDNA_FD_70965 | JGI IMG/M metagenome (GOLD analysis project Ga0075154, IMG submission 70965) | Wastewater effluent complex algal communities from Wisconsin, to seasonally profile nutrient transformation and Carbon sequestration -... | ecosystem: Engineered > WWTP > Effluent > Algae... | reverse complement strand
CATATGTTTTTACCCCATCTGCATTGGCAGTTCCAGTCCAAAGCAAATCCATTATATTACCTATCATTGTGTGGAAAAATGATCCACCAAGCATATTAATGCAATTTAAAAAAGCTACTGTTACCCCTAAATCTTTAGGTGAAACAAGATTCGCTCCAACAGAAAATATAATAACTTGATAGCAACATAATACCCCAATTGTGTAAAACAGTCCGGACAACAATAAATGGTTATAGTCGTTTTGCAAAAACAGCAAAGCAAAAGATGAAGCCATTCCAAATCCACACAAAGCAATCACTAGATAATTACCAATTTTTTTACTTAATATGGTAAGCAAAGGCCCACCAAAAAGCATGCCGTAAAAAATAGATGAAGTCAGCGATGCTGCTTGGGATTTTGGTAAATTGTAAGCCGTCATCAAATATGGTATTCCCCACACATCAGCAAACCCTTCTAAAGCACCAACCATTAACAAGTTTGCTATTGCTATAAACCAGATGCTTGGAGAAGAAAAAATAGCGCTAAAATTCCAACTACTATTTAATCTTTGTTGAGTATTTTCTGTCGCTATTATGCTTTTATTCGCTACCGTTTTTGAAGTTGAATCACTGGATAATTCCATTTCCATTAGTGGTTTTGCCATTAGTGGTTTTGCCATTATTGATTTTGGGTTTCGCAGTATTGCATAAGCGCTGCAACCTATGAAAATAGCAATACAAGAAAGTATTAAAGCTACTTTCTGAGCATCGTAAGTTTCTACCAAAACACTTACAGGCTTTCCGCCGTAAATCGCGCCCATCAATCCGAAAGTAAAAGAAATACTTATCATTTTCGGATATTGTTCCCTAGAGAAATACTCAGAAACTACTTTTGATACTCCTAGGAATCCTACAGAAGAACCAGCCCCTATCAGAAATCTACTAATTAGCGCTAAATAAAAATTACTGGTAAATGTAAATATTATAGTAGCAACTCCACACAATACCCCAAAAACAAATATTGTATATCTAGCCCCAAAACGTTCTAGAAAAATAGCAACAGGTATCTGCATCCCTGCATAGCCATAATAATAAAACGCCGCAAGCATCCCAAATTCGCTAGCTTCTATAGAAAATTGATGCATGATCTGGTTCATCATTAAACCAGGCCATAGACGCAAAATAAACTGGTATGCAAAAAATGATAGTGGCACTAACCACATTATAAACGGCAAATATCTATCTCTTTTAAACATTCTCAAAAAATAATTATGAAAATACGCCTTGAATTGAATTAAACTAACTCATGCTAGTTTAAGGACTACATCATACCTTATGTAATCTAAATTGTAAACCCAACTATGATTAATTGAACGTTCATATACTTCTTGCAAAATACCAGAACCAAGACCAGAGGGGTGTTTTATGATATCAAAGGTAGACCGCATTTGCCCCAAGCATCTATGCCACCTTCTAAATTCCATATATCCCCTTCAAAATGATCGTCTTTTAGCAAATAATAGGCTGTTACGGATCTTCTTCCAATCCTGCATTGCAAGACTATTTTCTTTGTTTTGATCCCATTTATTTCATAAATTTTAGTCAATAACTCAGACAACGGTACATTTATCGCTTTTTTTATATGCGATTCCTTATACTCGAAGTCTTCTCTTACGTCTATAAGTATTGCCTGATCATTATCTAGCCAAATACTTAAAGTCTCAGCCGTTACCGATTGTAGCTTAGTCATAAAATACTCTAAACTTCTAAAACTTCTCTATATAATTCTATAATAGCATCTTGCTCAGCAAGCTTGTTTTTATCGAGCTTCTTTAGTTTTAGTATTTGCTTCATGGCTTTCGTATCAAAACCATTAGCTTTAGCTTCGTCAAAAACCTGCTTCATATCATCTTGTAGTTCATTTTTTTCCATATCTAGTCTTTCGATTCTATCTATGTACTGCTTCAGCTGCTCTTTAGAAATTAAGTCCGTCATAATTATAATTTTTTGTATTGATAGCTTTATAATGAATTAATTAAACATTGTTTTTTATAAACATCTTTGGATAAAAATACCAGAAAAATTTATGACAAAAAACTTGCATAGGTAAATTGGCTACGCTAAGTTTAACCTTAAGTTAAATTTAATGCTTTTTGCTAACTTTAAATAATTTGAGGACATAGATGAATTTTTCAATATTGCATTATCAAGAAACCCTAGCAGCTCTGGTTTTAGTTATAATTACTTCTCTAATAATTATCAATTACAGATGGAAAATTTGTTTTGATAAAAAAAATATACAGCTAATGCAGTTATATATGGAGCTAAAGTTTTTGCATAAAAATATCAACGAGATTATAATCAACGAGCCCAAAATGAGATTTTGTAGCAGTCTTATTGAGTCTATAAAAGAGTATTATAATCTGGAAGACTTCATAGTTGCTGATAATATCAAGATAGAAGCCAAAGCTGGTAAATCGAATTCTGTAAAATCTAAAATATATAGTTTTCTAGTTGATAATGAATTAGCTGTAAAAAACGGTTTAAAAGATAAGGATATTATTACGCAAATACTGGAAATATCTGGTCAGAAATACATATTATACATATTTCCGATAGATCTAAAGCTAAGCAATAATGGATTCATAATATGTGTAGAAAATTATCCAAGCCTAATTAATGAAAGTGAATTAATAGGATTAAAAAGTAATATCAGCTTACTAAGAATAAAATTATTGTCCGACTAATTTTTTGTAAAATGTATTAACTTATAATTGCTATTAGTTGATTTTTGCAACCCACCGTGAAAAGGGAATAGATAAACCAATTAATCCCCATTGCATTTGGCTGATAACCACTTCTAAATCAGCCATGCATTTAGTTTTAAATAGTTCTTTAACAAGAAAAATTATTCCTAAACACAAGATGGTGGCAATAATTTTATTCAAAATTTGGTAACTACCAAAGCTTGATCTCGTTTTAATAAGATGCATTGATTGTGAACATAAATATTCGGAAATCATAAACCCTATTAGAGCGTAGTATGCCATCCATACGTGATATTTTATATGATAAACATATGCTATATAAATCATCATAACCGTTGTTAGGTAAAACAAGATCCAAGGCAGATGTAGTTCTTTTTTGGATAAAATCATTTGATAAACTAGCAGCAGCACTAATCCAAAAAAGACCGCTCCTACGATGTCATATTGATTATGGTAACCAAAATAAATTAAACTAAACCATTCTCCAGCTAAGATGGTTAGTAAAAATAGCCTAACAATATTATTTTTAGTTTTGGCCATAAGCCAGCCATAGAGCACTACAACAGTTTGCATGTGGCCACTAGGAAAAGCAAACCATTCTTTATTTATATTAGCAGCTAGAGGGATTTTAAATGTTACTTTTAGAGCAGTGTTAAAAATCATACTTACCAGCACCAAACAAACAGCACTATAAAACACTCTTTTATCAAGCCATATATATCCCAAAATCACTAACGGAACGACTATAGTATCATGACCAAAAGTCAAAAATATTTTTGCAATATACTCTATAAACATTCCAGCTACCTCTTCTTAAGTTTTATCTGCTTTATCCATCTAAACTCTATAAATAACTTTTAGACAAATTACAAAAATAAAATTCAAGTGGCAGCATATATTGCTTGCGCTGGGCAGTAAAGTGGTATATATTCCACAGCATTAGTGTTAGCTTGTTATTGAGTTTTCAGTTTCAAACTAGCTACTACTTAAGCTAAATATCTTTAGCAACAGAAATAAGCTTTGCTAGTTTTTTTAGATAGCATAGTCGTTATTATCAGATTATTGGGGGTGTAGCTCAGTTGGTTAGAGCATCTGCCTGTCACGCAGAAGGCCGCGGGTTCGAGTCCCGTCACTCTCGCCATAGTTTATTATCACAATGGCGATTTTTTACTAAAAACGTATCATTTTTTATAGCAGTTAGTACAATTTATTCCAAATATTAAGCAATCGATTCAAAATAAGTTGGTTGAATTTGGTTGTTAACACAAGACTAATACATAAAATTCATAAAAATTTTTTAACAAATAGGGCCAATTATACATAATTTTTCCACAAAATTTAAAATCTTTAGCTATTATAGCACAACTGTTATTGACATATTTTTTTGAGGTTATATATTTGCAATCAGCGTTTAGATTTTTAACTACGTTTGGGTCTTTAGAATTTCTAATGATTAAAAATGTGCGCTTAAGATTTTAAACCAAGTTTTTAATAATTTAATTCTAAAGATTACAAAGTATGAAAGGCAAAGTTAAATGGTTCAACCCTACAAAAGGTTATGGTTTTATTGAATCTTCGGATAATTCGAAGGATGTTTTCGTTCACATATCAGCTGTACAAAAGGCTGGTCTTCAAACTCTACAAGAGGGGCAAACCGTTAGTTTTGATTTAGAAGAAGACGGACAAAGAAAGTCAGCAATTAATCTTAAAGTATAATTACTGATCGATCGATCTTTTTAGCAAGCTCAGCTTTTTGCTTTGAGCTTGCCTTTTTTGTTTTCCGACTATTTCAAAACTCAACAAAAAAACTTACGTATTGATTTAAATTTATAAATAAGTTTAAAAACAGCTAGTCATTGTGCGTTATGTTAGTAATAGTTTTATTATTAGTATTAATAAGAATGCAAAAAAAGTGATATATATGTTACAGTTGTTAAATACGAAGTAAAAATATAAATAGGTATATAAAAGGTATATAATGTTTGGGAACAATCCAAAGCGCCCAATTTTTAAAGGTGACGGAAATCTCCTGCATGTGCAAAATATATTTAAGACCCTACAAGGGGAAGGTCCGTACAGTGGTAGGCCAGCTGTTTTCATAAGATTAGGCGGCTGCAATTTGTCTTGCAGTTTTTGCGATACCGAGTTTGAAAGCTTTTATGAATCCAGTCTAGAAGATATCATTACCAAAGTCCAAGAATGCAGTTTCAATAGTAAAAATGAGAGATCAATATTCCTTGTTGTTATTACAGGAGGGGAGCCGTTGAGACAGCCGATTAATCTGCTTTGTGAAAGATTACTTAATCTGAATTACTTGGTACAAATTGAAACTAACGGAACCTTGTATCAACAACTTCCTAGTGAAGTGAAAATTGTTTGTTCTCCTAAAATTACTCAGTCTAAGTATCATGAAATAAGACCAGATCTGCTACCAAAGATCAATGCATTTAAATATCTAATTTCTGCAAATACTAAAGGTTATGATTATGTTCCGAATTTAGGCCAAATTATTCATAATATTCCGGTTTATATTCAAGCAATGGACGACTATAACGAAGAAAAAAACTTGGCTAATCAAAAATTGGCTATTAGTATTGCTTTAGAGCATGGGTATATCCTATCATATCAACTTCACAAGCTTCTTGGCATTGAATAATCTTGCGTAATTCAACACATGAATTAATTTTATTATATTTTAGAATCTCTGACTTACCTTCCCATCATATCCCATCATATACAGCAAATTCACTTAAAGGTAGGGTATAATCCGTCTTTGTTCGTGTAGTTATTCTTCAAGTTCCGCAAGGCTTCACTTTTAAATTCCAGAGCTATGTATTGCTAAATAACAGTTGATATAAAGATGGAAAAGGTTTAGTAAAGTTTTGATGCGATAACTCATTCCTTTCCCACCAAGAGATTTAGTAAAGTTTTGATATGATAACTCATTCCTTTCCCACTAAGAGGTTTAGTAAAGTTTTGATATGATAACTCATTCCTTTCCCACTAAGAGGTTTAGTAAAGTTTTGATATGATAACTCATTCCTTTCCCACCAAGAGATTTAGTAAAGCTTTGATATGATAACTCATTCCTTTCCCACCAAGAGATTTAGTAAAGCTTTGATATGATAACTCATTCCTTTCCCACTAAGAGGTTTAGTAAAGTTTTGATATGATAACTCATTCCTTTCCCACCAAGAGATTTAGTAAAGTTTTGATATGATAACTCATTCCTTTCCCACCAAGGGGTTTAGTAAAGTTTTGATATGATAACTCGTTCTCTAATTAGTGATAACGTTTTTTATAGCTTCAAGGGAAAAATTATCGGCTTACTAACTTCTTCTCTTCAATATACATTTTATATCAACTGTTATTTAGCAATGCCAATAATACCACTTTTTATCTTACAATAGCCTTGTTACAACTAAAATTCATCAATTCTAAAATGGTTCCATCTATCTATAACTTAAATATTTAACAATCTGCACTAAAGTAACAATTACCTTGTTAACAATATCTAAGTTTTGTGATATATGTATGTAGTTCTAATAAAAATTTTTAGTCAAAATGTTTTTAGTGGTGGGTCTTGGTAACCCTGGCGATTCTTATAAGAAGACTAGGCATAATGCGGGATTTATAGCGGTAGATTTCATAGCCGATGATTATAATCTTTCTTGGAGTTGTAAAGATAAATTTAATTCGCATATAGCCTTAGGGATTGTAGAAGGTTATAAAGTGATTCTTTCTAAACCTACTACTTTCATGAATTTATCTGGTAAAGCTGTTTCATCACTAATGTCTTTTTACAAAATAGATTTAAAACACTTATTAGTCATACATGATGATATAGATTTGCAACTTGGTCAGTTAAAGCATAAAATTGGCGGTAGTTCTGGAGGGCATAATGGTTTAAAATCTATAAATAATAATATTGGTTTGGAATATCGTCGTATTAGAGTAGGCGTGGGAAGGCCAGAGAAGGATAAGGAGTCAGTATCAGATTACGTATTGGGTGATTTCTCTGACGATGAAATGCTTGTGATATGCCAACAGAAGAGATCTATTTTACAGAATGTATTATCTTCGTTTGATTTAAGCAAATAAATAAAATCAGAATCGATGCTTATAGTACTAAGGAGTTTGCAATTACTATTAAATAAAAACAATTATTAGGTAATGATAAAAGTTTCAACTATTACCCGTTATTTAACTTATAAATTTATACGATGGCTAGTTTTAACAGTTTTGGTAATTTTTGCTCTATTATTCATTACGGGAGCTTTTGATGTTATACAAAAATTTAAATCTACTCATTTCTCACCTCAAGAGTTTTGGTTATTGATTTTGCTTAAGCTTCCTTATTTATTCAACGAAATAAGCACTATTATAGGGCTGATTAGTACGGTGCTGTTTTTGCAGTCTTTAGTTGCTAGTAATGAGTTAATAGTGATTCTTAGTAGCGGCGTGTCAATTTGGCGAGTTTTTGTCATACCGATAATCTTAAGCTTCTCTGCGGGGGGAGTCATTGTGGCAATAATAAATCCTGTGAGTATTTCAAGTCTTAGAGAGTATGAAAAAATTGAGGCGAGATTACAAAATAAAGTTTTGTATAATAACTTTGTCGTATCTAATTCTGGCATTTTCTTTTCTGAAAAATATCAGGATACTACTAGGATAATGCGTGCGCATTCTATAAATGCTGAAAAAAATCTAATTTCTGACATGAGTATAGTTATTATCGATGATAATAATCAATTAATAAAGAGAATAGAGTCTGTTTCAGTGAAGCTTGAGGATAACAAATTTAAGATTAAAGATCCTAAGATTTTTACAAAAGAGGAAAGTTTGGTATCAAAAGATATGCAATTACCAACTAATTTATCGATTAATAATCTGATACAGAGCTTTGTTCCTCCGGAGATGGTTTCGATATGGAATTTACCGGAATCTATTAAAAAAATGAATAACTCCGGTATACCAACCTCAAGCTACGAATTATATTTTTTTAAACAACTTTTTAAACCATTAACCTTCGTAGCGATGACTTTCCTAGCTTTTTGGTTTTTGAATTTACATAATAGATCCAGCAATAACACTAGAAACATTATTTTTTCATTAATGACTGGTATAGTTGTTTACTTTTTGCTAGAAATTACTTTACGCGCCCTTGTTTATAGTGGTTTTAGCCCTATGCTTGCATCTTTGTTGCCATTAATAGTTATAATCTTAATCAGCAATTTTGTTATTTTACATTTCCAAGAAGCTTGATATAATTCCCGCTTGATGATTTAATTCCGTGATGTATCATTTGTTGATACTTAATATCCGTGAATTTAGTGATACCTTTGTAGTGCTTAAATATAAAGATTATGTTGTTTTGTAGATGCTTGTAAAGAACATAGTCAAAAAAAATACTTAAAATTTTGGAGAATAAATAAATCAAACCATGAAAATAATCAAAGACTTTTTTAATAAATTCTCAACAGATATTGCAATAGATCTTGGTACAGCTAACGTTCTTGTATATGTTAGAGGTAAAGGTATAGTATTAAACGAACCTTCTGTGATTGCTTTAATTGAACAAAACGGGACAAAAAAACCTTACGCTTTTGGTCATGAAGCTAAAATGATGCTTGGCAGAACGCCGGCAGATATAGAAGCCAAAAGGCCTTTAAGAGATGGTGTTATCGCAGATTTTAAAGGCGCTGAGGAGATGATAAAATATTTCATCCGTTCAGTTAGTGGCAAGCGTACTCTTACTGGCCCTAGAATTGTGGTATGCGTTCCTTCTGGCTCAACCCCTGTTGAGAGAAGGGCTATACAAGAGGCAGCAGAAGGGGCTGGAGCAAGGGATGTGTTCTTAATCGAAGAACCTATGGCGGCAGCTATTGGCGCTGGGCTTCCTGTAACAGAGGCTACTGGTTCGATGATTGTTGATATAGGTGGTGGCACTACAGAGGTTGCGGTGTTGTCTTTAGGGGGTATAGTTTATGCTAGATCTGTTAGGGTTGGTGGCGACAAAATGGATGAGGCAATAATTTCTTATATAAGAAGGAATTATAATCTGTTAATTGGAGAGTCAACGGCTGAAAAAATAAAAAAGCAAATTGGCACAGCTTACGTTAATCCTAGCTCCGTGCTCCGTGAGATGGAAATAAAAGGGCGAGATTTAATTAACGGCATACCTAAAGAAATGACTCTAAATGAACAACAAATAGCTGAAAGTTTGGTGGAGCCTATTAGTCAAATAGTAGAAGCGGTAAAAACGGCTCTTGAATGTACTCCTCCAGAATTATCTTCTGATATAGTTGATAAAGGTATAATACTAACGGGCGGCGGAGCTTTGCTTAATAATTTGGATCATGTCTTAAGAGAAGCTACAAAACTACCGGTATTCGTCGGGGACCAAGCCCTTGCCTGTGTAGCGCTTGGTATTGGTAGGGTTTTAGAAGATTTTGACAGGTTAAAACATGTGTTATTTAAACAAGATTAAAAAGTATGGCAATACTTGAAAATAGAGTAAAGACAAAGAGTCAGTTGTTGGAGCTGTTTAGATTCGCTTCTTTTTCAGTGAAAAGGTTTTTTGTCGTTGTTTTGATTTTCATATGTTTTTATTTGCTATACTCGCCAACACAATTTTTGTCTAAAACTTCCCTTGAAATATCTGGTAATTTATTATCAGTTGGTTCAATAATATCCAAAACAATAATAGAGAATCTGCGTTCTTTGAATGATAGATTTTCTTACTTTAAAAATTTAGAAGCAGAGAATTTAAGGCTGAAATTACAGCTTAGTCAATTGAATGATGTAGAAACCGCATTAACGAATACTTTATCTGAAAATAAGGAACTAAGAAAGTTGCTAAAAGTTGCAGATGGACTGAAATATAATTATATTACTTCAAGGCTAGTTGGTGTGAATATAACTCCGATAACAAGCTCTGCAATAATTGAAACTGGTAGCAACTCGGGCGTTAAAGTAAACGATCTAGTTATCAGCCAAGATGGTCTTGTAGGAAAAGTCGTGAATGTAAGCGATAATTATGCTTCAGTAATGTTAATTAGTGATCATGGATCTAGAGTTCCTGTTGTTACTTCATCGTCAAAAGAAAGAGGTATACTGACAAAGCAAGGGGATGATATGCTACTAATATACTTACCAGAAGAACATAAAGTAGAGGTTGGGGAATTAGTTTACACTTCCGGAGATGGCAAGATTTATCCTTACGGGATTTTGATAGGTAGGGTTTATAAAGTCAACAGTGATGGAGTATTTATAACTCTTAGTGTTAATTTAAGTCGTACAGAGTTTGTAAATATATTATCTTCTAGCTTAGATTTATTAAGAAATTAAGTTCCATGACAGAAAATATTACAGCATCTAATCAGTCAAATCAATTAGGTAATCAATCAAAACTTGATGAATTTGATAGTTCAAAAATTCCTAGAAGTGAAGTTGATGATACTGTAAATAATATCTATAAAATTCATTTAAATGAGGAAATTCACGATTTAAGTAATGAGTTTTGTAAATATTATCGAGCTTCGAAGATTGATGCTGAAGAGAGTTATTTTGCTCTTATTTATGATATTTCTTTTGTTCCGCCGCTGCGCATTATCGATTTTTTACACAGAAATCCATTTAATAGTTTAATCAATATAATAGCTTGGTCGATTGCAAGGATTTCTTCTACTAATGCTGAAAGGTTAGTGTTAATAATAAACAGCTATGATTATAATAATAACTTACTATCTTATGGGAAAAACAAAGGTGGCATTTCTCTGATTATGGTCGAGACTGTAGTTCAACAAATTAATCAGTTGATAGAATATTTGTCATCAAATGGAATTTACGGATACAACATAAGTCCTAGCAATATCCTAGTAAAGGATGATAATAATTTCATTTTAAAGGAGTTTATCAATTCCTACCCTTATTTTTATTCAGAAACGCAGTACATAGCTCCAGAATTAGCCGAATGTTCTAAAGAAGGGCGCAGAATAAATAATTATAAACAGGACATCTATGCTCTTGGGGTCTCGGTTTTTTATTCATATTCAGCGCAAACTCCTTGGGGAGAACAGATGAAACCCGAAGAGTATAATGAAAATAGATTTGAAAATGGTACTTATAAATACTTAGTATATAAAATTAAAACTACCGAAAGACTTCGTAGTTTTTTTCGCGGTACTATGCATGATGATGCGCTAGTGCGCTGGAAAACCAAAGATATAAATAATTGGCTTGATAGGGATATTGAAGCGGTGCATGATTCCATATTAGAGAATAAACATACAATAGGCTTTAATGACCGCAATTATTCGACTGTGAAATCGTTAGCTTATGCTATATTTAGATCTTGGGGAAATGCTGGTAGGTTATTGAAAGATAATAAACTATTCAAGTGGGCTAGTACGCAAAATGTTAGTAATGAAATTCTTGAAGGAGTGAAAAGCGTTGTTGAGATGAAATCTCAAGATAGTAATAGTATGGTGATAATAGCTAATCCAATTAATGCTAATCAAAAAATAACAAAATTACTATCAGTTATTGATCCAAATGGTAGTTTAAGACAAGAGTCGATTGCTATTTCAGCAGCTTCTATTCCTGAATTACTGCAATATTTGCATGTTTATAAAAAGAAACATTTGATAGAATCTGTACTAAAAATCATGAAAGATGAGGTATGGAAACATTATACAAATCATGAGTCAGCTGGATATCTTGATTCAAAATTAGGAGAAAAGTTTCGAACCTTAGCTGTTCGTACTAATTTGGCAATGACTTATAAAAGCCTGGAAAGACTGGTATATACTCTTAATCCTAATTTGCCTTGTTTAAGTCCTATGCTAAATGGACGATATGTGACTAATATCGCCCAGTTAATGATGGCTTTAGATTCTTATGCGCAAAAAGTTTCAAAAAACTTTAATCTTGATAGAAATATCATAGCTTTTGTTGTAACAAAACTAGAGTTAAAAGAAGAAATTAAGCCTGCAATATTGTCAGCTTTTCCAAAATTAGCAGAGCATTTTACTGTTCGTACTTTAAGCATATTGAATTTTTTGCAGCAAGCTGAGTCAGAAGTTAAGATACCTAATATTTGTCTGGCGATGAGTAATGATTTAAAAAAACTATTTCAAGATAATTTATATAATACTGAATTTAAAAAAGCTGTAATAGCTAAAATAGACGAAGTTGCACAAGAGGGAAATTTATCTAGTATTATCGATGCTTTGTCTAATCAGCATTTATTTGTAAATGACTATAATGGCTACCAAGACGCTTGTAAAAAGGTGAAAATCTTGAAAGAACATATTAATAATTTGGATGAGCAAAACGTTGTAATAAACAGTGCTGCCTTACTTTTAGGGCAAAAAACGACAGTTTTAGTATCTTATATTCTCTGTTTTATTGTAACAGTTATAGTAATTATGTAGTTATGTAGTTATGTAATTATCAGAATGGAATGTGAAGGTGGAATGTGAGGGTGGAAATTGATTTTGACTGAAATTATAAATCTAGATTAGCTAATAAATAAGCGCGAAAAAATGGATACACAAAATGGCAAATGATAAAGATAGTAAAAAAAGCCCAGAAAAAGACAAAGATAAAAATTTTAAATTTGCCGCTTCTTTGATAAAAGTGATAGCGGTTGTTATTGCTTTGATGGTGATTGTTGTTTCAAGATATGCTTTTATATTCTTTTCAGCAGCGATGTTACCGACAATTTTTGCGATATTTTTTGATAGAAATCATCACAAATGTTTATCTGCAACTATTTGTAGTTTTAATTTAATTGGAGTATTGCCATATCTTCTTAGAATGTGGGAAAGTAATAATATTGACTACATTGCCAAGCAGATACTTGCTTCAGTTAACACTTGGATGGTAATTTATGGAGCAGCTGTGGTTGGTCATTTAATTTACATTTCATTACCGTTGTTAATAGCAAAAATTTATATGTCTAGAGTGAAACTGCAAGTCCAAAAATATCAAGATCAAAGTAAAACCATTTGTGACCAATGGGGTATTGAGATAGGTTCTTAAGGTAATGTTGATTTACAAAAAATATTTTATCAAGTCTATTTTTTATCCTTTTTTGGCTTTAAGCGTTGGGCTTACCAGCGTGGTTTGGATAACTCAGGTACTAAAATTGCTATACTTAATTGATAAAGGTATAGAATTTACCGAATTTTGTAGCTTGGTAGTTTTAATTTTACCATCACTTTTTTTTATGATATCGCCATTGATTTCTGTATTATCGGTGATATTTGTTTATAATAAGCTACAAGAAAACAAAGAGCTGACAGTTCTGAAAACCGCTGGTCTGAGTGATTTTTCTATTACGAAACCAGCTCTTGGGTTTGCATTTGTTGTAACCTTGTTTGTTTACTATATTTCATTATACCTAATGCCTCTATCTTACAGTAAGTTAAAGTATGGACTAAGTAACTTCCGTGAAAATTACTTGTCGAATATTATTGATGAAAAAAAATTCAATCAAATATCTAAAAATATTACAGTCTATGTAGATAAAAAAAATTCTGATTCTATATTAGAAAATATCATTATATTCGATAATGAAATTCCAGAGAATCGGACTATATTATTTGCAAAAACAGGAAAAATGTACTTACAAAAAGATAGTTTATTGTTAAAACTAGAGCATGGAGTTAGACAATCTTTTGATAAGAATTATCATTTAACGAAGTTGTATTTTGATGATATTTTAATGGAAGTAAAAAAAACGACAAGTATTAACAACCGAAGCAAGACCAGTTTGGAGCTATATATTAACGAGATGATCTGGCCTAGTGATGATTTATCAGAAGACAGAAAACAGAGGCTTATCATAGATGGTCACCAAAGATTGATATGGCCATTATTCAATTATTGTTTAGTTTTTTTAGCACTAACTGCCTTTTTAAGTATACCTTATAACAAAAGATCGAGCATTAAACAAATATCCTACACTGTGCTTCCATTAACAGTTGTCTCTTACGTCCATTTTACCTTGCAAAAAATTTCTTATCAAAAACCATCATTAATTTTTGCATGTTATGCTAATCTTGTGATATGCGTAATATTTAGCATCTGGAAAAGCAGAAATAAAACTATATAAGATATGATTTTATGAATTTTAAAGATTTACCAAGCTTTTTGGACTTTTTAGAAAAAAATAATCATCTAAGAAGGATAAAAGAATCGGTTTCAACTAATCTTGAAATAACAGAGATAAGCAGGAGGTTCTTACAGCAAAACGGTCCTGCTTTGTTATTTGAAAATGTATTAAAAGAGAATGGAGAAAAATCAGAATATCCTGTTGTAACTAATCTTTATGCTCATCCTGAGAGGATTTGTTTTGCTCTTGGTTTAAAATCTCCTAATGAACTTAGAGATTTAGGAAAATTATTAGCTTTTTTAAAAAATCCAGAACCACCAGCTTCTATCTTTGAAACTTTTTCTATGCTACCGCTAGCTAAGCGTATAATTTCTATGTCTCCTAAGACCATAAAAAAAGCTGCTTGCCAAGAAGTAGTGCTTACAAAACCAGACTTGGATATTTTGCCAATACAGAAATGCTGGCCTAAGGATGTTAGTTCTTTGATCACTTGGCCATTGATTGTTACTAAAGGGCCTGGTAAGGAGAAGACGGACAATTACAATCTTGGCATATACCGTTTACAGAAAATTAATTCCACCAAGCTACTAATGCGTTGGCTTAAAATGCGTGGCGGAGCGGCGCATCATCTTAAGTGGCAACGCTTAAAAACTGGTGAGCTGATGCCTGCAGCAGCAG
>Ga0075154_10001822_pt1 | contig 14553 bp, 12 predicted proteins | sample JI71714BDNA_FD_70965 | JGI IMG/M metagenome (GOLD analysis project Ga0075154, IMG submission 70965) | Wastewater effluent complex algal communities from Wisconsin, to seasonally profile nutrient transformation and Carbon sequestration -... | ecosystem: Engineered > WWTP > Effluent > Algae... | reverse complement strand
CGCAAATCTCTCGATGACACCCCGCATTACTGCTCCTCCCGTGGGTCTGTCGCTCATTTTACATTATATCAGTCGCCGCCAGAAAGGATAGGATGGATTCGACAGCGCGGCCTTGCCCGAAACCAGCACCTCGTCTATCGCCGGGCGCTATGAAACATGCATTGTCCGTTACCCGTCAACAAAATTTCGCAGCTTGGTATCAAGAGGTTATTTCCGAAGCCGACCTTGCCGAGGAATCGGGGGTGCGCGGCTGTATGGTCATTCGCCCATGGGGCTATGGTATCTGGGAACGTATCCAGAAATTGCTCGATGCGCGGATCAAGGAAGCTGGCGTAGATAATTGTTATTTCCCGCTTTTTATACCGCTGTCCTTTTTTGAAAAAGAAGCGGACCATGTCGATGGCTTTGCCAAGGAAATGGCGGTTGTCACCCATCACCGATTGGTGAAAGGGCCAAAAGGCGGGTTGGTTCCTGATCCGGAATCGAAACTTGAAGAGCCGCTGATTGTGCGACCGACGTCGGAAACTGTCATCGGTGCCGCCATGTCGCGCTGGGTGCAGAGCTGGCGCGATCTGCCGCTAATGGTCAACCAATGGGCCAATGTCGTACGTTGGGAAATGCGGACGCGGATGTTCCTGCGCACGTCGGAATTTCTGTGGCAGGAAGGTCATACCGCGCATGTCGATCGCGACGATGCGATGCGGGAAACCTTGCGCGCGCTGGAAATGTACCGGCAAATGGCAGAAGATGACTGCGCCATGCCGGTGATTATCGGTGAAAAGCCCGAAAATGAACGCTTCCCCGGTGCTGTTGCGACCTATTCTATCGAAGCGATGATGCAGGATGGAAAGGCGCTGCAGGCTGGCACTTCGCATTATCTGGGCACGGGCTTTGCTGAGGCTGCAGGCATCAAATATCAGGACAAAGAGGGCAGCCAGCAATTTGCCCATACCACCAGTTGGGGCATGTCTACCCGCATGATCGGCGGCGTTATCATGACCCATGGTGATGATGACGGAATGCGTTGCCCGCCCAGAATTGCGCCTTGGCAGATCGTGATTGTGCCGATGTTGCGCGACGATGATGGCGACGCGGCGGTGCTCGATTATTGCCGCGATCTTTGGAAAGAATTGGGCGCGCTCTCGGCCTTTGGTGAACCGGTGCGTGTTCTGCTCGACGCCAAGGCGGCCAAGGCATCCAACAAACGTTGGGCTTGGGTCAAAAAGGGAGCGCCGATCATCGTCGAGGTTGGCCCGCGCGACGTCGCCGACGGCAAAGCCGCCGTGCTGCGCCGCGACCGGCTTTACAAGGATGATGGCAAGCTCAACACCTCCTTTACGGTGCGTGCAGAATTTGTTGGTCAGGCAACGGCGATGCTGGAGGAAATCCAAGTCGCGCTTTATGCCGAGGCAAAGGCTAGACTGGATGCGAATATTGCCCGTGATGTGATTGATCTGGAATCGCATTTCAAGGGTGACGAAGCCAAATTTGTGGGCTGGGTGGAAGTACAATGGTCTCGCCCGAGTGGCGCAGCGCTCGACAAGATTGTCGAGCAGTTAAAAGCGCTCAAGTTGACCATGCGCAACGCCCCGCTGGATGCGGCACCGGCGGATGGTGTTTGTTTCTTCACCGGTGACGCTGCGGTTGAGCGGATATTGGTCGGGCGGACGTACTAGTGAACAAAATCGCCGCGGCTATCGCAAGAGGATTCAAAGGTCTGCTGCGCTTCAGCGGGAGGAGCAGCCGCACCGACTTTTGGAGTTTTGCCATCTTCGTTTTTTTGATCGTTTTCGGCATCTGGATGTCTGTGATGAGCGTGGAGATGTCACGTGCACTTGGTGAAGCCCATCAATATGCGGGTCAGCATCCGGAAGATGTTACGATTACGACAAGCGCTACTCAATATTCGATCAAGGTCAAAAATCCTCCGCCAGGAATGGGGCCTGACTTTGGATTCCTGATGAAATGGCTCGCTGGCATTGCAGTTTTTGCAATAGCAATGCTGGCGGCTTCGGTCACGCGACGTTTGCACGATACAAACAGGACAGGTTTTTGGGGTCTTCTGCCAATTCCTTTTTTGTTCAGCGGTCTTTGGCTAATGTCCGGCGTATTTAAGGATGTAGGCAGGACCGCAGAGCCTGATATGTCCGCTTTCTTTCTGCTGTTTGCAAACAACTTGATTTATTTGGTTTGTATCGGCGTTTTGGGTTTCCTGCTTCTTCGATCTGGGACTGCCGGCGATAACCGGTTTGGCGATAGAGACGGTCAAAGCCCAAGTTGACCAAAAAACGCTTTCAAGGCTTGCCGACCCGCGAGCAAATCCTCGAATTTATCGAGCAATCGCGTGAGCCCGCTGGCAAGCGCGAGATCGCGCGCGCCTTTGGTTTGCATGGCAGCGATAAGATTGCGCTGAAAGCGCTGCTCAAGGATATGACCGATGAGGGGATCGTCGATCTCGCTCCCGGACGGGCTTTCCATAAGATGGGCGGCGTGCCCAAGGTTACAGTGCTGAAAATCGTCGATGTCAGCGGCAACCAGCTGGTCGCGATCCCTGAGCGGTGGGAAGCGGAAGGCATTCCCGTTCCCAAATTGCGCGTTGTCGAACGCGGAAGGAAAGGCGCGCTGGGGATTGGTGACCGCATATTGGCGCGCACCGAAGAGGCTGGGAAGGGCTGGCTCGCCCATCCGATGAAAAAGCTGCCCAAGGCCAGTGAGCAGATATTGGGCGTGGTCGAAGACGGCGGCAATGGCCGGTTCTGGCTAAAATCAACCGACAAGAAGGCGCGCTTTGATACGCCGCTGTTTGAACTCGGAGACGCGCAGGCTGGCGATCTGGTCCTCGCCGAACTGGGCGGTCGCATCGGGCAAAAGAAAGCGCGCGTAACCGAAGTGCTGGGCGATCCCTATGCTCCGCGCAGCTTCAGCCTGATTGCGATCCACAAATTCGGCATCCCCTTTGAAATGCCGGATGAGGTAGAGGGTGAGGCAGTAACGGTAAGCAAACTGCCGGTCACCGCCGAACATCGAGAAGACCTGCGCCACCTGCCGATCATCGCCATCGATCCTCGTGATGCCCGCGACTTTGACGATGCAATCTGGGCGACGCCCGATGACGACCCCAAAAACCCGGACGGCTTCAAAGCCATCGTCGCCATTGCCGATGTCAGTTACTATGTCCGTCCCGGCAGCGCGCTTGATCGTGAAGCGACGAAGCGCGGCAACAGCGTATATTTCCCCGACCGTGTGGTTCCGATGCTGCCACATGCGTTGTCGTCCGACAAATGCTCGCTTCGCGCGGGTGAGAATCGCGCTGTGCTTGCCTGCCACTTACAAGTCGATGCCGGCGGCAATGTGACGTCATGGCGTTTCGCGCGTGCCATCGCCCGCATTGCGGCCAATATTCCGTATGAAGATGCGCAGGCGGCAATCGATGGAGGAAAGCCGCATAACCTTACAGAAACCGGCCTAAAGCCGCTTTGGGCCTGCTGGGCATTGCTCAAAAAGGCACGCGACCGTCGCAATCCGCTAGCCATAGACATGCCCGAACGGCGGATCACGCTAGACGAGCAAGGCAGGGTGACCGGCGTTGCGGTGCGCGAGCATCTCGATGCGCATCAGGTGGTCGAGGATTTCATGATCGCCGCCAATGTCGCGGCAGCAAAGGCGCTTGAGGAGAAGAAATCGGCGCTGATTTACCGCATCCATGAAACCCCGAGCCGGGAAAAGCTGGTGTCGTTGAAGGATTATCTCAAAACCTTCGACCTGGAATTCGCGCTGGGGCAGGTGGTCCGTCCGTCAACCTTCAATGCCATCATCGACAAGGTGCGCGAGCATCCAGAAATCCTGCCGCAGATTATGGAAGCCGTTTTGCGCAGTCAGACGCAGGCTTATTACACCCCGCAAAACGCCGGTCATTTCGGGCTGGCGCTGGGGAGCTATGCGCATTTCACCTCGCCGATCCGCCGCTATGCTGACCTGATCGTCCATCGCGCGCTGGTTAGTGCCTATGATCTCGAAATGCCCGCGCCTAAAAACGGCGATATCAAGCCGACGACCGGTCTGTCGGCCAAGGATTTCGAACGGCTCGACGTCACCTCCGAAATGATCAGCAAGGCCGAACGCCGCGCGATGGAGGCCGAGCGTGAAACCGTCGATCGCTATGTCGCCGCCTATCTCGCTGCGCATGTTGGCGAGATAGTCGATGCGCGCATCACCGGTGTGCAGAATTTCGGATTTTTCGCGACAGTAGAGTCGATTGGCGGCGATGGTTTGGTTCCGGTCTCAACCTTGGGCGCGGAGCGCTTTCATTACGATGAAGCGCGACAAGCGCTGACCGGTGAGGATAGCGGCGACGAATATCGCCCGGGTATGCGCCTGAAATTGCGCCTTGCTGAAGCCAACCCGGTATCAGGCGCGCTGCGCTTTGAATTGCCCGAGGGTGGCGGCCATGCACAGTCACGCATGCAGCGGCCGTCTGGCGTCAGGCATAAGGGCAAGCATATGGCTGGAAAGCGCGGGCGTCCGAGCAATATCCGCCATCAGGGGCGCAAGCGCTAGCTCAACTCATCCAATGCGGTTTCTGACAAAGACCCTGGAATGACCATCACCGGGCAGTGCAAAGACCCCGCATTGGTCCCGGTAAAGTGCGCCACAAGCGGACCCGGCGTCCCTTGCGCTGCGGCACCCAGCACAAGTGCCGCGATCTCAGGATGTTCATCGAGCATTTCGCGGACGACATCGACGCCTTCGCCCTTGCGGATGGTGATGCTGGGTTGCAGCCCCAATTCCTCAAAAATCGAACCTGCGGCTGTTCGCACCAGTTCTTCCGCCTTTTCGTGCGCTTCGGCCTCCATCGTTGCCTGCACGCCGCCCCAGGCGACAAAATCAGCCTCAGGAACCAGCGCCAATATATGCACGGCACCCCCGGTTTTCGCGGCGCGACGCGAAGCAAAACGCAGCGCAAGGCGAGCCTCATCGGTCTCATCAATGACCACCAGATATGTCCGCATAACGACCCCCGCACATGCGATATGCATGTATTCGTATAAACCTGCGCCAAAACTTATAGTCACGCAAGTGATAGCGGCTTGACGCTGGGGAAAGGCTAACCCTATGCGGTTGATACCAGATTACCCAAGCGACAGGAACATCGCATGCCCATCGAGCTGAAAATGCCGGCCCTATCCCCGACTATGGAAGAGGGCACTTTGGCCCGCTGGTTGGTCAAGGAGGGCGACAGCGTTTCGTCCGGTGACCTGATCGCCGAAATCGAGACCGACAAGGCGACGATGGAATTTGAGGCGGTCGATGAAGGTGTCATCTCCAAGATCATGGTCGCTGAAGGCAGTGAGGGCGTGAAAGTCGGCACGGTGATTGCCTTGATTCAGGGCGAGGATGAGGGAGAGGCGCCAAAGGCCGATGTCAAACTCTCCTCACCCCCTGTGGGTGAGGATCAAGGTGGGGGGCGTGCCGCGTCTGCGGCGCCAATGACATCTGAGCCAGCAGCACAAACAACAATTTCAACAGTCGCAGACGCGACTGGCCCCCACCCCAACCCCTCCCCACAGGGGGGAGGGGCTAGAATCAAAGCAAGCCCGCTTGCAAAACGCATTGCCAGCGACAAAGGCATCGACCTTTCCTCGGTCAGTGGCACCGGCCCCGGCGGACGCATTGTGAAGGCCGACCTTGAAGGGGCCAAGGAAGGGGTTGCAGTTAAGACCGTTAGTGCTGAGCCTGTCGAAGCACGCCCCACAGCCGAGAGCCGGGCTTCGACAAGCTCAGCCCTTCCGGTCGAAAAATCAACAGCACTCACCACCGCCATCCCCGATTTCGGCATCCCGTTCGAGGACGCCAAATTGTCCGGTATGCGCAAGACGATTGCCAAGCGGCTGACGCAATCGATGGTCGAGGCACCGCATATCTATCTGACGGTCGATATTCGCCTCGATGCGCTGCTCAAACTGCGCGGTGAATTGAACGAAATGCTCGCGGATCGCGGCATCAAGTTGTCGGTCAACGATATGCTGATCAAGGCGCTGGGACTGGCACTGATCAAGGTTCCGGCGTGCAACGTCAGCTTCGGCGGCGACGTGCTGCGCAGCTACAAACGCGCCGACGTGTCGGTCGCGGTCAGCATTCCGGGAGGACTGATCACACCGATTGTGATCGATGCGGCGGGTAAATCGCTCTCCACTATTGCGACCGAGGCCAAGGATCTTGCCAACCGCGCCAAGGAAGGCAAGTTGCAACCGACCGAATATCAGGGCGGCACCGCGAGCATTTCCAATATGGGGATGATGGGGATCAAGCAATTCACCGCCGTCATCAACCCGCCGCAAGCGATGATCATGGCGGTCGGCGCAGGCGAAAAGCGGCCTTATGTGATGGACGACGGCTCGCTGGGTGTGGCGACGGTGATGTGCTGCACCGGTTCGTTCGACCACCGGGCGATTGACGGCGCGGATGGCGCGCAACTGATGGCGGCGTTCAAGACGCTGGTGGAGAAACCGCTGGGGTTGGTGGCTTGAGTTTTAGCGATCCACCTGAGGTTCTTAGAAGCAAAAAATTGCTCACATTTTTGGGCTTGATTCTGATTTTGCAGGTCGGTGGATGTGTATTTACCGGTGGCGATGATTTTTTGCTGATGCCAATTTTTTGCACGGTCGGATTAGCGGATTGGGTACCTAACATTTTACCAGTAATTCTCGCGCTTATGCTCGTTTCAAATCCTTTGGTGATTTTGGCTGGCCTAGCGATGCGTCGATTGACCCCTTTTGCCGTAGCTTTTGCAGTTGTAACTCTCATAGCGATAATATTGCAGGCAGTGGCACTCGGTAATGGTTGGTTGGGATGCGATGGCCCTTAATGAATATCATCTTATTCCTCCCTCTCCTGCGAGGGGAGAGGGAAATAGTTCTGGAGTAAATTTGTGAGCACTTATGACCTCATCGTCCTCGGCTCCGGCCCCGGTGGCTATGTTGCCGCCATTCGCGCCGCGCAGCTGGGCCTAAAAACCGCAATTGTCGAGCGCGAAAATCTGGGCGGTATCTGTCTCAACTGGGGGTGCATTCCGACCAAGGCCTTACTGCGTTCGGCGGAAATCTATCATTATATGCAGCATGCGGGTGATTATGGGCTGACGGCGGCGAATATCAGCGCGGATATCGATGCGGTGGTGAAGCGGTCGCGCGGCGTTGCCAAACAGCTCAACCAGGGCGTCACGCATCTGATGAAGAAAAACAAGATCACCGTGCATTTGGGTGAGGGCAGGTTGACTGCTCCGGGCAAACTGTCTGTCACCAAGGATGGCAAGACGGAAGAACTGACCGCAAAAAACATCATCATAGCCACCGGTGCCCGCGCCCGCGATCTGCCCTTTGCGCCCGCCGACGGCAAACGCATCTGGACCTATCGTCACGCGATGACTCCGCCCGAAATGCCTAAGAAATTGCTCGTGATCGGTAGCGGCGCGATCGGTATCGAATTTGCCAGTTTCTATAACGATATGGGCGCCGAAGTGACCGTCGTCGAAATGATGGACCGCATCGTGCCTGTTGAAGATGCGGATATCTCCACCTTCCTCGAAAAAGCACTGAAGAAGCAGGGCATGACGATCCTGACTGGGGCAGGAGTGCAGTCGCTAAAGGCCAGCGCCACAAGCGTCACCGCCGAAATCAAGGACAAGGACGGCAAGGTCGCCAAATCCGACTTCACCCACTGCATCGTCGCCATCGGCATCGTTCCCAATACCGAAAATATCGGGCTGGAGGCGCTGGGTGTGAAGACGACCAAGGGCCATATCGATACCGACCCCATGTGCCGCACCAATGTGCCCGGCCTTTGGGCGATTGGCGATGTGACAGCGCCGCCATGGCTCGCGCACAAGGCGAGCCATGAAGGCGTGATCGCCGCTGAAGCCATAGCCGGTGGCCATCCACACGCGATGGACCCGAAAAACATCCCCGGCTGCACCTATTGCCACCCACAAGTCGCCTCTGTTGGCCTGACCGAAGCCAAGGCGAAGGAAGCGGGCTATGAGGTCAAAGTCGGCAGCTTTCCCTTCATGGGCAATGGCAAGGCGATTGCGCTGGGCGAGGCCGAAGGTTTCATCAAGACGGTGTTCGACGCCAAAACTGGCGAACTGCTCGGTGCGCATATGGTGGGGGCCGAAGTCACCGAACTGATCCAGGGCTATACCGTCGGCAAGACCGCCGAACTGGTCGAGGCCGATTTCATGCACACCGTCTTCCCGCACCCGACGCTATCTGAAATGATGCACGAAAGCGTGCTGGGCGCTTATGGAAAGGCGCTGCATATTTGACGGCATAATTATGAATGGGGGTATCATGGCTGACCTGAAAGTTTCACTCCCAAAGCCTTGCGGCGAACAATGGGAGGCAATGGCGCCACAGGGTTGCAACCGGCACTGTGCTGTGTGCGATACGACCATTCACGATCTTTCATCGATGACTGTCGATGAAACCGAGGCGTTGCTTTTGTCGGGTGAGGAGGTTTGCGTCCGTGCGGAAGTCGCTCGCAACGGCACCGTGCGCACCGCCCATCCTGCCATACCGGGCTCACGACGTATTGTTGCGGCAATTGGTGCATCGGTTTCGCTAGCGGCGGCGGCATGCCAGCCCGCCACGATTTCGCACGTCACACCCCGATATGAGATTAATGGCCATTTCAATTACCTTTCAATGACAACCCAAGCGACGCTGACTTCGAGTACCGGTAAGACCTATAAATCGCGGATTAATGGCGATCAGCAATTCCGTTTTACGAACCTACCGGCGGGTACATACAAACTGTCATTTGATGACTGCGGCGAAATGAAGGAAATTCCCGACATAGTGGTGTTTGATGATGTCGATATGGGTGAAGTCAAAGGATTCAATGATGGAAACTGCATCATCATCGGCAAGTTGAAACTGGATGACGGGGTTCAAAACGGATGAGACCCGCTCAACACCGAAGACTGGGTTCGGTTTGAACATTCCGACCATTCGAATGCTGTCCATTGTGCTGCTGGCCGCAGTGGTTGCACTGGGCTTTGCGGTGATGCTTCCTTCGGTAACAGAGCTGGATCAGGCGCTTCATCACCTCTGGACACTTGACGCGCAGCACAGCCCGCCTGCGATGTTGGCCTTCGCCAAAGCAGTCAGCTGGATCGGCGGAGGCGCGCAACGATACGTCATTGTTGCGTTACTAGCGCTGGCGCTTTGGCGTTGGCGGAGGAGGGCAGAGGCTTTGGTGCTTGCAGGTGCGTCAGTGTTTTCTAGCCAAGCGTCAAACATGCTCAAATATGCCTATGCGCGCCCACGCCCCGACGATCTGCCGCATTTAGATCTGGTGGACAGTCCATCCTTCCCCAGCGGTCATGCAACCAGCGCCGCCGCGGTCTATCTGTTGCTGATCTGGTTGTTGCCTCCCGAATGGCGAAAATACAGCGCACCCTTACTGGTCGCCCTGACGCTTGCGACCGGCATTTCGCGCATTCAACTTGGCGTTCACTATCCAACGGACGTCGTAGCGGGCTGGATGCTAGGCTCAGCCTTCGCCCTTTTGGCGTGGTCATTCGTGCCGAAACGCGCAACATAACTTTACATTTGCCGCCAATTCTTTGCACTTGCATCTTTTTTGCGAAGGCCCAAGCTGCCGACTCGGGTAGCTAAGGGGGATTGCTATGTCGGAGGACACGGGACTCGCAAAAGGCGCGATCGGCGTCGTTGAATCAGCCATCATGGGAATTGCGGGGACTGCCCCTGCCTATAGCATCGCTGTAACCACCGCAGCCATAGTCGCGGCCGTTGGCACATTGGCTGTCGGCAGCATATTGTTTGCCGGTCTGATCATGTTTGGCATGATGCTGGCCTTTATCAACCTTAACAAAATGTCGCCCGATGCTGGCGCCAGCTTTGCATGGGTAAAAGAGGTTTTTGGCCCGACCTGGGGCTTTTTCGCTGGCTGGGGGCTGATTGTCGCCTCCGTGGTGTTCATGGTATCTGCCACTATACCTGCGGCCACTTCGACGCTGCTGATCCTGTCTCCTGAAAAGGTGGAAAGCACCGGCTGGGTTACCTTTACCGCAGCGGTATGGCTGTCTTTGATCACCGCAGTGGTCATGAAAGGGATCAAGCATGCCAGCTATGCTCAGGTCACCTTCACCATCATCGAAACCGTCATCATCTTCGCGCTGATTATCGCCGCCTTTATCGAATATGGCGGAAAACCGGCGCATGTTCCCAGCTGGGAATGGTTTTCACCCTTCTCTTTCACCCCCGCAACATTCGCGACCGGTGCACTGGTAGCCGTATTCTTCTATTGGGGCTGGGACGTGACGATGAACCTGGGTGAGGAAACGGTGGACGGCAAACCCCAACCCGCCGGACGCGGTGCCTTTTGGGCAATGGTCAACCTGATCCTGTTTTTCATCATCATGCTGATCGTGGTGTTGATCGTTCTCACCGATGCGGAAATTGAGGCAGCAAACACCAATGTGCTTTACGCCATCGCCGAAAAACTGTTCCCGCATCCTTGGGGTTATCTGGCGGTGCTATCGACCATTCTCAGCACCATCGGAACCATCGAAACGCAGATATTGTGTTTCACGCGCAGCATGTTTTCCATGTCGCGCGCCAATATGCTGCATCCGCGCTGGGCCAAAATTCATCCTGAATGGCAGACGCCTTGGTTCGCAACCGTAGGCATCTGGGCAATGGGTCTTGTGCTGTTATTCATGTCGTCTTACCTGCCTACCGTCAGCAAAATATTGGAAAGCTCGATCTTGGCCATCGGTTTGCAGATCTGCTTTTACATGAGCCTCGCGGGTCTTGCGAGCGTCTGGTACTATCGAGGCATGCTGAAAAGCGATCCCAAGGGTGCGCTGACCCATGTCGTCTGGCCGGGGCTGGCAACCGCCTTCATGATCTTCATCGGTGTCTATGGCGCGCTAGAATTTGATAGGCTAACCATGGCCGTGGGTGTCGGAGGGCTGGCACTCGGCTTCCTGCCATTGGCGCTGAGTTATCTGCGTAACCGCAAGACAGCTGCCGTAGTCAAGGCGTAATGGCGTCCATTAATAGGCAGGACTGACGAAGGACGATTTGAATGGCCGGTGGCTCAACCCGGGTGATCCTAACTGCGCTTGCCGCAAATGTTGGTATCGCGATTGCCAAATTTGTAGCGGCGGGGATCACCGGATCGTCAGCGATGCTGACCGAAGGCGTCCACAGTCTGGTCGACAGTGCCAATCACGGCATCCTGCTTTACGGCACCAAAAGGTCGCATAAGCCAGCGGATGGGATTCATCCATTGGGCTATGGCCGCGAACTGTATTTCTGGAGCTTTGTCGTCGCCATATTGGTTTTCGCATTGGGGGCAGGGGTCGCGCTTTACGAAGGCATATTGCACATCTTGCACCCCGAACATGGTACCGACCCTATGGTTGCCTATATCGTCCTTGGAGTAGCATTTGCGCTCGAAAGCTGGTCGACATGGGAGGCGATGAAATCGTTTAACGGAGCGCGTGGAACCCAATCTTTCTGGCAGGCGTTACGCAATTCAAAGGACGCCCCGACAATTATCGTCTTGCTCGAAAATGGCGGTGCGCTGTCGGGTTTGGCAATTGCTGCGGTTGGCATCGCTCTAAGCCAGTGGACCCACAATCCTGTCTGGGATGGTGTCGCATCGGTGTTGATTGGTCTGGTGCTGGCTGCGGTCGCGATCCTGCTATGCATAGAGGCCAAAGGCCTGCTGATCGGGGAGAGCGCCGATGTGGACATGGTTGAGGCGCTTAGGTTATCGGCAGCATCCCATGCTGGAGTAACCAAAGTGCACGAAGTACTGACCGTTCATCATGCGCCCGACCAGATTGTGTCGGTGATCAGCGCAGATTTTGACGACGATATAAGCGCCGCCGATGTCGAACGCATCATCCGCGATATCGAAGCCAAGGTGGCAAAGGAGTTTCCAGTGGTGACGCGGCTCTATGTCCGTCCGATGAGCGCCTAAATCGTGGCACAGGGTACACAGGATTTCACCCCCGACCCGCGCAATGAGCGCATCTTGATCAACGTCAACGGCGTGCTAACGCCCCGCGCGGAGGCTGTTGTTTCGGTCTTCGACAGCGGTTTCATGCTCGGTGACGGAGTGTGGGAGGGTATTCGCGTCTACAAGGGACGGATGGCCTTTTTGGCAGAGCATCTCGACCGGCTGTGGGAAGGTGCGAAGGCCATTGCGATGGACATTGGCATATCGCGTGAAGAAATGGTCAGCCGACTCTACGAAACCATCGATGCGAACGCGATGGATGCCTGCCATATCCGTTTGATGGTGACGCGCGGTGTACGCTCAACCCCTTATCAAGACCCGCGCGTGGTTGTTTCGCCTGCGACGATCGTCATCATCGCCGAACATAAAGAGCCCCACGCTGAGGTCATTGAAAAGGGTATAAGCCTGTTCACTGTGCATGTCCGACGCGGCGATCCGGCAGTGCAGGACCCCAAACTGAATTCGCACAGCAAACTCAACTGCATCACCGCCTGCATTCAGGCGACCGAGGCGGGAGCAAATGAGGGGCTGATGCTAGATCCGCACGGTTTTGTCGCGACCTGCAACTCCACCCATTTTTTCATTGTGCGAAAGGGTGAGGTCTGGACCTCGACCGGCGATTATTGCCTGGGTGGAATTACGCGCGGCAATGTCATCCGCATTTGCAAGGAAGCCGGAATTCCGGTTTTCGAAAAGAATTTCTCGCTGACCGAAGTTTATGGTGCAGAGGAAGCCTTTGTCACGGGGACGTTTGCGGGTGTCGTGCCGGCGCACACCATCGACGGTCGAATCATCAGCGAAGGCCGCGGACCAATGGTCGAGCGTTTGCAAGGTCTCTACAAACAGCTGGTCGAGCGCGACATTTCTGGCGGAGCAGGGCGGTGACCATCCGTATTGCGATGTGGAGCGGTCCCCGCAACATATCGACCGCAATGATGCGCAGCTTTTCATCGCGTTCCGACTGCGCCGTTAGCGATGAACCCTTTTACGGAGCCTATCTCAAGCAGACCGGAGAGCCGCACGCGATGGCGAACGAAATCATCGCGGACATGGATTGCGATTGGCAATCGGTCGCGCGGACGATGCGCGGGCCCGTACCCAACGGTAAAGCAGTCTGGTATCAGAAACATATGACCCATCATATGGAAGGCCCGGTGAGTGTTGCCGATTTTCCCGACCACATCCATTTATTCCTGATCCGCGATCCCAATTTGATGGTCGCTAGCTACCGTCACAAGAATGAACTGGTCGATGCCCGGCAATTGGGTTTTGAACGTCTGGTTGAATATCACATGCGTGTTTCCGATCGATTGGGAAAGGCTGCCCCGGTCATCGACGGCAACTCGGTGCTGGCTGATCCCGAAACAAAGTTGACGGCTTTGTGCGAAGCAATCGGGATTGAATGGGACCCTGCCATGCTGGGTTGGGCAAAGGGACCGCATCCCGCCGACGGCATTTGGGCAAAGCATTGGTATAATGCAGTGTGGAACAGCGAGGGCTTTGGCCCGCCGACAGCACCGTCCAAATTATCGACAAATGAGCAACGCATTGCCGATGCTTGTCGCGCGAGTTACGATGCATTGGCGGTGCATTGCATTTAGCGCTTATTTGCGACTGTCCAACTCCACCGCATTTTGCCATCGTAGCATGATGACGATTCTAAAAGGATGGACGACCATGGCGATAGCTTTCAACTTTCTGAGAAATGCTGGGGTTTTGGGGGTCGCTCTTACCGCCGCAGCGATGCCTGCCGCCGCGCAAAACAGTGTCATCACTGGCGCACGCATGCTTGATGTGCTGACTGGAAAGATTGTCGAGCATCCTGCGATTTTCGTCGGAGAGGATGGCCGTATCACCAGCATTGCCGATGCGCGGGTGGTGCGCTGGACCAGTGACACCAAACATATCGACCTGGGCGACCGCACCTTGCTTCCCGGGTTGATCGACATGCATGTCCATCTCGACAGCCCTGCCGATATTGGCGGCTATCGCGGACTCGAATTTACCGACAGCTTCTGGGGAATGACGGCGGTTGGCAATGCACGCGCGATGCTTGATGCGGGGTTCACCACCGTGCGCAATGTCGGATCCGACAACCGCAACGATGTCGGGCTGAAACAGGCGATCGACAATGGCTATGCTGTCGGCCCGCGTGTCGTACCCGCTGGCTATGCACTGGGCGCAACCGGCGGGCATTGCGACTCAACGTTTTTGCCGCCCAGCCTGGAAGGACCGAAGAAAGAAGAGGGTATTGCCGACAGCCCTGATGAGCTGCGCTATCAGGTGCGTCGTCAGCGCAAATATGGATCGGAAGTAATCAAGGTCTGCGCCACCGGTGGTGTTTTCTCACGCAATACCGAACCGGGGCAGCAGCAATTGTCCGAAGAGCATTTGCGCATCATAGCTGATGAAGCACATCAATGGGGATTGAAAGTCGCCGCCCACGCCCATGGCGCAGAAGGGATCAAGGCTGCGGTCAAGGCAGGGATTGATACTATCGAA
>Ga0075154_10001821_pt1 | contig 14554 bp, 16 predicted proteins | sample JI71714BDNA_FD_70965 | JGI IMG/M metagenome (GOLD analysis project Ga0075154, IMG submission 70965) | Wastewater effluent complex algal communities from Wisconsin, to seasonally profile nutrient transformation and Carbon sequestration -... | ecosystem: Engineered > WWTP > Effluent > Algae... | reverse complement strand
GCCCCCTCCGCCCTGCGGGCACCTCCCCCAGAAGGGGAGGACCTTACCGCGCAATCTGCGCCAGCACGGCATTGGCCAGCGGCCAGCCGGCGGGCGTCAGGCGGATACCGGCGGGGCTGCTGTCCAGCAGGCCCTGTGCCACCAATCGTGCCACCGCATCGGGCTTCACCGCATCGGCCAGCGCCGTGCCGCTGCGCAACGCAAAGCGGCCTGCGTCCAGCCCTTCGGCCAGGCGCAGCCCCATCACCAGCGCTTCGGTGGTGCGCTCCTGAACGGTGAGCGGGGTTTCGCTCTCCATGCCGTGGCCGGCGCCAGTCACGCCGGCCAGCCATTGTTCCGGTTTCTTGCGGCGCAATGTTGCCACGCCTTCGCGGCGGCCATGCGCGCCCGGCCCGATGCCGGCATAATCGCCATAGCGCCAATAGGTGAGATTGTGGCGGCTCTCCATGCCGGGGGCGGCGTGGTTGGAGATTTCATAGGCCGGAACCCCTGCCGCCGCCGTGATGGATTGCGTCATGGCAAAGAGATCGGCGCTGGTGTCTTCATCGGGCAAGATCAATGCCCCACGCGCATGCAGGGCGGCAAAGCGCGTGCCAGGCTCGATGGTGAGCTGATAGAGCGACAGATGGGTGGTGCCAAAGCCGAGCGCGCGATTGAGTTCGGCAGCCCAACTTTCCCGCGTCATCCCCGGCCGGTCATAGATGAGATCAAAGCTCACCCGCCCAAACGTCGCCTGCGCCACATCCAGCGCGGCCAGCGCGGCGGCGACATCATGCGGGCGGCCAAGCAGCTTGAGCGCCGCATCGTCCAGCGCCTGTACGCCCAATGACAGGCGGTTGACCCCGGCGGCGGCAAAGCCGGCAAAGCGCCCGGCCTCCACGCTGGACGGATTGGCTTCCAGGGTGATTTCCAGATCAGGCTCCGGCGTCCAGTGCTGCACCGCCGCCTCGATGATGGCGGCAACAGTGGCCGGCGGCATCAGGCTGGGGGTGCCGCCGCCAAAGAAGATGCTGGCCAGCCGGCGGCCGGGCAGGCGCGCCGCTTCAAAGGCCAGATCGGTCAGCAGGGCATCGCGCCACTGATCCTGATCCACGGACTCGCGAACGTGGGAATTGAAATCGCAATAGGGGCATTTGGTGACGCAGAACGGCCAATGGACGTAGAGGGCGACACTCCCCTCCCCTTCAGGGGAGGGGTTGGGGGTGGGGAAGGCCTGTGGACGATCCCACGGCCCCACCCCTAACCCCTCCCCTGAAGGGGAGGGGAACCAGTCGGCAACATTGCCGCCAACTGCGCAAAGGCCCGCGCCCGGTGATTGTCCGCCTCTTTCTCCGCCCGGCTCATCTCGCCATAGGTCTGCGCCTTGCCGTCCATCAGGAACATCGGATCATAGCCAAAGCCATTGCCCCCACGCGGCGGCCACACCAGCGCGCCGTCCACCCGGCCTTCCACCGTTTCGGTGTGCCCATCGGGCCAGGCCACGCACAGCGCGCAGATGAAATGGGCGGTGCGAGCCTTGTCGCCCAGCTCGTCATTCACGCGGGCCATGGCGACTGCGAAATCCTTGCCCGGCCCAGCCCAGCGTGCCGAATAAATGCCCGGCGCGCCGCCAAGCCCATCCACACACAGGCCGCTGTCATCGGCAATCGCCGGCAGGCGGCTGGCGGTCGCGGCCGCGAGGGCCTTCAACCGGGCATTGCCGATGAAACTGTCTTCAGTCTCGTCCGGTTCAGGCAGGCCCAGGCTGCCGGCCGACACCACCTCCAGCCCGTGCGGCGCCAGCAATTCGGCCAGTTCCACCACCTTGCCCGGATTGTGCGTCGCCAGCACCAGCCGGCCCGGCTGCAGCTGCCTCACCGCCCGGTGGCCTGCAGCTGCGCGGCAAACACCTGGTTGCAGCCGATGCGGGCCAGGCGCAGCAGGCGCAGCAAGGCTTCCTCGTCAAACGGCTCGGCTTCTGCGGTGCCTTGCACCTCGACAATGCCGCCGGCGTTGGTCAGCACGAAATTGGCATCAGTGTCGGCGGCGCTGTCTTCGACATAATCCAGATCCAGCACCGGATTGCCCTGGTAGATGCCGCAGCTGATCGCCGCGACCTGGGTGGCCAGCGGATCGGCGGCAAACGGCGTCTTGGCGTGGATATTGTCCAGCGCCAGGCGCAGTGCCACCCAGGCACCGGAAATCGCCGCGGTGCGGGTGCCGCCATCGGCCTGGATCACATCGCAATCCAGCGTGATCTGGCGCTCGCCCAGCGCCACCAGATCGGTGACGGCGCGCAGACTGCGGCCGATCAGCCGCTGGATTTCCTGGGTGCGGCCCGATTGCTTGCCCTTGGCGGCTTCACGGCTGCCGCGGGTGTGGGTGGCGCGGGGGAGCATGCCATATTCGGCCGTCACCCAGCCCTTGCCCTGCCCACGCAGCCATGGCGGCAGCCGTTCTTCGACACTGGCGGTCACCAGCACATGGGTCTGGCCGAATTTTACCAGGCACGATCCTTCGGCGTGGGCGGAAAAGCCGGGGATCATTTCGATGGTGCGCATCTGATCGGGGGCGCGGCCTGATGGGCGCATGAGGGAAGCCTTTCGTGTTTGCTGTTGCCAGCGGCCTTATGGCGTGGCGGCGGGGAAGGGAAGGCCCCATTGCGTCGCTGCCCGGCCCGCCATAGATTGCGGCCATGCAGCAAACCCCGTCGCTCACCGAATTGAACGAGCGCGCCCGCGAGATATTTCGGCAGATTGTCGATGCCTATCTGGTGTCGGGCTCACCCGTGGGCAGCCGCACCCTGTCGAAAGGCGGCGCCCTGGGCCTGTCGCCGGCGTCGATCCGCAATGTCATGCAGGATCTGGAGGAACTGGGCCTGCTCGCTGCGCCGCACACGTCGGCCGGGCGGCTGCCGACCGAACTGGGCCTCAGGATGTTTGTGGACGGCATGATGCAGGCCGCCGAAGTGTCGGAAGACGAACGCGCCATGCTGGAAGCCGGGCTGGCACCGGGCGTGGCGATGGAGGACGCGCTCACCCGCACCACCCAGGCGCTGTCCGGCCTGTCGCACTGTGCCGGGCTGGTGATGGTGCCGGCGCGTGAACTCATCATCCGCCAGATCAGTTTCGTGCCCCTCTCACCCAGCCGGGCGCTGGTGGTGCTGGTCGGCGCCGATGGCAGTGTGGAAAACCGCCTGCTCGATCTGCCGCCCGGCGTGCTGCCGGCATCGCTGGAGGCGGCGGCCAATTATATCAGCACGCGCCTGGCCGGGCTCACGCTGGCCGATGCCATGGCGCGGATGCAGGCCGAAATCGCCCGCGACCGTGCCATGCTCGATACGCTCACCCAGGCGGCGGTGGCGGCCGGGCTGGCGGTGTGGTCATCCGATGCCGCCGCGCGCCCGGTGCTGATCGTGCGCGGCCAGGCCAATCTGGTGGAAAGCCAGATGGACATGGACAAGGTGCGGCAGCTGCTCGACGATCTGGAAGACAAGGCCGAACTGATCCGCCTGCTGGAAAATGCCCGCGGTGCGGATGCCACCCGCATCTTCATCGGGGCGGAAAGCCGGCTGTTCTCGCTGTCCGGCTCCAGCGTGATTGCCGCACCCTATCGCGGCAATGATGGCAAAGTGATCGGTGTTGTGGGGGTTATCGGCCCGACCCGGTTGAACTATGCCCGCGTCATCCCCATGGTGGATTACACCGCACGAACCCTGAGCAGACTGGTATCATGACCGACACGCCTGAAATGAACGAAGCGCCCGAAACCGCCGAAGCGCCGGAAACCCAAGCCCTTGATCTGGCCGAGGCCCTGCTGGCCAAGGATCAGGAAATCGCCGATCTGAAAGACCGGGTGATGCGCGCGCTGGCCGATGTGGAAAACACCCGCCGCCGGCTGGAACGGGACAAGGCCGAAGCAATCCAATATGCCGTCACTGGCTTTGCCCGCGAGATGCTGGCCGTGGCCGACAATCTGAAACGCGCCGTGGCCGCCCTGCCGGCCGAAGGCTTTGATCAGGTGCGCACCGGCATCGAGGCGACCGAGCGGGAACTGCACGCCATTTTCGGCCGCCAGAACATCGCCCGCATCGAAATCACCACCGGCGAACCGCTGGACCCCAATCGCCACCAGGCGATGATCGAAGTGCCCAGCGAGTTTGACGCCGGCACCGTGGTCGCCGAACTGGCCAGCGGCTGGACCATCCGCGACCGCCTGCTGCGCCCCGCCATGGTCAGCGTGGCGCGCGCGGCGGACTGACGCGCCACCACAGGCAGTGATGCGCCATGATGCAGGCGCATGAAAACCATGTCTTGCCAGGCGCCGGGCGGCGTGGGCAGAGTGATGGCCATGTGGCTGCTTGATCGCCTGCTGCGCCGCGTGGTGCGCGATTGTGTGCTTGAGGTTGCTGATCCGTCCGGTCAGCTGCGCCGTTACGGCGCGCCGCGCCCCGGCCATGAACCGGTGCGCGCCCGTCTTGCCAGCAATGCCGCCGCCCGTGCCATCGCGCTGAACCCGGCGCTGGGCGCCGGCGAAGCCTATATGGACGGCCAGCTGGTGCTGGAACAGGGCGATATTCTGGCCCTGCTGGATCTGATCACCCACAATTTGCGCTGGCAGCGCGACAATCCGCTGCGCTTTGCCCTGTGGCGGCAGGCGCGCATCGCGGCCTGGTGGGATGGCATCAATTTCGCTCGGCGCGCCAAGCGCAATGTCGCGCATCATTATGATCTGGATGACCGGCTCTATGATCTGTTCCTTGATCCGCACCGGCAATATAGCTGCGCCTATTGGGCACCCGGCATCGAAACGCTGGACGCCGCGCAGGAGGCCAAGCTGGCGCATATCGCCGCCAAGCTGGATCTGAAACCCGGCATGCGCGTCCTCGATATCGGCTGCGGCTGGGGCGGGCTGGCGCGCTATCTGCACAAGGCCACCGGTGCCGATGTGCTGGGCATCACCCTGTCGGAACAGCAGCTGGCCTATGCCCGCGCCGAAACGGCGCGGCAGGGCCTCACGGGCGTGACCTTTGAACTGATCGACTATCGCGCCGTCACCGGTGAATTTGATCGCATCGTTTCGGTTGGCATGTTCGAACATGTCGGCCTGCCGCATTACCGCGCCTATTTCGAGTGTGTGGAACGCCTGCTGAAACCCGATGGGGTGGCGTTGATCCACAGCATCGCCCGCGCCGATGGCCCGGGTGCCACCGATCCGTGGACGGTCAAATATATCTTCCCTGGCGGCTATGCCCCGGCGCTGTCGCAGATCGTGCCGGCGATCGAGCGGGCCTGGCTGTGGACCACCGATATCGAGGTGCTGCGCCTGCATTATGCCCACACGCTGCGGGCCTGGTATGATCGCTGCGCCGCGCAGGAAGCCAAGATCACCAGCCTGTATGACGCCCGCTTCTACCGCATGTGGATGTTCTATCTGGCCGCCGCCCACTGCGCCTTTGCCAATGATGGCCATATGAATGTGCAGATTCAGCTGACCAAGCGGCGTGACACGCTGCCGCCCAGCCGGGATTATATGCGGGCTGTGGAACGCACCCTCCCGGGCGGTGCGCCCTGATCGGTGATCAGAGCGTCCAGCTCAATTCCTTTTCGGCCGCGCGCTTGTCCAGATCGGCGCGGCTGATCTTTTCGGATGCGGATTTCAGCTGGCCGCAGGCCGCCATGATGTCGCGGCCACGCGGGGTGCGCACGGGGGCGGAGATGCCGGCGCGGAAGATGATATCGGAAAAGGCGCGGATGCGCTCATCCGATGAACATTCGTAGAAGCTGCCTGGCCACGGGTTGAACGGGATCAGGTTGACCTTGGCCGGCAGGCGATATTTGCGGATCAGCCGCACCAGTTCGTGGGCATCCTCGTCGCTGTCATTCTTGCCGGCCAGCATGACATATTCAAAGGTGATGCGCCTTGCGTTGTTGATGCCGGGATAATCGGCGCAGGCCTGCAACAATTGCTCGATGCCATATTTGCGGTTGAGCGGCACGATCTCGTCGCGGATTTCCTTGCTCACCGCGTGCAGCGACACGGCAAGATTGACGCCAATCTCGGCCCCGGCGCGCGCCATCATCGGCACCACGCCCGATGTGGACAGCGTGATGCGCCGCTTGGACAGGCCCAGGCCCTCGCCATCCATGACGATCTGCAGGGCGGCCTTCACATTCTCGAAATTATACAGCGGCTCGCCCATGCCCATCATCACGATGTTGGTCAGCATGCGGCCTTCGGGCGTGTAATTGTTGCCGGGATTGTGGGCGCCGGGCACCCACACATCATCCTCGTCATCGTCGGCGGCATCGTTGATCGCCGGTCGGGTGATCGGGGCCGGAGTCGCCCCTGGCCATTCGCCCAGCGCATCGCGGGCCAGCATGACCTGGCCGATGATTTCACCCGGCGTCAGATTGCGCACCAGCTTCATGGTGCCGGTGTGGCAGAAGCGGCAATTGAGCGTGCAGCCAACCTGGCTGGACACGCACAAAGTGCCGCGCGTGGCATCGGGGATGAACACGCATTCGGCTTCCTCGCCATCGGCAAAGCGCAGCAGCCATTTGCGTGTGCCATCGGTGCTGGCCTGGGCCGTCACCACTTCCGGCCGGCCCACGGCGAAATGCTGCGCAAACAGCGCGCGGTGATCCTTGGCGATATTGGCCATGGCGGCAAAATCGGTGGCGCCGCGGTGATAGATCCAGTGCCACAATTGGCGGCTGCGCATGCGGGCGGTCTTGGCCGGCAGGCCAATGGCTTCCAGCGCGGCGGCAATGGCGGGGCGATCCAGCCCGACCAGATCGATCCGGCCATCGGCGCGCACCGGCGCCTTGCGCGGGGCGACCACGGGATCGGAAGGGCCGGGAATGGGCATCACGCTGCCGGCAGCTGTTTGGGGGGCAAGATCAGTCATCGCGCGGCCCATATCGCAAAAGGCCGCCGCCGTAAAACCTTGGCTCAATCCGGCTTGATGTGATGCAGGCCCTGCACCACGGCGCCGGCGGTGCGCATCCGCTCGATCGCGGCGCGGCGCATCATCTGGCGCGGGCTCAGCACATAGGCGCGCGGCGTCATCCCCATATAGGCGCGGAACTCCCGGTTGAAATGCGGCTGATCGAAGTAACTGCCGTCCAGCAGGCTGGCCAGCGGCTGGTCCAGCCGGTCGCCAATGTCGGCCAGGGTGCGCAGGAAACGCTGGCGGCGCAGCAGGCGCTTGGGGGCAAAGCCGAACACCCGCAGGCACAGCCGCGCCAGCGTGCGGTCATTCACGCCCAGGCTGGCGGCGAAATCATGGGCGGTATCGATATTGCCATCGATCAGCGCGGCCTGCACGGTTTCGATCATCGGATCGGCCGCCGGCGCGGCGGCAGCCCGGGCCAGGAAAAATTCGTCCAGCGCCGCCGGCACCTCGGCCCAGGGCAGCGCACACAAGCGCTGCCACAGGGCATCGGCGCTGTCGCCAAACACATCGCTCAAAGGCCGCATGCGGTTGGCATGCAGATTGGCCGGCACGCCCACCAGCTGGTTCCAGCCCAGGCTGGTCAGGCCCACGCCCAGCATGGCGGCCTGGCCGTCGGTGGTGACGGTGGCGGTGCGGTCACTCGGCCCGAACAGGCCGTGGCGATCGGGCGAGGGATCGGGGCAGCCAGCGCGGCTGAGCTGCCAGCTGCCCTTGGTGGTGAAACGGATATTGCCCCATTCGGGGTGGAGATAATCAGTCAGCGGCCCGGGCGCGACCACCTGATAATATGTGGTGATCAGCGGCCGCAGCGCCGGGGTGGGCAGGGCGAAATAGGCTTCGGGCAGGGCAGGTGCGGCCTGCCCGTCGCGCTCTGCAAACATTGCCCTCCCTCCCTCGCTTGGCCGACCCCCTGTTGGTTGCCCAGCCTGCAAGGTAAATCAAGATGTTGGCGGCAATGTTACCGATGATTCATCTGGCCCGCGGCCTCACATCGCGCTGATGCCGCCATCCACATACAGGCCGTGGCCGGTCACCATCTTGGCTTCATCGCTGGCCAGATAGACGGCGGCCCAGGCGATATCGTCCGGCTCACCCACCGCGCCCAGCGGAATCTGCCGGCCCAGCTTGGCCAGGCCCGCCTCGCGGCCCAGCGTGTCGGTGATGCCCTTCAGGATCGGCGTGTCGATGAACACCGGGTGGATGCTGTTGCAGGTGATGCGATATTGCTGCTTGGCGCAGTGCAGCGCCACGCTCTTGGTGAGGTGGCGCACGGCGGCCTTGGCGCTGTTGTAGGCGGCGCTGTTGTGCGACGCGATCACCCCGGCAATGCTCGAAAGATTGATGATGCTGCCGCGCACCCCGGTTTCGCGCACGGTCTTGGCCATGGTGGGCAGGCTGAGCTTGCAGCCCAGGAACACGCTGTCCAGATCGATGCTGTGCACGCGCTTCCACGTGTCGAAATCCGTGGCTTCCACCGTTGAACCCGCCGCAATGCCGGCATTGTTGACCAGGATGTGGAACCCGCCAAAGCGGCTTTCCGCAAAGGCGATGGCGGCGGCCCAGTCATCCGGGCTGGTCACATCGTGGCGGCAGGCCACCGCTGCCTCACCGATGCTGGCTGCCACGGCCTGCACCCCGGCTTCGTTGATGTCGGTCAGCACCACGCGCGCGCCTTCCTCCACCATGCGCCGGGCCATGGCCTCGCCCAGCCCCTGTGCGGCGCCGGTGATGAGCGCGATCTTGCCTGCCAGACGGTTCATGCCAAAGTCTCCAATAAGAGTGATGGCCCGCACACTGCCCCGCCCGTTGCCGCCTGAAAAGCTGCCATTCCTGCGGTGCCGGCGATTGTCCACACCCTTGACGCCCCGCCGCCTGCGCCATACCTGCGCTGGCATGGCCATCCTTCCCATCATTGAAACGCCCGATGTGCGGCTGAAACAGATCAGCACGCCTGTCGCCGCCGTGACCGACGCGCACCGCACCCTGATCGCCGACATGTTTGAAACCATGTATGATGCGCCGGGCATCGGCCTGGCCGCCATCCAGGTGGGCGTGGCCGAACGCATCCTGGTGATCGATCTGCAACCCGAGGCGGATGACACGCCCGAGGATGCCGATCCCGACAAGATCGTGCGCACGAAAGAACCGCGCGTGTTCATCAACCCGGAAATCACCTGGGCGTCAGACGAATTGTCGGTCTATTCCGAAGGCTGCCTGTCCGTCCCGGAACTTTATGCCGATGTGCAGCGCCCGGCCCGCATCCGGGTGACCTGGCTGGACGAACAGGGCGTGGCCCATGATGAAGAGATTGACGGCCTGCTCGCTACCTGCCTGCAGCACGAGATGGACCATCTGAACGGCGTGCTGTTCATCGATCACCTCAGCAAGCTGAAGCGCGACATGCTGCTCAAGAAGCTCGACAAGATGCGCCGCGTGCGCGGATAAAATCCTCCCCCAAAAGGCGGAGTATTCAGCGTTTCAGCGCGTCCAGCACCAACTGCGCCGCGTCGGCCGGCGGCTTCACCTTGGCCGGGTCTTCGCCGGGATAGGCACGGGCGCGCATCGTGGTGCGGGTGGCGCCGGGATCAACGATATGGGTGCGGATGGCGCTGATGTTCATCACTTCCGCGCCATAGGTGGCCACCAGATTTTCCAGCGCCGCCTTGGTCGCCGCATAGCCGCCCCAATAGGCGCGCGGCTTGCTGCCCACCGATGACGTCACCGCCACCACATCCGCCGCCGGGGCTTGACGCAACCACGGATCAAAGGCCGCCAGCAGCCGCCAGTTGGCGGTGAGGTTGATGGCGATCAACTTGTCCCATTCCTTGCGGTCCAGATGCGGCACCGGGGCCAGCGTGCCCAATTGCGCCGCATTCAGGATCAACGCATCCAGCCGGCCCCAGCGCGCCCCCACGGCATTGCCCAGCCGGTCGATGGCATCCAGATCGGCCAGATCAAAGGGTGCGATGGTGGCGGTGCCGCCGGCGGCATGGATGCGGTCATCCACCTCGCCCAGCCCGCTTTCGCTGCGCGCCGTCAGGATCACATGCCAACCCTGTGCCGCCAGCAATTCGGCGGTGGCGGCACCAATGCCGCGGCTGGCCCCGGTGATCAGGGCGGTCTTCTTCTGGGTGATGTCGGTCATGCGCGGGCTTTAGGCGGGCAGGAGTAGGCGGGCAAGGGGGTGTGAAAAAGGCGCGGCCACGTGACGTCGGACGGGCCTCGGACAAGCCTCTGCCCCGGCAAAGCCGTGGCGCCGGCTTGCCCGACCCCGCCGGCCGGCCTTGCCAGAGTCGGCGCGCGACACGCGCGCTCGCCCGGCTGCGGTCAAATCACCCGTTCCGCCAACAGGCTCAACTGGTCCGGCACCTCCACCTCTTCCTGATCGGTCAGGCGGGTGGGGTAATCGCCGGTGAAGCAGGCGTCGCAATATTGCGGGGCGCTGTCGTCGCGGGTGGGTTCGCCGACGGCGCGATACAGGCCGTCGATCGACAGGAAGGCCAGGCTGTCCACCTTGATATAATCGCGCATGCGCTCGACATCCATTTGCGCCGCCAGCAGCTTGGACCGTTCCGGCGTGTCCACGCCATAGAAACAGCTGTGCCGGGTCGGCGGGCTGGCGATACGCATATGCACCTCCTCGGCCCCCGCCTCGCGCAGCATCTGCACGATCTTCAGGCTGGTGGTGCCGCGCACGATCGAATCGTCGATCAGCACGATGCGCTTGCCGGCGATCAGGGCGCGGTTGGCATTGTGCTTCAGCTTCACGCCCAGGTTGCGGATCTGATCACCCGGCTGGATGAAGGTGCGGCCGATATAATGGCTGCGGATGATGCCCAGTTCGAACGGAATGCCGCTTTCCTGGGCATAGCCGATGGCGCCGGGCACCCCGCTGTCGGGCACCGGCACCACCATGTCGGCCACCACCGGATTTTCCCGCGCCAGTTCCGCGCCGATGCGCTTGCGCACCTCATACACGCTGCTGCCGTCCATCATCGAGTCGGGACGGCTGAAATAGACATGTTCAAAGATGCACGGCCGGGCCCGCACCGGCGCAAACGGCCGGATCGACCGCAGGCCGCGCGGCGTGATGATGATCAATTCGCCGGGCTCAACCGAACGCAGGAAGGTCGCTCCCACCATGTCCAGCCCGACGGTTTCGGACGACAGTATATAGGAATCGCCCAGCCGGCCCAGCACCAGTGGCCGGATGCCCAGCGGATCGCGGCAGGCCAGCATGCCTTCGGCGGTGAGGCAGATCAGGCTGTAGGCCCCTTCCACCCGTTTCAGCGCATCGATGAAGCGATCAAGCAGGGTGCGGTATGACGATGTGGCGACCAGATGGATGATCACCTCGGTGTCACTGGTCGACTGAAAGATCGAACCGCGCCGCACCAGTTCGCGGCGCAATGTGGTGGCGTTGGAGATATTGCCATTGTGCGCCACGGCAAATCCGCCGCTGGCCAGTTCGGCAAACAGCGGCTGCACATTGCGCAGCGCGGTTTCGCCGGTGGTGGAATAACGATTGTGGCCGATGGCGATTTCGCCCTTCAGCTTGCCGATCACAGCATCATTGTCGAAATTGCCCGCCACGTGCCCCATGGCGCGGTGGGTGTGGAATTCCTTGCCATCAAAGGTGGTGATGCCGGCGGCTTCCTGGCCGCGATGCTGCAGCGCGTGCAGGCCCAGCGCCACCAGCGCGGCCGCCCCTTCGGCGCCATGAACCGCGAACACGCCGCATTCTTCGTGGAGATGATCGTCTTCCCACGGATCGGTGGTGAGCATCTTGTCCATTTTGCGGCCTTTGTCTTTCGGCAGATGCCGCGCCATATAGGGTGGGCGGGCGGCTTTGTCTGCACCTGTGTTGTGATGAAAGTGTCACAAATGACTCTGCCAATGGACGAAACCCTGGATTTCCGGCCGAAATGGGGGCCCGATGGCCTGATCACCGCCGTGGCGGTGGATGCGGCCAGCGCCGCCGTGCTGATGGTCGCGCACATGAACGCCGATGCGCTGGCCGCCACACTCGCCACGGGTGAGGCTCATTACTGGAGCCGGAGCCGCCGCGAGCTGTGGCACAAGGGCGCCACCAGCGGCGCCATCCAGCGGGTGGTGGAAATCAGGGTGGACTGCGATCAGGATTGTCTGCTGCTGCTGGTCGAACCGGCTGGCCCGGCCTGCCACACCGGCCGGGTGAATTGTTTTTACCGGCGGCTGGATGGCGGCCGGCTGGTGATGATCGGAGACAGCGAATGACGCTTCCCACCGGCCTTGAGGTCACCGTGTTCGATGAGGTGTTCCGCAATCGCCCGCACGAACGCTTTGATGCGCTGCGCGCGGCCGATCCGGTGCATCAGGACAAGGTGCTGGGCCGGGTGCTGCTGACCCGTGCCGCCGATGTGGCGGCCACGCTGAAGGATCGCAGCCTGTCGGTGAATGCCGACAATGCCGCGCCCGACACGATCGTGCAGCAGTTGATGAGCATGGCTGACCGTGACGCGCCGCGCTCCATGCTGGTGCTGGATGATCCCGAACATGGCCGCCTGCGCCGGCTGGTCACCCACGCCTTCAACGCCCGCGCCATCGAAGCGGTGAAGCCGCGCGTTGCCGCCATCGCCGATGAACTGCTGGACGCGGTGGCGGACCGGGACCGGTTCGACCTGATCGAGGATTTCGCCTCGCCGCTGCCGATCATCGTCATTGCCGAAATGCTGGGCGTCGGCGCCGCCGACCGGCCGGATTTCCGGCGCTGGTCAAAGGGCCTGGCCAATGTCTTCTCGCCGATCCGCACGCCGGAACTACTGGCCGGGCTGAAAGCCAATGCCGATGAACTGTCCGCCTATTTCGAGCGTGCCATTGCCGCCCGCCGCGCCAGCCCCAGCGGCGATCTGATCAGCGCCATGGTGGCGGTGGACGATGATGGCGACCGGCTGACGACCCAGGAAATCGTCACCATGTGCAACCTGCTGCTGCTGGCCGGGAACCTGACGACGACCGATCTGATCGGCAATTGCGTGCTCGCCCTGCTGCGCCATCCCGGCGAACTGGCCAGGGTGAAGGCCGATCCGGCGCGGCTGGCCGATGCCATCGAGGAGACGCTGCGGCTTGATCCGCCGGTGGTGCAAAGCTTGCGCATACCGCTCGAACCCCGCGATATCGGCGGCTGCCCCGTGCGCGCCGGCGAGGCGGTGACGACCTTCCTGATGGCCGCCGGCCAGGACCCGGCCCTGCACGCCGACCCGCTGAAATTTGACATCGACCGGGCCGACAAGACGCATTTCGCCTTTGGCGGCGGCGTGCATTTCTGCCTGGGCGCACCCCTGGCGCGCGCCGAAGCCAGTATCGCGCTCACCCGCCTGTTCGCGCGTTTGCCCGATCTGGCGCTCACCGGCGATCCGATCGAACGCAACATTTCCGCCGCGTTCAACGGCGTGAAAGAGCTTTGGGTGCGCCCGTGAGGATATTGCTGGCCGGCGCCACCGGGCTGGTCGGCGGGCTGGTGCTGGGCCTGCGCCCCGATGCCATCCCCGTCACCCGCCGGCCCATCCCCGGACAACCGGGCGTGGTTGCCGATTTCGACGATCTGCCGCCGCTGCCGCAAGCCCGGATCGCCGTCTGCGCGCTCGGCACCACCCGCGCCAAGGCCGGCAGCGACGCCGCTTTCCGTGCTGTGGACCATGATGCCGTGCTGGCCTTCGCCCGCGCGGCCAAGACTGCCGGTGTGACGCACTTCATCCTCGTCAGCAGCGTCGGCGCCAACCCGAACGCCAGCCTGCTCTACCCGCGCACCAAGGGCGAAGTGGAGGCCGCGCTTGCCGCGATGGGATTTGACCGGCTCGACATTCTCCAGCCCGGCCTCCTCATCGGCCCCCGCAGCGAACGCCGGCCGGTCGAACATTTCCTGCAAGCTGCCGCCCCCCTGATGGACCTCGCCTTGCCGCGCGACCTTGGCAGCCTGCCTGCAGCGGCGGTGGCGGGTGCGATTGTGGCGCTGACGAAGCGCAGCGAACCGGGCGTGTTCCGTCACGCCAACCGCGCCATCGCCAGCTTGACCTTTACGTAAACGTCAACTACCCCCTTGGCTCATGAGCAAACCGGCCGAGGTTTCCCGCACGGATGATGAGGCAGCAGCCTTGCTGCACGCCTTTGCCACCGCGCCCGCGCCGCCGACCGCCAGTGATGCCAGCCAGTTTTCGATCACCGAACTGGCTTTGGCCTTCAACATCACGCCGCGCGCCATCCGTTTTTACGAGGATCAGGGCCTGATCACCCCCGAACGCCAGGGCCAGAACCGCATCTACAGCAGGCGGGATCGCGCCCGGCTGGCGTGGATCTTGCGGGCCAAGAATGTCGGCTTCTCCCTCGCCGAAATCCGCGAGATGATCGATCTTTACGACGTCGGCGATCATCGCCTGACGCAAAAGCGCGTCACGCTGGAAAAATGCCGGGCGCGCATGGCGCTGCTGGAAGAACAGCGCGCCGATATCGATGCGACGATCCAGGAACTGCAACAATTTTGCGACATCGTCGAACAGTCACTGAAAGCCTGAGGATATGCCCAGCTATCGCGCCCCCGTGAAAGACACGTTGTTCGTTCTGGAGGCCGTCGCCGGCCTC
>Ga0075154_10001819_pt1 | contig 14582 bp, 7 predicted proteins | sample JI71714BDNA_FD_70965 | JGI IMG/M metagenome (GOLD analysis project Ga0075154, IMG submission 70965) | Wastewater effluent complex algal communities from Wisconsin, to seasonally profile nutrient transformation and Carbon sequestration -... | ecosystem: Engineered > WWTP > Effluent > Algae... | reverse complement strand
CTTCATTTATGAAGGGGTGGCAGTCCAGCAAAGCGCAGACTGACGGGGTAGTGCCTCCGTGCGACGAAGAAACACCCCGTTTTCGCTACCTGATCATAACACCCCTCTTTCTGCGAAAGCGGGGAATTTCGAGACAAAAGCGTAACTTCAGTTCATAAAAAAAAGCTGCCCCTGAAATTTCTAGGGCAGCTTTTGTGTTTTTGACTCATTCGTACAACGTGAATTTTATATGCTTCGCAATTCAAGCGCTTGAGTATCGGCAAGAATACACCGCACTTATAGCACATTCACAATAAGGCACAGCTGAATCGTCCGCCCGGGCTGTGCGAGTAGGGAACTGTAAAATGTGCGGCTGCCTTGCCAGACGTTATTTGCATCAAATGCTCCGGGCGTTGTCCCCGCGCCGCCGTCACGAATCCCCGGCTGAAAATACTGAGCATTAAAAACATTCGCCATACGAAGCCCCAAGCCGATACCGGGCGCAAAGAGATTGGCGTAGGTGATATTCGCGTCAAGTGTAAAGTATGGTGCTATTGTGCCTACGGGATTGCTGGCAATGGTGATGCGCTGTCCGATAAAGCGCCCGCGGAGTGTGAGGTTGAGATTGTCGGTAATATCACAGTTCGCACCGATATAAATTTTGTGGTCGGCAAGGTCGCCAATGCGCCCCACGGAATCGCTGAGTTGACCATTGACAATTTGTTTTTCGCGTGAACTGATAAACGAATAATATGCCCATACCGACAGCTGCTTGACAAAATCGGGGCGGAAGAGTCCTTGAAGATGAACGTCTGCACCGAGGACTTCACGAGTACCGAGATTTTGTGCGCCTCCGCGAACGTTTACAATGGTGTTTTGGTTGTTCACCAAATACGGATTGACCATGATGCTGAAATTCTGTGCTGTATAGCCGATGCTTCCTTCGAGCGTGCTGGACAATTCTGGCTTCAGTGCCGGGTCGCTTCCTGCTCCTTGCCAGCCGCCAAAAAGCTGGCGCGGAGTCGGTTCTTGGAATGCTTGCCCGTAGAGCAATTTTACGCCGAGTTTGTCGAAATTGCCCACATAGCCTGCACGTACGGTCAATGCTTGTCCGTAGAATGAGTTGTTGTCAAGCCGCGCTCCGACGGTGATATTGTGCTCGTCCATTGTGCCAAAGAGTTGCTTTGCCTGATATTTCCCCTGCAAGTAAACACCTTCGTCGAAGACGATAGTGCGGTTTTGATATTGACGAATATTGGGAAACGGTGAAGGCATCGGGTAAAGACGGCGTTGGATGCTATCGGGCGAGATTGACGGACCGTAGGCAACGTCGTATGCTTTTTGCAAATCTTTCCGTTCAAATTTCACGCCGGCATTGAAAGAAAGAGCATCGGAGGCTTTATAGCTGAAGTCTTGGAATGCCGAAACACTGTTGCAGAGTGCTTGCCAGAACGATACATCCACGACGCGATCGCCTCGTGTCCCGGTGCCATATCCTTCCACAAAATACGAATCATTGGCAACATCGCTTTGGCGATAGCGAATCAGCGTGGAACTCGAAAAACCGGGTGCAAATTCCTGTACGTGCCGCAGATGGAAGCTCGTTTGTGGTCTAGCCCATACGCCGTTTGGCTGTACCGCGTCGAAGGGATACTCATTGCCGTAGCCGCTACGAATGCCGCTCATTAAGAATCCGGCTTCGGTATTACCCAAAAATACACGCACGTCTATGCCTGAATTTTCGTGGCGCGATTCGGGATTACCGCCCAGATTTGGGTTGTCCAGCAGTGTTCCCCATAGCCGGCGGTTCCTGCTATAGCTTGATTTGGTGTATTCATAGGTATTGTTGGCTGTCGTATCGGTTACGCCCACATCAAAACGTCCTGTGAGGCTGATACGGAACGCACCTTGTTTGTGTAGGACGTTAAGGTCGGCTATACGGCGCTGCAAGGAGCCACCTGATACGTGCGCTCGGACGGAAGTGCCGTTGGAATCTCGGTCTTTGCGAGTGATGATATTCACTACCCCCATGAATGCGTTCGGACCATAGACCGCCGAAGCAGGACCATAAACAACCTCGACCCGCTCAATATTTGACATTGGCAGCGCGGGCATTCCTTCGGCTTCATTGAAATAGAGATTGTTCATGATAATGTTGTCCACCATGAGCAAATACGGCGAGCCAATAGAATTGCGGTATCCGCGCCAGTAGTTTTTCAAAAATGAATCGCCGTAGGGACGGGTAATATCCATACCGGGCAAATCATCGAAAATTTCTGATATGTCCAAATACCCGCGTTTGGCAATATCGTTGGCAGTCAGCACAATCACTGTTGCCGGAGCATCCGAGAGCTTTTCCGCTTTATTCGAGGCGGAAACAATTTCTACGTCGAGTAAGTCTTCCAAGCTGAGTTCTTCCAGCTTTTTCGCATCTTGTGTAACTTTGGGCTGCGTTTGTGCCAGTAGCGTTGGCACTGTACAATCAATGGCGGCAAAACACATAACCGCCAATAACAAACCGTGATAACTCTTCATACGTCCCTCCAGAGTGAATGAAAAAGTGTGCAAAAAATGGTTCAATAGCGACACTGCTATTGTTGCATTGGTCGTGATAACGTCAAATTTATGGCAGAGCGTCTGGTAATAACCTACTCGCGTGTACTTGTTTATTCTTTTGAGCGGACGCCATCTTGGTGCAGATGGCTGCTGAATATAGTCAAAAAGTCAGTTTTTTACATACATAAATTGCAGGCAAATATTTTATTCTCTCATTACTTTTCTGCCTTGTTTGTAAAGCGCTGATAATTATGGAGTATAGGCGAATACAAAAATGACCGAGCGATAAAAAAAGGCACAAAAAAAGCGGGAAATGGTAGTCATTTCCCGCTGTGGAAGCGTTCTTGTCATGCCGACGAAGCGGCGACAATTCCAATATTATTTTTTCTGCGGCTGCGCTTGCTGCTGCGGCTGTGCTTGAGCGGGTTGCTGCCCTTGAGGAGCTGCTTGCTGTGGTGCTGCGCCTTGTGGGATAGGCTGCGGAGCAGGTTTTGCAGCGCCGGTCGTAATGGGGGCACGCTCTTCCGCGCCAGCAACGGTCGGTGTGGAGAGGAAAAATTTATTCGTGACCACTGCAAGGAGCAAAATAGCGAGCGCAAGACCAATGGTAAATTTTTGGAGAAAATCTGCCGTGCGACGTGCGCCGAACATACCGGAAATCTGCCCCGATACGCCGCCCATGCCGGCAGTTAAGCCTGAGCCTTTGCCCGGCTGAATAAGAACGGCAGCGACGAGCAAGATGCCCGCCAGCGCAAGAAGAATACACATGAAAACAAACATAGTCTCTTGAATTAAAGTGAGAAAGCTAAAAACAAATCAGAGAGTTACAAGGTTGGAAGTTCTCTATCAATATAAAATTCATGACTAAAAACAGAATTTACGGTAGAGAATCACAAATTTACGATGCTTTCGACAATGAACCAACATTTTTTTTGGTCAGCACTCGCTTTTTAGTCGGATTTTTTGTATTTTAGTCGGCTGTATTCTACTCATTTTGTTGAAAGTATTGTTCAAGTATCACTTTGTCGTACTGCATAGCAGTTGCACAATACACAATGATAGTCGGCACAGAATTTAGCAATGAGTAGCAGCAATAAAGAGACTTAACTCATTGTCGTACAGACATCTCTCATTTGTTTCAAAACCTCTTCGTACGCATTTATGAAAAGCATGACCAAAGCCGATATTGTAGAAAGAATCGCTTACGCAACCGGCATGACCAAAGTAGAAACAGACGCAGTTGTGGACGGATTCCTCAAGACCGTCGGGGAAGCACTTGCCGACGGCGAGCGCATCGAACTTCGTGATTTCGGCGTTTTTGCCGTGAAAAAACGTCGCCCCCGCGCCGCACGCAACCCACGCACCGGTGAGCCGGTCGAACTCGACGAGCGATTTGTGCCGACGTTCAAAGTCTCGCGTAAACTCCGCGCCCGCGTGGATGCGAACTTGAAGTCCGGCAAGGGCAAAAACGGTGTTCTCAAAAGCGCCCGTAAAGCCGCTCCTGCATTGGCGTAAGATAACGTCGTAAAAAAGTCGTAAAAAACGTAAAAAAACATTGACACATGTTCATTCTTGATGGGTGCTGAGTTTGGTTACAACTACTATTTGATTGACAGTACATTGAATATTGAGTGAAAGTATAACGCAAATTCAGCACTTTGTCAGTGTTTCATTACAACACCCCAGATTCTACCGACCCGTCTATGGCATCACCCTCCCCACAGCAACCATTGGAGCGCTTCTGTACCACCTGCGGCGCTCGCAAGCAAGCCGACAGCACGAATGAAGCTGCTCTCAAGTTTTGCGCCACTTGCGGTGCTGCGCAATATACTCACTCGCAAAGCAGCGTTTCTACCACTCCGTTCGGCGGCTCAAGATTACTGGTGTTTGCGACCGTAGCCGTGATTGCTCTCGGGAGCGCATCCTTCGGCATTACACGACTGGTGATTGATAAGCCAACGCCGCCCAGTGCATCGCAAAATACAGCGCAATCCGGCACTGAAAGCCAAACAGACGCTGCCTCAAGTGGTAATCCGATGAGCAAAGTAACGCCCGAAATGCAGCAACGTATCGCCGAGGTGCGCGATTCTCTGGCAAAAGACCCGAAAAATGGCGGCTTAGTCGTCCGTATGGCAAATGCGTGGTACGATGCAGGTGCTTTCTTCCAAGCCGAGCAGTATTATTCCCGCTACTTGAAAGAATTTAACCCTAAAGATGTTGCTGCACGCATAGATTATGCGTACACTATTCTCCGCCAAGGGCGCGAGGATGAAGCAATCGCAGAGACGAAACTTGCGCTGGACTACGAGCCAAAGCGTGTGGAAGCATTGTATAATTTAGGGGTGATTTATTACGGCAAAAAAGACTTCAAAACAGCAAAACAATGGTTCGAGAAGTGTATTGAAGTTGCTCCCGAATCGGACGCTGCAAAAAGTGCACAGGAAATTATCAAAGGAATTGCTTCAAATACTCAAGGCTCGTAATACAGTTTTGATTGCTGAATCTGCCCCTCCACGTGAGTATAACGTGGTACACGCTTGGACAAACCATGAAACTTGACTCATAATTAACAATTGTCTCACACTTTTTGAGGAACCGCTATGCCTTGCGGAAAAAAACGTAAACGCCATAAAATGGCAACACACAAGCGGAAAAAGCGCTTGCGGAAAAACCGTCATAAAAAGAAAAAACGGTAAGTAAAATAAATAGTAAGTACCCATTGGCACTCGCCAATAGACTTGCAAACGCGCTTTGGTTCAGGAAATTGCCCCAAAGCGCGTTTTATTTTGAAGGCTCTCTGCGAGCAATATTCTCAGCAATATTGTTTGTCTTCGTGGAAAAATATCTCCAATTTGCACTGTGCAGGATTTTTCTTACGTCGTTTCTAGGGTATTTCCGCATGAATCTACTCTTTTATCACTCCTCTCATCGCTCGCCGCGCTTGGTCGTTCCCACTGCCAATGCGCTTTTGCTGTTTATTGGTACTCTCTTTTTTTTCGTCTTCTTTGGCGTAAAACCTCTCTCTGCAAATAGCCTTTCTTTATTGCCGCCGAATGTGGATTCTCTCAAGTCGCTGCTGGTGAAAATATCTTCAGAGCGTCATCACGACACATCTGCCATCAATGTTCTCAACACACTTGCTCAAGAGTATCGCTCTCGTAATGCCGACTCCGCCTTGAAATTTGCTCACGAAGCGCTGGGGCGTGCGGAAAAAATTGACTACAAAAAAGGGCTTGGAGAGGCGCTTGTAAATTTGGGAAATATCTACCGTAATCTCGGCGACTACAATCGCGCATTGGGCTTCTTGCAGCGTGCGCTGTCGGTCGGTGAGCAGATTCAGGCTCATACGCTCATCGGGCAGGCTTGGAATGGTATTGGCATTGTTTATGTGCGGCAGGGTAACTTAGACCGCGCTCTGGATGCGCTTTTGAAGGCGCTTCGCATTTCTGAGCAGCGTAACGACGCACGTGGTGCGGCTTCAGCGTTGGATAATCTTGGTATTGTGCATATACGGCAGGGCAATACCGAGCGTGCCTTTCAAGCGCTCTTTCGTGCGCTCCACCTTGCTGATTCCGTGCGTGATAAACGTCTGCTTTCGATTGTTCTCAACGACCTCGGTGTTGCTTATCGTACCGAAAAGCGCTTTGATAGTGCGCTTGTGGTCTATGAACGCTCGCTCCGCTTGAAAGAAGAGCTTCAAGACAAGCAGGGAAGCGCTCTGGCGCTCAACGGGCTTGGTATTATCTATCGGCAGCAAGCAAAGTATGACGGCGCACTTGCCTTCTTTGCTCGCGCCCTGGCGCTGCAAGAAGAACTTGCTTTTCAGCCCGGTATCGCCACAGCGTTGAGCGATATTGCCCAGACATACTTTAAGCAGCGAAACTTCAAAGAAACTATGCGCTACGCCGAGCGGTGTATCAGCGTTGCACGTGGGATTGGTGCGAAGGTTGATTTGCGGAATGCTTATCAAACGCTCGCCGATGTCCACGAGGCGCAGGGCAATCAGAATCTCTCCTACATTTACTTCCGGCTTTATACGGCTATGAAAGATTCGATTTTCAATGAAGAAGTCGCCCGCAAAACCGCCGACCTTAATTCCAAGTACGAGCAAGAAGCACAGGAGCAGCGTATTCGCCTCTTGGAGCGGGAGAAGCAAGTGCAAAGCCTCGAATTGCAGCGCACAAATATTATCATTTACAGCCTTTGTGCTGTTGGTGTGCTTACCATTGCGCTCGTAGGGGCGCTTTGGGGCAGAATCCGCTTTCGCAAGCGGGTAGAAACAGAATTGAGCAAAAAAAATCATGAACTTGCCGAAGCGCACGAAGAATCAGAGCGGCTTTTGCGGAATACTCTGCCTGCGCCGATTGTGCAGCGCCTCAAGCGCGGTGAAGGCGTTATTGCAGACCGTTACGAATCCGTAACGGTTCTTTTCGCTGATATTGTGGGTTTTTCCACGATTGCCAGCGTTCTTTCGCCGGAAGAATTGATTACGTTACTTGATAGTATTTTTTCCGATATTGATGCCATCGCCACCACCAACGGGCTTGAGAAAATCAAAACGGTTGGCGATTCGTATATGCTCGTCGGCGGAGCGCCGGAGCGCTCGGAAGACCATTGTCTGCGGGTGGCAAAGGCGGCTTTTGCCATCCAAAGTGCAGTAGCACGCACCGCAGCAGGAATGAATATGGCGATGAGTGTACGGATTGGTATGCACACTGGTCCTGTGGTCGCTGGTGTTATCGGCACGAAAAAATTTGCCTACGACCTTTGGGGCGATACCGTCAATATCGCCAGCCGCATGGAGTTTCACGGTGAAGCGGGGCGTATTCATTGTACCCAAGCGGTGTACGAGGTATTGACCAAAGCCCAAAGCATTGACGAACAATTGCCCGTTTATACTTTCGAGAAGCGTGAGCAAATGGAAGTGAAGGGTAAAGGCATGATGCAGACGTACTTTTTGGTGCGAGCAACGTAGAGTATTTCCTGTTTTTGCGGAGAGAATTGTACCTACTAAAACACCTGACGGATAAAGGCTCAGGTGCGCCTATCCATCAGGTGTTGGTTACTATGCTCCTACAAAATTCCTAGCACAAGTGCATATCCGGCGCTTTCGTCATCATTGTCAGTAGAGCCTTAAGGCGTGTTCCGGCGGCATTGCTGTCGCGAAGAATACTTGCCCATTCGTAATCGGGAGCGCCTGCCAAGAGTGCATTGACATAGTTCTGCAAGCGGTTTGCTGTGAGTGCTTTGGGGAAAAGAAATTCCACAATGCCGCCGACGAGAGATTGAACATTCTCCGCTTGCGGGAACTGCCGTGCCCATGCCGAGAGCGCGTCATTGCTCATGCCGCGAATTAGTGCTTGTGCGTACTGCACGCGCAGGGGATACGTTTTCGTGCTTAACCACGTGCGGTAGCCGTCCCAGCCCGCGACATTTGGCGGATCCATAAGAACCTGCTCCAGTGAACTCATCGTGCTGACCGCGTTTCCGGCGCTTACGCCCAGTTGACGCGCCAAACCAAGCACAAACTCTGCCGGAGTCTTGATTTGAACACCGATATTGGCTTCGTCGTAAAAATGAGCGCTGGTGAACAGTGCTTGCAAGAGCGGTAAAATCTGGTAGTTTGAGCGTTTGAACACGTCTGCCATTTGCTGAATGACGTTGGCATCGGTGCGCGAGGGATTGGCATAGACGAAAAAGCGATAGAGTTTCGTGCTGATAAACCGCGCTGCCGCGTCGCCACGCTGCTCGAAGATGATATTGATGAGTCGGCGCACTTCGCCCGTGCGCACAAGAGACTCCGTATTGGAATCAGCATCCCGCGCCGGAATGGTCACACCCAGAAACTGTTTTGCGCCGGTGTCGTGCGCGGAAGGAAGAAAGTAGGTGTTAAAATTCCCATTCGGGCGTGGCTCGTCATTGAAGCGCGATGCACGCCAGCCGGTAAGTGCTCGTGCGGCTTCTTTTACGTCGCCCTCGGTGTAGTGCCCTAAGCCTGTGGTGAACAGTTCCAAAAGTTCGCGGGCAAAATTTTCGTTGGGAGCGCCTTTGCTATTCAGCGTTCCGCCCAAATAATTGAGCATTGCGCCGTCCAGCGTAATGTCTTCGGTAAGCTGCCGGAAGTCGCCCAGACAGTCCTTGCGGAGCATTTGATTCTGACGAAATAAGAGTTGAGGCGGGTTGTACATATCATCGAAGAAAAATTCGCTTGTAAAATGCCCGCTCCAAAATAGCACCAATTTTTCCCGTGCCGGAAAACCGTCGGCAAGCATAAGATTCGTCCACCATGCCTGCAATGCTCCAAATTGGCTGCCCCAGCGCCCGCGAATCAGATTGCGGGTGTCGTTATCGGCACGGTCGGGATTTTCGGTGATGTCGTCTGTCCAGGCTCCGGGGAGGCTTGTGGGCAGATTTACGGTTGAGGTTGTGCCAAGCACGATAGCAAGCGCTTCCGAAGCAGTCTTGCCGATAAGTTGATTTACCAGCGTATAAGCAGGCGCAAAACTCAGGCGGCGAACAAGGTGCAATGCCCGCTTGCGGTCAAGCGTTTGTGTGTACGGCTCCAAGCCGCTTTGAAGGGTGGGGCGGTTTTTGTCCGGGACATTCGGCTCATCCTCATTTGTGGTGAGAGCTTCTTGTTCGGTGGAGAGGTGATTTTCCTCTTGGGACAAAGCAGACTGCCGTTCAGCATTATCGCTGAAGAGCATGGAGAAAAGATGACGGCGTGTCATAGTAAAAAGGTTAAGTGGAAAGAACCTGCATCGTTCCTCCGAGTATATGTTGGAACTGAAGCTACGTTTGCTGAAGTTCCCCTTCACTTGTGAAGGGGTGGGCAGTTAAGCGCAGCTTCAACTGACGGGGTAGTGTGGCAGCAGCAGGTGCGGAAACACCCCGTCCTCGCTGTCGCTCGTACACTCCTCTTTGTTCCAAAGAGGGGAATTGTCAGTAAAAGTACAACCTCACTTTTCTAAGAACCGCGCTTCGGATGAAAAGTTTCATGGTGAGCTATTTCAAATCGAAATCTGAACGGTCGGCGCTTGTGCTCCGGCGGCGCTACGACGGCGCACTTCGGAGGCAAGTTTTTCGGCAAGTTCCATAATGGCGCGTTGCTGCAAGGGTGCATGGTCGTTCATCACCACAGGCATACCGTCATCGCCGCCCTTGCGGATGTTGATGTTGAGCGGGACCTCGCCTAAAAATGGCGCGTTCATTTCTTTAGCAATCTTTTCGCCGCCGCCCTGCCCGAAGATATAGTCACGCGAACCGTCCGGCAGCACATAATAACTCATGTTCTCAATCACGCCCAGCGTCGGGATATTCACACGGTTGAACATCGAAATCCCACGCCGTACATCCGCCAATGCTAGATTTTGCGGGGTGGTAACGATGACAGCACCCGTAAGCGGTACGCGCTGTGCCATAGTGAGCTGAATATCGCCCGTACCCGGCGGAAGATCGAAAATCAAGAAGTCAAGCGCTCCCCATTCGATTTGTTCAATGAACGTGTTCAGATAGCCCGCTTGCATGGGACCGCGCATGATGGCGGCTTGGTCGCGTGCCATCACAAAGCCCATCGAAACGAGCTTCACGCCGTATTTTTCCATCGGATGCCCGATAAACTGCCCTTGTTCGTTTTTCGTGCCGCGCAGTTCTTCTTCTTCGAGATCGAACATTGTCGGAACGCTGGGACCATGAATATCAGCATCAATCAAACCCACCACAGCGCCTTTTCGCGCCAGTGCTGCGGCAAGGTTCGCGGCAATCGTCGATTTTCCAACGCCACCTTTGCCGGAAGCAACGGCTATGAGGTGTTTGACGTTTGCTAAAGGTCGGTTTTGCGGGCGCTCCGGAACTTTTTCCTGCACCAGAATTTCCACACGGGCTTGAGGTGCGATGCGTTGCACAGCGTCTTTGCAGGCGTTATTGATACGCTCGGCAGCGAAGTGGAGCGGTGCAAAAAGAATTAAATATACGCGCACCGTATTGCCCTCAAATTCCACATTGTGAATCGCGCCCAACGCACCAAGCGTTTGCCCAAGGTCGGGGTCGAGAACGTTTTCGAGAGCCGAGCGGATGGCGTTTGGATTGAGGGGAGTCGCGTTGCTGTCAGAAGCAGAATGTGTGCCGTTTGTGGAGCCGTTCAGATTACTCATAGTTGTGTAGTAGCGGGGTGGAGTGGTGGAAAGAGTGATTCACTGTACAACACAAAACTACGCTAATAGGAGCGAATGAGCAAGCGGGAAAATTGCTGGAAAATTATCAACGACGGTCTTTTTCTGCAACTCGCCCCACGCAAACGTCGCTTCGCCCCAAAATACTTGATTGCTCACCGCGTTCTTTGTAAATTTCCGTCTCTCATTCAAAAGTTTTCAACCATAAACCTCTTCTCTCAAAAGGTGAATGTATGCGCCGCTTTCTTGTTACACTTTCCTGCATAGTATCGCTTCTATGCCTGTGCCTTATGAACGTAATCTCTGCCTCTGCTGCGACGGTAACATGGAACGGTTCATTTGATAGTGACTGGACAAATCCCTCAAACTGGGTTGCTGCTGCTACGCCGGTTTTTGGTGATGATGTGATTATTACCGGCTCCGGGATGACCATTACTAACGTCAGTAGTATTACCCTTAATAGTCTTACCGTTAATGCCTCAGGTGCAATCATCATGCAGGCGCCAGTGGGTCCGGTGCAGACAATAACCATAACAGGTAGTTTTGCTCTTCAAACGAATAGCTTAGAGATTGATAATTTTTTGAATATTGTCCTTGACCCTACCGCAAATGGTGTTGTGCAGTCTGGGTCGGTTCTGGCTATCAACGGCTCAGGTCAGATGAATAATAACAGCGCACCGAGTGCATTTGTTGTCGGTGGTGAAGTGTGGATAATGAGCGTTGGTGCAACTATCGGCGGTTCTACTGACCTGACATATTCGGCTGGTGCTGTACTGCGATATCAATATGCCGTAGGAATAGCAGCACCGACAACGGCACGAGAACTGCCAACACTGCCCAACGTGATGAATGGGAGTCTGATTGTGGACATACCAACAACTGTTTCCTATAAAATGGGTGGTAGTGCTCAGATTAATGGCGGAGCTACCTTTACACAAGGTGGATGGAGTTTGAACGGCTACTCCTTGTACCTACAGGATGCCATTACGTTTGGGGCAAATTTCTTACTTTCAGGAGATGCTGCTGCTTCCAGTCTAGGTATTGCCGGTTCAGGAACTCTGACGGGTACATTACATTTTAGCGCACTTGGCTCTGCGCTGTTTGATTTAAGTATGAGCCGAGCAGGTGCTACGCTTCAGTTGGCTACTGCCGCCTCGGAGATAACAATTGGTGGAACGCTGGCGCTTACAGCCGGAAGTATAAACTGCGCACCGAATAATGTTGATTTATACTTGCAAAACTCTGCCGCAAATGCAGTAATAGGCGGCAATAGCAATTCCTACGTTATTACCGCCTCCGGCGCAGGCTCTCTGCGCCGCGCAATGCCGTCAGGTCTAACACCGAATGCCTATAAATTTCCTGTTGGTACTGCTTCGGGTTATTTCCCCTTCACGCTTATTGACCCCAATATTAGTAATCCCGTTGACCTTCAAGTCTCTGCTTCAGACGTTACGCCGTCAACCCCGATTATTTCATCGCAATATCTTACGGTCAATCAGTTTGGTGGTTTTAGTCCTGTTTTAGAGGGGCTAGTTTTGTTGGAATCTTCTCTTGTACAGGCGGGCAGCAGTGTTGCTGTTAATTTCGCCGCGCCTTTGCCACTTTCCGGCTACATAGCATTGACGAGTTCTCCGGTTGTGCCCGGTGTGTCTGCGCAGACGTTGAGTGTTGTTGCGGGTATAGGTAACCCAAGTCCGTATTATTTCGCACTGGCAGGTGCTCCCACGCCGCCCTACGTCTGGGCAGGTGCTCCCGGAGCAAACTGGCAAGTGCCGTCCAGTTGGTCGCCGCCGCGCAATAATCCTGCCGTTACCGATGAACTTATTTTCAATCCCGGAACGCACACACCCACCAATGTTCCGCATGAAACCGTTTCTCAGCTGACTATTACAGACGGTGCAACGGTAACGTTTTCCGCCTCCAATCCGAATAACTGGCTGACGACGACGGCAATGCCGTATGGAGTTCTTGTTGAAAGTGGCGGAACATTGGACTTAGGCGCTCCGGCGACGAATATAGCACTGAATATCGCAAGTGGTTCCCAATGTAGAATTTACGGCACGTTGCAGACCCAAAATAGCGCGGTGATTGGTGATGGCTTTTTCTTCTTGGAAAATGATGCCTTGCTCGCCACCACCCGCGACGACGGTATCAATGGCGCAAGCGTGAGCGGTGGCGCAGTTCAGACCGCTTTTGCAAATTACAACTCGCAGGCGCGATATGAATTCACAAGCGCCAGTACTGGTGCGGAGCGCGACATGAATTTTAGACAGCAAGGCGGAAAGCCCGGCATTACCTCCATGCGAGCGTTGTATGTGCGTCCAAGTGCCGGAACGCGACGGCTGAATAGTGCCATTACGGTTGGCGGTATGGCGCTTCTTGCGCTCAGTAAGGGTGAATCCACGGTGCAAAGCGTTGTTTTCAGTACGCCTGAAGTGGTGATTCAAGGTCGCACGACGCTGCACAGTGCGATGAATTCTTCGCTCTCACTCACTATGGACACACCGCTCACCGTGAGCGATGGTGCGGAGCTGTGGAATAACGGGCAGATTGCGTACTCGCCAACGTCGCGTATTTCCGTCAATAATGCCTTCCTGACGATGGTTGGTCCGAATGGCGGCGCTGGGAACGGCACGGGAACGTTTATCGGCAGTGGTTCGGCTATCAATTACACAGGCGCTTCCACGCTGAGTTACACAGGTGGCGGTACGTTTACAACGAGTGATTTTATTTTTCCACCCTCGATGTCTGCTATGGTCTCGGTGTCGAACGCAAGCGTTGTCAGCCTGAACAGCAGTAAAACACTCCAAGCAGGACTACAACTGCTCTCTGATGGAAAAATGGCGTTGAACAACCAGCGTCTTACCGTCAACGGCTTGACAACAAGCAGTGGCGGTGCGTTCAGAGGGACAGCGCTTTCTGCACTCACGCTAAATGGTGTGGTCAGTGGTGGTCTTGCCTTTGAAAGCGGCTTTGGTTCGCTGAACTCGCTGACGCTGAACTATGCGCAAACGCCCATTCCGTCGCTTTCGGGAACGCTGGAGGTGCTAAACGCACTGACGCTGCAAAATGGCATATTGACTGTTGCTGCGCCGAATGCGCTCACGCTGTCTAATGCTGCTCCGTCATCGCTTTCGGGTAGTAGTTCCACAAGCTACATTCGCGGTGCGCTCCGCCGCACTATGCAAGCAAATGTCAGCGCGGATGGACAAAGCTATGTCTTTCCCGTCGGCGATAGCGAGTATCGTCCCTTCACATTGGCAAATGTTCGCACGGGTGCTGCACAGCCGACCGTTCTAGGGCAATCGTTCCCAAGTGGAGCCGGCACGTGGACACCGCCACTCACAAGCGGAGCCGCATACAACTGGCTTGCACAAACGCTTTCGGGGGATTTTCTGACTGGAACTTTCCACGTCGGTTCGGCGCAAAGTCCCATTCCTGCGGGCTTGCGCATAGCGACTGCCACCGCACAAGCAGGCGGCTACGGCGACATCGGCACGGACGACGTTTCACCCGTGCGCTCCTCTTTGCCACAAGTGGCAACAGCCTCTGCAAGCGGCACATACTTTGCTTTGGGCGGCGCAGTGCCTTCAGTGATACGGTTCACGCCTCGTGTGGCGCGTCCGGGGCAAGTGCTCACGCTTGAAGGAACATTCCTTTCGAGCGTAACGGGCGTGAGCTTGGGCGGCGTTCCGGCAGCAAGTTTCACGGTCGTTTCGCCAACGCAAATCACGGCTGTGGTGGGTAATAGCGGCGCAAGCGGCGCGGTGCAAGTCCAAAGCCCGCTTGGAACGGTCGCTGCACCTTTACCCTTCACGTGGACGGGACACCCGACGATTACTTCTATTGCACCGAGCCTGAATGTGGTCGGGCAAA
>Ga0075154_10001815_pt1 | contig 14596 bp, 14 predicted proteins | sample JI71714BDNA_FD_70965 | JGI IMG/M metagenome (GOLD analysis project Ga0075154, IMG submission 70965) | Wastewater effluent complex algal communities from Wisconsin, to seasonally profile nutrient transformation and Carbon sequestration -... | ecosystem: Engineered > WWTP > Effluent > Algae... | reverse complement strand
CGTAAAATCGTTGTTGTAACTGCAGCCTTTTATTTTTTTCTTGTAAAGAATTTCAAATGTCGTGCAATCGTTGGTATCGGTCGCAATGTAGGACTCGTTAGCGGGATCGCGTATTCGTAATGTCGTACGAGGTGCATTGCTGAGCGGACCACTCCATTGCCCGGCATAGGGATTATCACGTACCAGCTGGCTCACCTGCTTCGCGCCGGCCTTGTCTTGTCCCATCAACACTTCGACTTGGCCCGTTCCATTCTCCGGGCTGTCCATGACATAAAAATTCATTGCGCGGCCACGGACATAACCGGACTGAAAGCCCATGAAATTTACCAGCATGTCGGGCTCGGCCAGGGTGCCGATGCCTTCGGCCAATCCGAACACGCAATCGCCTTCCCATTGTTTGGCGCCGTAAAAAGCGCGATGACTCATCTTTTTGGTGATCATTTTTTGCGCGACTTTGTCGTAGCCGTCAGGATAATCATATAAGTCATCTGCGGGCATCGGCAGCACCAGGCCACAACCATTGAGCGTATAGACCAGGCTTTCACCCGGGAACAAGGGCGGCGCCGAATAGGCCTTCGGGTTCCAGGTCTTGATGGCTTTTGCACGAGCAGTCCGCTCGGCTAGCACCGCGGCCGCAAGTTCTTCGCGTTCGCGAATGGCTTGTTCTACCGTTGCCCACTTCTGTTGGGCTTGTTCCGCCTCGCGTGCACGCTGTTCGGCACGTTGCTGGTCAAGCTTTTCAGCCCAGGGCATCAAGGCCTGTAAAGCATTGATATCGCTTTGCGATTGCGCCTTGGCCTGCCAGGGAAAAAGTGCCAAACATAACAAACCGGAAACCACGGCTAAATGCTTCATCGACATAAAGAGCCCCCACTCTTTTTTCGGCAAGATAACACATAAAATCAGGCCGCGATGTTGCTAGATCGGACTCAATTTATTGTGATGCAGCCACGCTGAGGAGCTTTTGCAGGAGCGACGGAAACAGGAAGGGGGATCGCTATGGACTGTCCTCGTCCCGACTTCCGTCGGTCCTAGGTTATCAACCCGGGTTAGTAAAGCGTAACCCGGGCTACGGCGCTATTTTTTTACAAAATAATCCGCCAGTTTTTCTCGATCGCCCCGGATGTAATCAATCGCTTTTTTCAAATCTTTTCCTAGGGATTTTTGTATCGCCCGCCATTCCAACTCGGCCTGACGCTTGTTGTAATTGGTTCCCTGCGGATGCAGGATGGTATGAGCGTAATCGCGAATCACCGGCCGTTGCATTAAAAAAGAAACGCCGCATAACACCAGATCCCAACCCCAGCCCAGCACATTGTTCGAAAAATCGACCTTGCGATTCAGCATTTCATTGATGATGTCTTTATGAATAAACCAGACGGTTTCATCCGGGCATGCCACCATTTTGATATTTTCGTGGTCGGACCGGAATGAATGGATATCCGTTTTATCGGGCGTGTACCAGGTGAAATCGATATGCGGCGCATAAATGCCGGCATTGTAATGCTGCATATAAAAACGGGCATCTTCCACCAACTGCTCCCAGCGATCATAGCTAACATCGCCTTGCACATGCATCAACACATCGCCGTCAAATAAGGCCAAGGCCTTCTTGAACTGGTCGGAAAAATAAGCGCTATCGCCAAGATTGATCCAGCCAGCACGCGTATTGTGGTCGTCACTATTGATCACCGTGACTTTATCGAAAACGTTAATAAGCGCATCTTCGATCGCACAACTTTTCGCAAATTGCCGATTCCAATTGAAAATAAAGGGCTGGATATTCAAACGCATTTTCCTGAATGATATTGATCCTGTCTCGAATCCATATGAACCATCGAAACTGGGCAGTCGAATTTTAACGTCAATAGACTGCATTAATGAAATACTGAAATTCGCATTCACCGCAGCTTCGTAGGTCGGGCCCTGGCCCGACCTATCGTTTGCCCTCAGTCAACCCGGGCTACGGAGCCGCCTATCTTTGCCGTCTTCCCGACGAACGTCGGGACCCAGAAGTCTCTACAAGGCAAAGTTTAAAATCTGCTTCGACCTAAGCTTCTGGGCCCCGTTTTTCAACGGGGTGACGATTCTATTTTATTTTTCGTAGCCCGGATGCAGCGCAGCGAAGCGCTTTTCAACGGCGAAGCCGGTCAATCCGGGATGGTCTGAGGTCTGAGGCAAGTCTCCCGGATTACATTGCATTTCATCCAGGCTACGGTGTTATATGAGATGAGCATATTGTGCGCCTTTCCGGTTTATGATTTGACGCTGCTTATCGCGTTGGCATAGCTGGCCAAGGCTTGTGCGGCAATAAGTGACCATTGAATTCAATCCGGGAATCCGCTCATGAAAAAATATCGCTGCATGGTGTGCTCGCATGTCTATGACCCTGCCGAAGGCGACCCGGAAAGTGGTATCGCACCAGGCACCGCATTTGAAAATCTGCCTGAGACTTGGTCATGCCCGGACTGCGGTGCCACCAAAGCCGACTTCGAGCCGATGGATTGATCCCTGTGCGGGAATGACGATTCTTTTTGTCTTTTAGGAAATTCGCAGGACCGACGGAAGTCGGGACCTTCTGCGGCGATCTCCCGTCCCGAATTCCGTCTATCCTGCATCATTTTGATTACGACGGATTTTGAATCCGCCGTGCTATGCAGAGCTACGCCTTAAGGCCTTTTATTTTTTGTGAACCCATCCGTAGGGTGGAACCGCCGTCTTCTTGGCGATTCCACCGTACATTGCGACAAAACGTAACCGCGCAATGCGGCTTCGTTAGGCTTGGTGGATTCCACCTTGACAGGTGGGATCCACCCTACGTGTTTTTTTGATTGCGCCTTACGGCCTTGTGTTAGCCTAAACTCCGACAATCCGGAGGAATTATGGCATCCACTTCTATACAAGCCAGCGCAATGAAGTGCCTGTTTGCACTTGCGATCGTTTCGGCCGCATTGGGTGCACAAGGCAAAGAAATCAGCATTTATCAGAGTAAAGATAAGTTTTCCGGCAACACCGTGTACTTTACCGAGCAAGAACGCCCCAACCTTGAAGGTGGAAGTTTCGTATCGATGAGATATGTATACATTTCATTCAACGCTGTAGCTCCAGTGCGCGCTCCGCAGATTGCCTATTCGATAAACATTGAAGCAAATCTGCAGGACTGGATATTTATTCGCGACGGCGAAAGCATGATTCTGCTAGTGGATGGCCAATCCATTCCCATACGTAGCTTGGGCAGCATCGGCGATCGCTCTGTATCGTCGCTTGGCGTGAAGGAGACGGCACTGTATCCATTTTCGATCGAACTATTGAGAAAACTGGCTTCCGCGCAAAGAATTGAATTCCGGGTTTATGGCACCCAAGGCAACATCACGGGAGAATTCACGCCCAAACTGATGGAGCAACTTCGTTTTTTTGCAGAAAAAGCGCCCGGCCTGATTAACGATCCAAGCGCAATTGCCATGCCTGTTCCTACGACAGCGTTGACCGAGAATCCTGCATCAGGTCAGCCACGCCAGAGCTATGAAGTGGTTGGCGACATTCATGTGGTAAATATCGGGACGACAGCATTCTCGGTATCGAACGTGCCTTTTACCGCACCTAATTATGAACTTTCGACAAACACCCAAAAAGATAAAAGCCTGAAATCTTCTCTTGTATTTGGCGAGTCCGTTTCCGAGGACGAAGTTAGAAGCGTGCTCGAGGTATTCTACAAAAACACGGACCCGGGATTTGATTCAAAGAAAATACGGAATTTGAAGGTAGGCGTACCCACCTATGCTGTCTGGTGCAGCGATTCCGCAACTTTTGGCTGTCGCCAGAAAAAAGCTCTCGCAGGCACGCTGGTCGAATATGAAATCGATAGCCCGATGCAAAGCGGAGCAATAGAACAACGCAAAATTATTCAGTTAATGCGCAAGTTTAGCAATGCGGCGGAATATCATTAGTTCGTAGCCCGGGTTACGCTTCATCAACCCGGGTTGGTGAAGCGCAACCCGGGCTAAGGTGCTACGTTGCTTACGTGTCAATAACGGAAATCGACGTTAAAATTTCCATCTGGTTCCAACGTAAAAAGGCAACCTTTATACAAGCCTTTTTCTTCGTTACTGATTATTTTGGCTAAATCAAAAAAATACTCGCCAAGTTCCACTGAATAAACGTCACTTTCACTCGTGCCATCGGGGCGGTCATAGACTGTCTTAATATCGAGGTAATCATCTTGCCGATTTACTTCAACGCGAACCCTAAGCCATGGCTCTTGAATTAGGCTTACCAGTTCTTGTGAGATTGCGAGGTAATATTCGTTTGGACTGTCGAGTCTCATATTTATCCATTTAGTTGTACGTAGCTTCTTAGGTCGAGTCCGACTCACCGCGTTACGCCTTAAGGACTTTTATTTTTTGTGAGCCCATCCGTCGGGTGGAACTGCCGTCTTCTTTGCGATTCCACCAAACATTGCGACAAAACATAACAGCACATTGCGGCTTCGTTCGGCTTGGTGGATTCCACCTTAACAGGTGGGATCCACCCTACGTGGTTTTTTTGATTGCGCCTTACGGCCTTATTAAAAAGGAATATCATCATTAGGAAATACGTCATCTTTGTTAAATCGCGGAACCGCATTTAACCTGCTTATGAGATTACTCAAAACGATTTCTTTTTTTGTGGCTGAACATGATCTAAAAAAATCAAGAAACTGACAGACATTTAATACGGAAATGAAATTTCTAGTTGAGTATCTATATGCTCCATTAACAAGGCAACTTATAACTAAATCATTGGATGGCACCGACTCCTCAAGCATGACGGACTTATAAGCGCTCTCTAACATCCTTCCGAAAACACTAACATCATCGAAATATTTCGCCCCTTTTTCTATTTTCTTTACGGCCATTGAAAGGTCACTTGCAAAACATCTATATGCTTCCATCTCTAGTTCGGTAAATGAAAACTCGTCAATCTTTCCGGCTAGCATTCCATGCTTTACATCACTGAAGGATGCAATGCGCATTGCAGGGTCCGACGTGCACATGCGAGCCAGCAAGCCTTTATAAGAAAAGTCATTTACGCCCGCCAGCTCAAGAATTTTCTCAAATAATTTCCCTACAAAATAGACTTCTGTCGTGAAATCATAAATACCATCCTTAAACTCCGCAGGTGGATCGCACCACCAGTTTAGCGTTATGCTCTTATCGAAATCCTCATTTTTTTCAATTCGTTTTCCGAAACCGAAATCAATTATTTTTGTAACTCCATCATTCGAAACCAAAATATTCAATGGCCTGATGTCTCGATGCAGAACTCCATTCTTCTCAAGATAATCGAACCCTTCAACCACTTGCAAAAAGACCTGCCCTGCATTCTGTGGATGATCAATCAAATAATCCTCTATATCCTGACCGACCACATATTCCATTAAAATATAACCTGCATAATGTTCAGGATATAGGTAATAGTTGAAAACTCGCACAACGTTTGCATGATTTAGTAAATGCAAAATCTTTATTTCGCGAACAAAGTTTGCAAACAGCTCGACTTTTAACGCCTCGTGTTGAGGTGAATATTTTTTACAAACAAAGCTTTCATCAATAACGTCATCATGCAAGATAACTGTCCTGCCGCACGCACCTTGCCCGAGCTCTTTTACAAACTTTAGGTCCTTGCTTCTGACAAACTTTATTATCTCGCTTGACATATAGACTCCATACTATATTTTTCCAACCTGTCGAATTATTGCTTTGACTGAGAAATTTGTTTCATATGTACAAGAAAGACAGCTCGCCTGGTTAAGAAACGAATTGACCTACATAGAACCTCGCGCAGCGAATTCAACTTCACGCTAAGCCCATAACGTAATAAGGGCGGAATCACGATCAGCAATTCCGCCCCACTATAAACCGACTTAACCATTAACCGGATCACACCATCGGCAAATCCAACCCCTTCTCTTTCGCACACTGCTTCGCAATCTCGTACCCCGCATCCGCATGCCGCATAACCCCAGTGCCCGGATCATTCCAAAGTACACGTCCTAAGCGGGCATCGGCGGCCACGCTGCCATCGGCAACAATCACCACCCCGCTATGCTGCGAGTACCCCATCCCCACTCCGCCACCATGGTGCAATGACACCCAGGTAGCGCCGCCGGCGACGTTCAACATGGCGTTGAGTAATGGCCAATCGGATACGGCATCGCTGCCGTCGAGCATGGCTTCGGTTTCGCGGTTTGGCGAGGCGACGGAACCGGAATCAAGATGGTCACGACCAATAACAATGGGAGCGCTGACTTCGCCGTTGCGGACCATTTCATTGAAGGCGAGTGCGAGGCGGTGGCGGTCGCCGAGGCCGACCCAGCAGATGCGGGCTGGCAGGCCCTGGAACGAGATGCGTTCTTTCGCCATGTCGAGCCAGCGATGCAGATGCGGATTGTCGGGAATCAGTTCTTTAACTTTCGCATCGGTTTTGTAGATGTCTTCCGGATCGCCACTCAATGCGACCCAACGGAACGGACCAATGCCTTTGCAGAATAAGGGACGCACATAAGCCGGTACGAAGCCGGGGAAATCGAAAGCGTTTTTGCAGCCGACGTCCTGCGCCATCTGGCGGATGTTGTTGCCGTAATCGAATACCGGAATGTCCTGCGCTTCAAACGCGAGCATGGCTTCGACGTGCACGCGCATGGATTGCTTGGCTTCCATGATCACGTTCTGCGGATTGGTTTTTTGTTCTTCCAGATATTTTTCCCAAGTCCAGCCGATCGGCAGATAACCATGCAACGGATCATGTGCCGAGGTTTGATCGGTCACTGCATCGGGCCTGACACCACGACGTACCAGCTCCGGCAGAATTTCGGCGGCATTGCCGAGCAAGGCAATCGAAACGGCTTTGCCTTCGGCGCAGTATTTTTCGAGACGTGCGAGTGCGTCATCCAAATCGTTTGCTTGCTCATCGACATAACGGGTTTTGATGCGCATATCGATACGGGATTGCTGGCATTCGATATTCAGCGAACAGGCACCGGCCAGCGATGCGGCGAGCGGTTGTGCGCCGCCCATGCCGCCGAGACCGGCGGTAAGAATCCATTTGCCGCTGAGGTTGCCGTTGTAATGCTGGCGACCCATTTCGACGAAGGTTTCGTAAGTGCCCTGCACGATGCCCTGGCTGCCGATGTAAATCCAGGAACCGGCGGTCATCTGGCCGTACATCATCAGGCCTTTCTTATCGAGCTCGTTGAAGTGTTCCCAGGTGGCCCAATGCGGCACCAGATTGGAGTTCGCGAGCAAGACGCGCGGCGCATCGGGATGCGAGGGAAACACGCCGACCGGTTTGCCGGATTGAATCAGTAGAGTTTCGTTGTCGTTCAAACGTTTGAGGGTTTCGAGAATCTTGTCGTAGCTGGCCCAATCACGTGCGGCCCGGCCAATGCCGCCATAGACCACGAGTTCCTGCGGGTTTTCCGCGACTTCGTCGTCCAGATTGTTTTGAAGCATGCGGTAGGCGGCTTCGGTCAGCCAGCTCTTGCAGTTCAAGGTGGTGCCACGCGGGGCGCGGATGCTGCGGGTCTTATCAATACGCGGGTTGGACATGGGGCTCTCCTGTTGCGGCAATTATCGCCGATGCCTTGGCGAAGCGCACGGAGTGTGGGAGCTATGGAAGTCGCGACCTGCCGAGAATACGGGCTGAGGATTAGCCAGGCACAAAAAAAGGGCCCGAAGGCCCTTTTGATCTGCAACGAATGGCTTAGCGACGAATCTGGATCGAAGGGTCAAGGCGTTCCAGGGCTTCGCCTACCGTGATAGCGCCGGTGCGGTCGAGGTCTTCCTTGTCGTAGCTGCGGCCGGGTTCACCGTTGCAGCCTTTCTTGTCCTTGGACTTCAGGCGCGAACCGGTGCTGGTGATGCAATTGGAATTGGCGACTTTCTTGTCGGCTTCGATATTCACGTCTTCCGTAGTGGCGGCATCGGTCTTGGCGGTATCCACCGATACCGAGACACCGACACTTTGCGCATTGGCGAGCATGGACAGACTGAAAATGACGGTAGCAAGAATAAGTTTGTTCATGGCGATCTCCGGAAGATTGAATCAACGCTCCGACCATAGCAAAGCCAGGCCAAACAAAGTGTGAAAATTCTTGTTCAGGATTGCGGGCAGGAAGGGCTGAAACGCTGCTTCACGGCTTCGACCTGTTCGGGTGTGGCCGGTGCCGGTGCTGGTGTGCCGCCATCCAGAAAAACATGCCATTCGCCTTTCCTGTTTTTCACCCAGGTCGATTGGAAGGTACCGGTCAGGAATTTCTGTTGGGTATTCGGGTCCGGATCTTCTATCCAGAACGGGCCGCGGGAAATGGCGGTTTTGCCATCGCTGCTGAGACCGACAAATTCGGGCGACCAGCGCAGGATGATCTGTTTGCCTTCTATGATGCCGGCCCAGGCTTTCGCCACTTCGGCACTGCCACGCGTGTAGGAACCCCGACCATTGACGAAAATCGCATTGGCATCGATGTGTTCCGCGAATGCCTTGGCGTCATGGTTTTCGACCGAGACGGCAAAACTTTTTTCGCGATTCCAGACTTCGCATTCGGCCTTGTTGTAAGCCGGCGACTTGTCTGCTGCGCGAAGCTCCTGTGCCGCGAAGAAACCACCCAGAATAATGGCCGCCAGCAAAAGGTTCGTCTTGGTGTTCATGGGTTCCCCGGGCTTTGAAGTCGGTTTAGTTTCCGCCTGCAGGGTGGTTCGTGCATGTGTCGAAAGTCTTGCATCGCGGCTTGAGCGACTGACACAAAACAGGCGCCAAGTATTGATGTCCGAAAACGGCGAGTATTGCCCGAAGAACCGGCATAAGATGACGCCATGAACAGCATGATGCCCAGCCACGAAATCTGCGATCGCGCCCGAATGGCACGCGACGCCCGCTTCGATGGCCTGTTTTTTATCGCGGTGAAAAGCACCGGCATTTATTGCCGCCCGGTTTGCCCTGCCCCTTCACCGAAACCAAAAAACATCGTGTATTACCCGAATGCTGCCGCGGCGAATACTGCGGGTTTTCGCCCGTGTTTGCGATGCCGACCGGAGTTGTCGCCAAACGCGATGCAACACCGCTACCAGGACGAATGGGTAAATCGTGCATTGGCCTTGATAGCCGACGGCGAATTACAGGAAGGTTCGGTGGATACGCTCGCAGCAAAGATTGGTTTGAGCACAAGACAGATTCGCCGATTATTCCTGAGCGGATTGGGTGCCACGCCCATCGCGGTTCACACGACCCGGCGTTTGTTGCTGGCGAAACAATTGCTGACCGAAACCTCATTGCCGATGACGCAGATTGCGCTGGCGTCCGGCTTCAAAAGCCTGCGCCGATTCAATGCGGCATTTGCAGAAGGCTGCGGCATGCCACCGACCGCGATTCGGCGTTTGCGAACGGAAGCGCCGAGCGGTTCGCTAAGCTTGCGACTCGCTTATCGGCCACCGTTTGATTTCTCGCTGATGCTGGCGTTTCTGGCTAAACGCGCCGTTCCCGGTATCGAACATGTAACGGAAACGAGTTACGAGCGCGTGTTGGGGCCGATAGACAATTCGACCTGGATTCGCGTGACGGCCGATCCGGTGAAGCCGGAACTGCGACTGGAAATTTCCGATACCGATCCGCGCATGATTCACGACATCGTGCAACGTACACGGCGATTGTTTGATCTGGATGCCGACTTGCAAGCCGTGCATCAGGTATTGATGACCTCGGATTTATTGAAGAAAGCGATCAAGCGTCGACCCGGATTGCGGGTACCGGGAAGTTGGGATGGTTTTGAGCTGGCAGTACGCGCGGTGCTCGGCCAGCAAATCAGCGTAGCCGGAGCCACCACGCTCACACGTCGATTGGTCGAACAATACGGCGAAGACAGAACGGTGAAACGCGACAATCTGGATCGGGCATTTCCGAAACCCGAAGCAATGGCAAATGCGCCGCTGGAAAAAATCGGCCTGCCGGCATCGCGTGCCGCGACCTTGCGTTCCATGGCACAGGCCGTGATGGATGGCAGGATTGATTTTCGGGCCGGACAACATCTGGATACGTTTATCCGGGAGTTTACGAGCCTGCCCGGCATCGGCCCGTGGACCGCGCAATACGTGGCTATGCGGGCATTACGACAACCGGATGCATTTCCCGCCGGCGATTTGATTCTGCAGCAAGTGATGGGCGGCGATACGCGCCTGAGCGAAAAGGAAACCGAGGCGAGATCGCAGGCATGGCGACCGTGGCGTGCGTATTCCGTTTTGCATTTGTGGCATTTGTCAGGTGACCTGGCAAAGGAGAAAAAGAATGTGGTTTGATCAATTCAAGACACCGATTGGCTTATTGCATGTTGCTTGCGATGATAGCGGCCTGCGTTACGTGATGTTCGAGAACAATAAGTATGACGCACCGCATCGCAGCGATTGGAAACGCGACACGATGGTAACGCGCGAAGCACGCGAACAATTGCTGCAATATTTTTCAGGCGACAGAACCGAGTTTGATCTGGTGTTGAATCCGGTCGGCACCGATTTCCAGAAACAGATATGGCATACGCTGGCGAAAATCCCGTTCGGAGAAACCTGGAGTTACGGCCAGCTCGCGAACAAAATCGGATCTCCAAAAGCCGTGCGAGCCGTCGGTGCCGCGAATGGCCGCAACCCGATCCCGATCATCCTGCCCTGCCACCGCGTGATCGGCAGCAATGGCACCCTCACCGGATTCGGGGGTGGTTTACCGACGAAGCAATGGTTGCTGGAGCATGAGGGTGTGAAAAGCGTGGCGCAGGCGAGTTTGAATTTTTGATCACCACCGTAGGAGCGTCCTTTAGGCGCGACAGATCTGGCGGGATTTGTCGCGCCTAAAGGACGCTCCTACGGGAGGTTCTGCCGCGGAAGCTTCAAATAATACTGCCGCTTCATCTCCGGCAATTTTTCGATGGCATAACGCAGCATGGTGCGTGGCATTTGGGTGGCATGTTGATCGAGAAACGCGAGTAGGCCCGGCATATTGCCGCGGCCTCCCATTTCCCTGAGCATCCAGCCAACGGCTTTATGCATCAGGTCTTCCTTGTCGTTCAACAGTAGACCGGCAAGCTTGATGATGTCGCCAGTCTCGCCCTGTTTAATGAAATAAAAAGTCGCCAGCACGGCAATGCGTCGTTCCCACAGGCTTTTGGATTTCACCAGTCGCAGCAAGGGTGCGCGTGAACGGTCGAAGAGATAAGCGCCAACAATGTCGCTTGCCGAGCTATCGACCAGATCCCAGTTGTTGACGTAGTCCGTATGGGCCAGATACGCGTCATAAATGGCTTTTCGTTGCGGCGGATCGGCTTGCTTGAATGAGCGCGATAAATGCAGCACCGCCAATAATCGCAATTCGTGCCAAGGGCTTTTCAGCAACTTCAGCTGCTCGGAAAGCGGCAAATCGCAATCACGCAAAACGCTTCGGGTTTGCGGCACCGTGACGCCAAGAAATTTATCGCCTTCTCCGTATTGTCCGGGGCCGGTTTTGAAAAACCAGGCATTGCTGGCGGCGCGCTCTGCGGTAGCAAGTGCCTTCATGGCTTGTGTTGCGGCAGCAGAGCTTGTGATTTTTGTTTTCATGATCGCAGAAAAAAGTATCACATCCCACGGAAACGCGACTGGAATGCCGAGCTGATCGGCAATACGTCCTTGCGGTCTTTGATATGCAACTCGTAATGGCCGAGTTCGTCTTTTCGCACACGGTCGATTGCGGAAACCCTGACGACAACGCTACGATGAACTTGCCAGAAAATATCCGGATCGAGGCTGGCGATCAATTCCTTGAGCGGTGTCCGGATAATGGCTTCATCCGTATTGGTAACGACACGAATGTATTTATCCTGCGCCTGGAAAAAAAGTACGTCGTCTATGGAAAACATTTTGACGGTGTCGCCTACACTGGCCGTTACCCATTTGATCGATTTATTCGAAGCACCGCGCAACTTTGTTTCCAGTGCATCGATGATATTGGAAATGTCCGGCGCGGCTTTAGCCTGGAAACGCTCGCGGACACGATTGACTGCCTGCTGCAAGCGCTCGGGCTTGATCGGCTTCAGTAAATAGTCGACGGCCCCGGCTTCAAATGCCTTGACGGCGTATTCGTCATACGCGGTCGTGAAAACAACCTGTGTGTTGACACCTGCAGAGCGTGCGACTTCAAGCCCGCTCAGACCAGGCATGCGAATGTCGAGCACGGCAAGATCAGGCTGATACTGCTGCATGGCTTCCAGCGCCGACAAACCGTCTTCGCAAACGGCCACGACATTCGCTTCCGGCATCAGGCTTTGCAGCATTTCCTGCAGGGCTTGTCGTTGCGGCTGTTCGTCTTCAGCAATGAGTACTTTGATAGAGGTCATGCCTTGTCGTTATTCAATGGCAATTCGATAGTGGCGATTGTGCCAGCTTCCGGCAAAGCTGCAATCAGCAGTTGTGCGTTATCACCGAAACGGGATTTCAATTGCTCGCGAATATTCGCCAATCCCAAACCGCCGCCAAGACCCGACTTCAAACCCGCACCATTGTCACTCACGCTGACCCGCAAACGATTGGTCGCGGGTTTCTCCACATCAATTACGATGCGGCCATTACCGGATTTGGTTTCGAGCCCGTGCTTGATCGCGTTCTCCACCAGCGAGATAAGCATCAGGGGCGGAAAATCCAAATCGCGATCTTCGGCCAATGCCTTGATGTCGAAACTCAGTCGCGAACCCATGCGAACCTGCATCAGCGTCAGATAACTGCTGCAGATATCCAGTTGTTGACCCAGCGTCGAAACGAGGCCGCCCTGCTGCTCACGCAGTTTGGGAATGGTGGCGCGCAGATGATCCACCAGAGCATCGAGTGTTGTTTCGGCGCGATCGGGATCCTGTTTGATCAACGAACGCAATGAAGCCAATGTGTTGAAAAGGAAATGCGGCTCGATTTGCGCCTGCAATACGCCAAGGCGCAAATCGCTTTCGTCTTTCTGCAGACGCATCGAATTCAATTCACGCTTGTGCCGGCTTTCCGACAATCGTCTTTGTTCGCTGAAATAGGCCCGCAATGCCAAACCACCGCCCAGGGCGCCATAGGCCAGCACGAGAAAAACAAGATTGGTGACGACAACCCAGGGAGCTCGAGCGATTTTGCGGACGTCCTGTTTAGCCGTCACTTTGGTGATATTGATATTACCGGGAGCGTTTTCCGATTGCCTGGAATTGATGTTGACGACTTGGTTACCGAGAAAGGGATCCGTGGTTTTCTTCATGTAGGCAGATGACCACTGGTCGGCAAAATAGCTGGCGACCAGACCCAACAGGACGGCAAACACGACGGCACGGCGCTCCTTGGCAATCGTGAATCGACGATGGCGAACCCAGGTAGCAAAAGCCGGGCCCGCAGTCGCCATCACCATGAAGGCCAGAAAAAAATGTGTGCCGGTCAGCAGGCCCAATTCGAATTTCTGCGTCATCACGCCGAATCCGATGCCGACCGGGAGTGCAAACAAACCGATCACGATGCCGAACAGCAGGCTGCGTTTTTTCAACCAAGGCAGACTGAATACCGGATAGTTGCGGTAGGCAGTAATACTGGAGCTACCGCCCACCACGACATCGTCCGGCAAGGCCTGGTTTAACTGCAGGGAGTCGGAATTCATTTCAGCGCCCTGATCAAAGGTGATTTTGCGATAGCAGCGCCACAAGCACCATCAATACAGGCAATACGATAATGGCTACCAGCGACAATACCGAATTGCGATGGCCGAAGTTCAAGGTCCAGCCAAATGCCGGCGTGGCCTTTGGAACGATGGCACGTGAATCCTTCTTGCTGAAGTAAATACCGAACAGGCCCATGCGCGACCAGTTGTTCGGGTTTTGCCATTCCTGCTGATTCAGTACTTTTGTATTCATGTGAGTTCCTTATTTTTTCTTCGCCGGTGTAACGTGGCCGGCTTGCAACAATTTCAGGCTTTGAACATTTCCGGCGCCATCGCGCTCGAAATGGATTTCGATACCATAGGCTTCTGCGGCGAATTGATCTTTAGCCGTCTGTTCGATTTCAAAAGCGCCCTGCCCGGTGGCTTGCGCCATCAGGCCGCCTTTTTCGACGAATACCTTGAGGTCGAAATTGGGTCCCAGTCCGTACACGCCGGCATAGGATTGCAATTGTTCCGCGCTTGGTTTTTGCAATGATGGTTTCGCAGTTGAACCGGCCTCGACTTTCTTGAGCGGGAAAGCCGCTCCGCTTTGGAGGAACAACAAGGCATAGCTGCCGTCGGATTTCTTCTGGGTTCTGATGGTGGCGTCGAATTCCAGCGGATAGAAATCGCCCGCGCTGTCATACGCCATTTCGTAAACGGCCTGGCCGGTGGCCTGCGAGTAAAGACGACCGTCCTTGCTGGTCAACGTCATTTTCATGCCCGGAACAAAATCGTATTCGCCGACTAAGGCCTTGAGCAGTTCGGCATCGGGCTGTTTTGCTTTGCGGGCCTTTCCAAGCGGCAAGCGCTTATCCAGCAAATGATTGCCAAGACTGCCCAAGCCACCGACCGATGTCAGTGCCGTATCGCTGAGGATAACAACGCC
>Ga0075154_10001814_pt1 | contig 14596 bp, 5 predicted proteins | sample JI71714BDNA_FD_70965 | JGI IMG/M metagenome (GOLD analysis project Ga0075154, IMG submission 70965) | Wastewater effluent complex algal communities from Wisconsin, to seasonally profile nutrient transformation and Carbon sequestration -... | ecosystem: Engineered > WWTP > Effluent > Algae... | reverse complement strand
ACTCTTGAAAGTGGGATGGGCTCTTATAGCCCGTCCACTCATGACGGGCTATAAGAGCCCATCCCACAATAACAATTAAAATTGTAAGTTATTTAATTCGCGAGCCTAAGTTCTCGTGCAAGCTACAATTGCAGACTGCGGGCGCGATCGCACTTTATCTGCACCCGCTACCACTAAAACCCCGCAAATCGCGCCCGCAGTGCGACAGAATCGGGATTTGCGGGTTCGCGCAGTACCATCGGGCGCTCGGCCATTTTAGATTTTAGATTTTAGATTTTAGATTTGCCATGACTGATGACGATCGGCGTAATGTAAAAATCAAAGTATAACCCTTTTATTTGCCACTCCCCTCATGCCTTTGCCGCGCCTGTTAACCTTAATTGCTGCTTTCTGCCTCGCCCTGGGGCTGATTATTGGGCTGGTGAGTTCCTTAACAGGGCTTTACAGTCAAGTTGCGTTGTCTGCTTCTCCGCTGCTGGCTAATTTGCTGATTTTCCTGATAATTGTACTTTTGGGAACCCTAATTTTTGCGCTGGTTTACTATTTTAGGCTGCTGCAACGCCCCCAGAAAGTTAAGGGAAAACGGCCGATTACTCCGAAGATTCCTGTTGTGAAAAGTGAAGCTGCTTCGGAAAATCTTAAAGCAATTCGGCAACAAGTCGATCGCATTCAAGATGAAGTAGCGCGGCAAGCTTTGCTGTTGAGAGCCCGCGAAATTGAAGCTAGCATGGCGAGGGGCAGCGTTCGAGTAGTTGTTTTCGGCACCGGTTCTGCGGGCAAAACTTCCGCTGTGAATGCGTTGGTGGGGCGGATGGCGGGACAGGTTGGTGCGCCGATGGGAACTACCGAAGTTGGGGAAACTTACACTCTGAAATTGAAAGGAATCGATCGAGAATTAGCAATTACTGATACTCCAGGCATCTTGGAAGCGGGAGTTGCGGGGACTTACAGAGAGGAATTGGCGAGGCAGTTGGCGGCGAGGGCAGATTTGATCTTATTTGTTTTGGACGGTGATTTACGCAAATCCGAGTACGAACCGCTGCGGACTTTGGCGGAAATTGGCAAAAGGTCGATCGTGGTTTTTAATAAAGTTGACCTTTATCCCGACACCGACAGAGATGAAATTCTCGATCAACTGCGGCAGCGAGTCAAAGGTTTTGTATCAGCAATGGATGTAGTAGCAATTAGCGCCAATCCGCAAAAAGTTGTCCTAGAAGACGGCACAATTTTTCAGCCAGACCCGGATATTATGCCATTAATTCGGCGCGTCGCTGCGATTTTGCGAGCCGAAGGCGAAGACTTAATTGCGGACAATATTTTGCTGCAATCTCAGCACTTGGGAGACCAAGCGCGCAAGTTAATTGATGCTCAAAGAAGGCGGCAAGCTGATAAGGCAGTAGAGCGATTTCAGTGGATCGGAGCCGGAGTAATTGCCGTAACGCCTTTGCCAGTTGTGGATTTGTTAGCGACAGCAGCAGTTAACGCTCAAATGGTAGTAGAAATTGCTAAGATTTACGGCTGCGAATTAAATATCGATCGCGCGAAAGAATTGGCATTGTCTCTAGCAAAAACCCTAGCAAGTTTGGGAATAGTTGAAGGGGTAATTCAAGTAGTGTCAAGGGCGCTGCAATTAAGCGTAGCGGGGTTTGTACTTGGCAAAGCAATTCAAGCAGTTAGTGCGGCTTATTTAACTAGAATTGCTGGTAAAAGTTTTATTGAATATTTCCGCCATGACCAAGATTGGGGCGATGGTGGCATCGCCGAAGTTGTACAAAGGCAGTTTCAGTTAAATAGGAAGGACGAGTTTGTCAAAGCATTTGTCAAAGATGCGATCGCCCGCGTTGTCGAACCTTTGAACATTTATCAGCAGGAATCGGAACCTGAATTAGAAATGTCAGCCGAATTGGAAGCAGAACCTTTGTATCAGCCACCACAACAAGACGATTGGGAAACTTACAGCAACAAACGAAACGATGACTGGTAATGGGCAAAACAGGGAATTGGGCAAACAGGGAATTGAGAATTGGGTAATTACGATCGTTCAATGAGATGTTCCCTGAGTATGCTTTGTTGAATTTTATTAAGAAATTTTACAATAATTTTACACAGGGGGGAGACTCCGGGGGGAGCAAGTCAAACCGAGCGATCGGATGGAACACAATTTTGATAAGATTGAAGATTGACAACAAAATTTGCTATTGTGCGTCCGGGTAAAAACAATGAGCGATCGACCAATTATTCTCGGTATTGTCGGAGACAGCGCAGCGGGCAAAACCACCCTGACGCGGGGAATTGCCCAAGTATTGGGACCAGAAAATGTCACTGTGATTTGCACTGACGACTATCATCGCTACGACAGAAAGCAGCGGACCGAAATCGGAATCACAGCATTGCATCCCGACTGCAATTATCTCGATATCATGCAGCAGCACCTTAGCCTGCTGCGTACCGGACAAGCAATTCTCAAACCCATCTACAACCACACGACAGGTACATTTGACCCGCCGGAATATATCAAGCCCAGCAAATTTGTCATAGTTGAAGGTTTGCTGGGTTACGCAACCCGAACAATCCGCGATTCTTACGACGTAAAAGTGTATCTTGCTCCTCCCGAAGAGTTGCGAACTCAGTGGAAAGTTAAGCGCGATGTCATGAAGCGCGGTTATACTGAAGAACAGGTGCTTGCAGAAATAAAAAAACGGGAACCAGACTCTGAAGACTTTATTCGTCCTCAGCGCAAATCGGCCGACGTTGTAGTTAGTTTTTACCCGCCCGAAGCGGAAAATGAATCAAATTTGAGCGTCCGTTTAGTGCTCAGACCGACAATTCCTCACCCTGATTTTACTGAAATTTTAGGTCGAGGCAGCGAGAGTTTTAAACCTGCAATTCGCTTGGGACTCGATCGGGATATGGGCAAACCTGTTGACGTTTTGGAAGTAGACTCCCACGCTACCAGCGAGCAAGTAAACGAACTGGAAATGATGTTGTGCGGCGAGTTGCCCCACCTGCGGGGATTTTGTTCCGCCCAAGGCAACCCGGAAATTGGCAAACTGATCGGCACAACTGGCGAAGTTTTGCAAAGTTACCCGCTAGCTTTGACGCAGTTGCTGGTTGCATATCACATGATGAAAGCAATTCATGTGTATTAGTTAGTTGGCAGTTAGCAGTTGTTGGTTGTTAGTTGTTATTGCAATGATTAATAACCAATAACTAATGTACTCGCAAAGTCTGGTTAACAGTGCCTAATTGCTGAAGTGGCATGGAGACTGGCAACTGACTTTGAGGTGCGGGCACCATTTCGCCTCGGAAGTCAAGGAGGGTAACAAGGAGCAGGTAGGCAACTGCTAAAACTATAGAAATCACTCCAGTGATAATAGCAACAAGTTTTGAACGTTCCATAATTGAGAAAATTTTAACTACAGCTAATATTAGTTTAACATTAAAAATAGCAATTATTACTTAACTTATGCAATAGAATATAATCAGGTGCTAGTTATTTCTCTGACAAAAATGGAACCTCTTGTAGATGCGCCAACTTCCATCGAGATGCCCAGAGCTACCCCAGTGGTGGAAACATTTAATCTGGGGAAGTTCTACCGTACTGGCTTCTGGATGAATGAAAAAATTGAATCGCTCAAAAATTGCACTCTGACTATCTCTGAGGGGGAAACTTTTGGGTTGTTAGGGCAAAATGGAGCGGGGAAAACTACGCTGCTGAAAACTTTGCTGGGTATAGTGCGGCCCACTTCTGGCCGGGCGCTGCTGTTGGGGAGGCCTTTGGGCGATCGCACTGTGAAGCAGCGAGTCGGCTATTTGCCAGAAAATCCCTATTTTTACGATTATCTCACGGGTTGGGAATTCTTGCAATTTGCGGCGGGGTTATTTCAAATTCCCTCCTCGATTCAGCGACAGCGAATTCCCAATTTGCTAGACTTAGTTGGGCTATCTCAATCGGCGGCAATTAAAAAACAGTTGCGCCAGTATTCTAAGGGAATGCTGCAACGGATCGGCATGGCTCAAGCTTTGATTAACAATCCAGATGTGGTATTTTTAGATGAGCCGATGTCTGGTTTAGATCCGATGGGACGCTATCAGATGCGGGAGATAATTTTATCGCTGAAAAATCAAGGAAAAACAATTTTTTTTAATTCGCATATATTGTCGGATGTGGAGAAGATTTGCGATCGAGTGGCAATTTTGGCTAAGGGTGAATTAATCTGCATGGGTGCGATCGATGAACTTTTGGGTAATACTGAAACTTACCGGGTTGAAGGTAGGGGAGGCCACTTGAATATCCTGCAAAAATGGATACCGGATATGGAAGTTGATAATGATTTGTGGTACGGTCATTTGCAGGGCGATCCGAAGGAGTTTATTTCTAGTCTGAGCGGTACGGGAGGGCAGTTAATTGGGATGAATTTGGCTAAGCCTAGTTTGGAAGAGTTTTTTATGCAGCAACTGCAAGAAAGAGGGATTTATTCTAGTGGTTGAAGTATAGCCTTTTGAGTTCTCATAGGAGGTACTCATGGGCATAGGGCATACCTCACTTTTTTTGAGAAAGGCTATATCTTAAAAGACGTAGATTGGGATTGATGGTGGCGCGGGGGCGGGTTTACGAGATTGTGGGTTTTGGGCAATTACAGCATATTCCATGTATATGCGGTACACACAATCTTGTCGTAAGCATCGGTGCGTCGCCACCAGTCAATCTGCAAGTTTCATTAAACATGAGCAGATCCGCACCCTACATAACTACAAGATTTAATATCATACAAATCCGAATCAAAATGTACAGGTTATATTATGTCCGGTAGCATCTATGATGTCGCACCATTCCTGTGGAACCTGTAGGGGCCCGTGAGCCAATAGCTTGAAAAGTTGCAGACAGGTTAAATAAACCCACCCCAACCTACCCAAAAACCCTTTATTGACGGCCGGTGCAACATCTCAGATAGCCAGCGGGGACGGGTTTATGAGATTGTAGATTATGGGCAATTATTATTGGTGAACCCGCCCCTACAAGATTTAACATCATACAAATCGGAATCAAACGGAAATGATATTATTTGTGTGTTCGTCGCACCCGATCGCCCTAATGCAAATTTGTTAACTTGGCTAAAACTGATATCTTGCACCATTCTCAATTAGCCGTAGGGGCGGGTTCGCCAACAGCCTTAAAGCTTGCAAATAGGTTCTATAAACCCGCCCAACCCCACGAAAAATCCTCTTATTGATATTGTTGCAAGATGTCAGCTAAAACGGTGGCGAAGAGAGCGGGTTCGATCGGCTTTGTTAAGTGTTCGTTGTAACCAGCGGCGATCGCCCGATCGCGGTCTTGTTCGCTAGCATAAGCTGTCAGCGCCACGGCCGGCAAGCGCTTGATTTTGTCGGATGCGGACGATCGCACTGTGCGGATCGGCGAGTAGCCGTCCTCAACCAGCATAGCGATATCACGGACTAAAATATCCGGCGGCGACTCCTCTCAACTGCCCCTTCTTACTCCGAGGCTGTTTGAGTGGCAGTGTCACCGTAAATGTCGCACCCTTGTCTTTACCGGGACTTTCCGCAGTCACAGTGCCCCCGTGGAGTTGCACCAAGTGCTCGACGATCGCCAATCCCAGTCCCAAACCGCTGTCAGCCCTAGTTTTCGAGGCGTCTGCTTGTCGGAAGCGATCGAACACGTAGGGCAGAAACTCAGCAGGAATGCCCTTTCCGGTATCGCTGACAGTAATTTGCACGTAATTGGGTGATGAAGAATCGCTAACAGCCACCGCAGACAAGCGCACTTGCACATTTCCCCCCGAAGGCGTAAACTTGACGGCGTTAGTCAGCAAATTCCACACTACCTGCTGCAACCTCTGGGCGTCGCCCCACATCAAGCTGACTGCGGGGTCAAGTTCTAACGAAACGGTGACAGACTTGGCATCGGCTGCCAAACGAACTGAATTATTAGCCGCCTCGATCGTCCTTACCATGTAGAACCAGCCGGGTTTCAGAACCAGTTTGCCTTGAATAATCCGGGAAACATCGAGCAAATCTTCCACTAGCTGGATCTGCACCTTCGACTGACGCTCAATGGCTTCCAAACCCGAAGCTAATTTATCTTGGTTGTTGGGGTGGGCGCGCAGGATCTGTGCCCACCCCTGAATCACATTTAAAGGCGTTCGCAATTCGTGGGAAAGAGAGTCTAGAAACTCGTCTTTCCGGCGGCTGATAGCTTCTGCTTCCGCCCGCGCGGCTTGTTCGCGCTCGAGCAACTGAGCGCGCCCGGCCTCGACTTGCTTGCGATCGCTGATGTCGGCGACGATCGACATACAGTTGATATTGCCGTTGCTGTCGCGGACTGGAGTTGCCCACAAACTGATGTCGATCGAGCTGCCGTCTTTCCTTTGGCGGTAGGTTTCCATGCCCGCGATCGCCTTTCCAGCGCGAATTCTTTTCAAATTAGCCGTGAATTCCTCCCGCTTGTCTGCGGGAACGCAGGGCACAAATTGACCTACCGCTTCTGATTCATTCCAGCCAAAAATCCTCTCGGCGGCTGGGTTCCACATTTTCACAGTGCCGTCGTCGCAGTCCAAAACGGTAATTGCTAGGGGACAAGCCTGAATCAAGGCTTCTAAAGTTTGATGGATGTGCGATCGCGCTGCTTCTGCTTCTTTGCGATCGCTGATATCGACGTTCACCCCGATCATCCGCAAAGGCAAACCGCGATCGTCCTGAAACACCTTAGCCCTGCAAGCAATCCAGCCCACGCTGTTGTCCGGGCGGCAAATGCGGAACTCTATGTTTAATTCCTCCCCGGAAGCTGTCGCAGCTTGCACCTGCTGTTCGGTAACAGTGCGATCGTCTGGATGCACCATTTCCACCCAAGTTTGATAGCTGTCGATACCGCCTGCAGGCAGCCCGTACAAAGCCTCTAACTCCGGCGTACAGGCGACCTCGTTGGTTTGGATGTTCAATTCAAAACTTCCGATTTTGCCTGCTTGCTGAGCGATTTGCAGCCGTTGTTGATTCTTTTTGAGTTCTGCTTCCACCCGCGAGATTTCGGTCAAGTCGATGTAGAATGCGACGATCGTCTCTGGTTCGCGGTTGTCCGCGCACAGAGTGGTTCCGCCCATCAGAATCGGCACGCGACTGCCATCTTTGCGGATATACTCTTTCTTGAAAGGAGTTGCGACTCCCTGAACCCGCAGTTCCCCGGCCGCTAAGGCGTCGAGATGCAGGTATTCGGGGGGGGTCATTCTGTCCCACCGTATTTTACCGGAGAGCAAGTCTGAGCGGGTGTAGCCGATCATGTTGAGCAGGGATTGGTTGGCGTAGGCGATGCGGCCGCTAAAATCGCCGATCGCAACTCCGAAAATATTTGACTCGAACAGCCGCCGGAATATGGCTTCGCTTTGCTGCATTACCCGTTTTGCTTGGTTGCGATCGGTAATTTCGGCAATCACGGTGCTGACTCCCAGGAGTGTTCCTGATTGATCGCTCACGGGGTAAAAGCTGATTTGCCAATCCCGCAAAACTCCTGGCTGTTGCTTGGTTTCTGCCTTAATTTCCAAGTCGAGCACGGGGGTTTGTGTCGCCAGCACTTGGCGGTAAATTCGCTCTACAATATCTGCCATTTCGGGAATTACTTCTCTAACGGTGCGCCCGATGTGTTCTGGGATCGATCGACCGTTGATCGCAGCGAGGCATTCGTTCAGGCGGATGTAGCGCAAATTTGTATCGACAAAGCACAGTCCGACTGGTGTGGTTTTGTAAACTAAGTCGAGTTCTGCTAGTTGGCGGCGAATGCGTATTTCGTTTTCTCGAAGTTGATTTTGGGCTTGTTTGCGATCGGTGATATCTAGTACGAAGAATGCTCCTTTGTCTGTGCATCCTTGGAAGTTTCCGCCGCCGACTAAAACTGGGAACCGCGTGCCGTCTTTGCGGATGTATTCTTTTTCAAAAGGCGCGCAACTTCCTGATGCTTCGACTTGCGCGAGGGCAATGCGATCGAGTTCTAGATATTCTGGCGCCGTTAGTTCTAACCAGCGGATCTGTCCCGAAACTAAGTCTTCCCTCGTATATCCGATCATTTCCAGCAAGGCGTCGTTAGCGTCAGTAACTTCCCCGTTGCCATCCCAGAAACCGATGCCTATCATGTTAGATTCTACCACACTGCGGAAGCGCATTTCGCTTTCCCGCAAAGCTAATTCTGTTTGTTTTGCTGCGGTAATATCTGTGATAATTAGGCCAACTCCGATTATTTCTCCCATTTCATTTTTCACTGGGTAGTAGTTGGCTACCCAGTAGCCGAAATATCCTGGTTTTCCATCAGGTTCGCCGCTAAATTCTATGTTTAAAACAGGCTGACCGGTGTCTAAAACTTGCTGAATAATCGGGGCAAATTTGGCGGCGGATTCTGGCAACAATTGCCGGAAATCTTGGCCGATATGCTGTTCGGCGGGCAAACCGTGGAGTTCTGCTAAGACTTTATTGATACGGATGAAGCGCATTTCGCGATCCAGAAAGCAAATGGCTAGGGGAGATGCTTCTAACAGCGCGTCAATTAAGGCAAAGGATTGCGATGTTTGAGATAGTGCTTGTTGCGCTTCTGCGTAAAGTCTGGCGTTGTCTAGGGCGATCGCCACGCGGTATGCTAAATCTTCTAGCATTGCCATGTCTTCTGCACTGTAGCGGCGGCCAAACTTTGAGGTAAAGCAAGTGATGGAACCCATTACCCGCCCGCGAGCTCTCAGCGGTACGCAAGCGTGAGATCCGATATTGAGCGATCGCAATATTTCCAATTCTGCTGCATTTTCGGCTCCTGCTGCTAAAATCTCCTCATCCACTTCGGCAATTAGTTCGGATTTGCCGCAGCGGATTACCAGCGGATAGCCGTTAACAGCATTTTCGGCGATCGAACTGCGGATGCTGAAGTTATTAATAGTCTCAACTGTGGAGGGTTCTGCGTGAGCCACAGCGACTAGACGCACTTTTGACCCCGTTTCGGTCAAATGAATGCAGCACCCATCCGCGATCGAATTTATTGCTAATTCGGCTACCTTTTGCAGCACCGTTTCCCCGTCAAACGCATCAGCCAGCATTTTGCTGACTTCTGCTAAAAATGCCGACCGCTGCTGTTCTATTTCCGCTTTTTCCCTTGCTGTTTGCTCAATTGTTAACTGCAATCTTTGAGTTTCCGCAAGTTTTATTTCTGTGATATCGCGGGCGACAATTAAGGCTGATTCTGGTACGCCATTTTTGTCAAATTCTGGAACTACGCGGGATTGATAACTTCGGATGCCGTTGATTGAGAAAGCCTGAAATTCTACAATTTCTTCTTGACCTGTTTCTAACACTTTGTGCAGGGTTTCATCCCACATCTGGCACACTTCCGGCGGCATTCCTATTTCTTGACTGGTTTTACCCAGGAAGAATGAAATTGGTTTTCCTTGGCTTCTTTCAACGGCTTGATTGACATAAATATAACGCAGCTCTTTGTCAGTGCGGATAATCACATCTGGCGTATTTTCTAGCAGCGTTCTCAGTTGCTGTTCGCTGCTTGCCAAAGCTGCTTGCGCTTGTTGTCTTTCCGTGACATCTCTCACCGTGCCCACGTATCCGATGAGTTCGCCGGAGTCGCAGAACATCGGCGATGAACAAACGTTAATCCAGCGCACAATCCCCTCTGGTGTTTGCAGGCGATACTCGATCGCATATTCCCCACCTTGCCGAGTATAATCCAGCCATCGGCTCAATACGCGATCGCTGTCTTCCGGGTGAATGCACTTCTCCCAACCGTCTCCTAAAAGTTCTGTCAAACTCAAGCCGCAAATAGCCTGACAGCGTGGGTTTGCATAGGTGTAGCGCCCCTGGGAATCGGCCATAAAAATGCCGACAGGCGAACAGGAACTTAAACAGCGAAATCGTTCTTCTTGAGCTTGCAGCGCTTCTTTAGCTACTGTCAGTTCTGCTGTGCGTTCTTTGACGCGAGTTTCTAGGTTAGTGTAGGATAATGCTAGGGCTATTTCTGCTTCTTTGCGATCGGTAATATCAATACCAGTTCCTATCACATATTCTACCAAACCATCGCCATCTAAAGTTACAGTGTTACACCAAGAAATTAAGCGCTTATCCCCATTTTTAGTGCGCCAATAATTTTGATACTCGCTGTTAAAGTTTTCGACATTGAGCTTGGTAAAAACAGTTTTAACTGGCTCTACTTCTTCGGAGATTAAGAACACATCCCAAACACATTTATTGAGCACTTCTGCTGTCGAGTAGCCTGTAATTTTTTCGCAAGCTTGGTTAAAGCGCACAATCCGTCCTTGGTTGTCTAGGACTACAATTAAGCAAGCCGTCGTGTCAATTACTTTGGAAATAATATTACGTTCAATTTCTATTTCTGGTTCTGCGAACTTTAAGCCAGCATACCAAGCGATAACCGCAGCGGCAAAAAGTAAGATTGCAGGAACTTCCTCGAAGAAAAAAAGTAACAGAGTTGTCAGCAGTAAAGCCGTGCCGGCACTAAATGTAGCAATACTGTAAGATTTAATGGGTAAGGGCAAGACCTGAAACCGACTCATTTTGGTTGACCTGTAGCGATGGCGCGATCGGATCAAATCTAATCGCTTATTCAGTGGACAAAAGTGGATTATGCGGCATAACTGTATCCATCGACTCTATGAACCCCAAGGCAATATTTAGCCCTAACGGGGCTAACCTTGCCCACCTGTGTAACCATTTCAAACACCCCCGTTGCGCGAACACTTAAGCGCCCAACATGAGTTCCGGCAAATTTCCCAGTAGGCAAAATAGCACGAATTATATCGCCAGTTTGAAAGCCAAAAAAAGCTTTCTGTCTAGTACGATGTCTGATGGGAAACCCATATTTGTTAGTCGTGCACATTCGGCGAGTTCCCCATCCTTTTGCAGTTATCAACAAGGGCTTGGTAATTTTTATCGACAACTTTTCCACCACGCCAACACAAGCAGCGTCTAAGTAGTGACGCTTTTGAACACCTAATTTGACGCGATTGAATTTGGTTCGACCACCAGTCCCAAGATCGACTGGCAATCCAGTTTCTTTAAGCCTTTGATACAATGCCCATCGGGTAGAGTTAACCGCAGCAGCATCTTTTAATGGTAATTTTGAAGCGGCTAAAATCCGCCTGAGAACATCAGGTTTCTTACTTAGGAATTTCTCAATTGGGTCATTTCCTTTTTTCTGGTTGCAATCATGGCAAGCCAAGGTAAGGTTGCTAACCCGATTTGTCCCCCCTTTGCTCGACGCCAAAATATGCTCAATTTCTAACCGAGTATTTTCTACTCCACAGTAAGCGCATTTCCTTCCCCATTTTGCTAACAAATATTCCTTGACTTCAAACCCTGCTAACTCGCCTCTTTGATACTCTGTACCACTGATTTCCGGGTTCATCAAAGCTTGCGTATCAAACCGTACTAACTCCTGAGAAATACCCGTAATAGGCGCCCACTTTATGAGCCTATTCACCCAAGTTAGAGTAGTTTTCACTCGATGATCTAGCGTCGGAGCTAACCAGCCTTTTTTACGGGTTCTATTGAGAAATCGTGGTTGACGATAACGAGTTTTACGATGCCGCCGATTACGACGAATGGCTCTGCGGGATTCCAATGAATCTTTGATCGCTTGCCCACGATGGGTTAATTCAGCACCCCAGATAACCGCATCATTCGAGAGTAATGCTAGGCCAGTAGTTTTAGATCCCGGGTCTATTTTTAACTGGATAGGCTGAGTTATTTCTGCTGATACAGTTTTTAAGATGATCGTAAAAGGAAAGTGACGAAAAACGGCAGCTTTTCTTTGGGTAAGAAGTAAACGAGCTAACCCTGGATGAACAGGATTAAGGGGGCGTTTGTTGGTGTCAATAACAAAGACAAAGTTGGACATCTTATTTAAAACTCTGATTGCTCAGGTAATTTTTTCCTCGTCAAAGTTACTCCGGCTTGTTTGGCTCAACTCACTTCCTTAGCTAAATACAGATGTTTAAAGTTGAACGACAGAGCAAAAAGCTGGAAAGCACTTTTTGGTGTCTTGACCGGAGTAACGTAGCTATTTGCTGAGACTGGCTATCTCTCACCAAATGCACGGCTTGTCCAGTGTTGTTTAGTGTTTAGCCGATAGCACTATTGCTTATGTCGATGAAACAACCTTGTTAAAACTTAGTTAAAACTAAGTATTTATTTTTTCTATACAGAACCACATTTGTTGGCTCTGTGCCATCTTCCCAGAGACAGATTGGCTGCGGGATTGCTGCTGAAGCAACTGCTATCATAGATCGAGGGACAAATGAGATTATCTAATTTCTGGGAGCAATAAGCGAGTGAATCACAAGCTGGCCAAAATTATCGGATTATTTTTCGCAGCAGCCACCCTCTTTGGATTCGTCGGTTACGCCCTTCAAAATCCCAACTTCGCCAGCAGCTCAGCGATATCGATCGGCTTCCCCAATCTTACCACCGCGGCCGCCGGGGCGATCGACAACAAACGCTCCCAAATCTATCTCAACGGAACTTGGCAATTTGTCCCCGCAGTTGGCAACCCCCAAAACCCCCCCGTCTCCCCAAATTGGGGTTCCATCTCGGTGCCGGGAGACTGGCAAAAAGAAAACCACGAATCCGTACCCGGAATCCTCACTCGCGGCAGCGGCAAAGATTGGGAAAACTTCAACAGTAAACAACTATCAAAAGCTTGGTATCAGAGAAAAATAGACATTCCCGGCGACTGGACAAACCGCCGAATTTTTCTCGACTTAGCCAGAGTTAGCACCGATGCAGTCATCTTTGTCAACGGCATTAACTGCGGTCAAATCCCCTGGCCCTACGGCACTATTGAAATTACCAAAGCAGCCAAACCAGGTCAAAACACCCTATCTATTTTAGTGGTGGCAGTATCCGATGAAAAGGAAAAAGCCGTCATCATGGGCCCCACAGAAATCTACACAGAAAAATCCAAATTGGAATCGCGGGGAATCATCGGCGAGGTAAGGCTTCTGAGCCTTCCCCCAGGCCCGTTAATTAGGGACGTATTCGTCCAAACTTCCACCCGAAAAAAGCAAGTTAAATTAGATATTGAACTCAAAGACGTTGCCCAAAGCGGTCAAGTAGAAATAATAGCGCAAATGCTGGACGAAAAAGGCAAAATAGAACAAAAATTTACTGGCACGGCCAAGGTTCAAGCTAAACCTATTCAAACCGTCCAAGTTCAGTGGAATTGGCCAAATCCCCGTCTTTGGGATGTCGGGCAACCAAACCTTTACACCCTACAATTAGAAGTAAAAGGCCGCGGCATTGACACGCAATACGACCAACCTTTTGGCTTCCGCGAATTTTGGATAGAAGGGCGCAAATTTTTCTTAAACGGAACTGAATTTCGGCTGCGACCAAACTTGCACTCCGATACTTGGCAAGGCGGCACAGTAGAAGTTGCTGATAGCCTAATTGATGGCTACGTAAAAGCAGGTTTTAACATAACAGAAATGTGGCCTTGGAATCACGACGAACGGGGTAGATGGCACTTCCGAGAGTTATTTTCCGAAAGAGCAGACCTCAAAGGTTTTCCCATTATGGCTCCCGCTTTAGACATTAGTCCTATCGCTTGGAACGGCAAGTGGAAGAACCCCCTGTGGAAAAACCGCTGGAAAGACCGAATGGTGATTGAAATGCGCCGCTACCGCAATCATCCATCAGTATTAATGTGGGCGACAAGTCCTAATTTTTTCGGCAACGCTGACGATTTAAATCCCCGTCGCATCGGCAAAAGCAAAGTAGAAGGAACTCTCAGTCCCTCGGAAAACCAGCGTTTGCGGGTCAACACTCCCCTAGGAAATGACGCTTTAGCGACGATTAAATCTGCCGACCGAACCAGACCTGTGATGGTACACCAAGGCGCACACTTCGGCGATGTTTATGCGCTGAATTCTTATTTAAATCTGATTCCCTTGCAAGAACGAGAAGAGTGGATTTCTGAGTGGAGCAAAACCGGGGAAAGGCCCTACATGGCAGTCGAGTTGGGGACTCCTCTGCACGCAACGATGATGCGGGCCCGCAAAGGTTTTGGTCAGGCAATTGTCAGCGAACCTTGGATGACTGAGTTTGCGGCAATTTATTTTGGCAAGCAGGCTTACGAGTTGGAAACTGCCGCTTATAAATCTAAAATTCGCGAGCAGTTTATCAATGGTCAGGAGTATCAAAACTGGCATATTAAAAAAGAGTTGGATTTTGCACCCGCTTTTCAAAAGTTGCAGCAGTTATTCAGTACAAATACTTGGCGGAGTTGGCGGACTTTTGGAATGTCTGGGGGGATGATTCCTTGGAATGACGGACATGGTTGGGAACTTTCCGAAGCTGGCAGAAAAAAGGTGGATATTGGGGCATTTAAACCTGGTCGCCGGGGAGTTTATTTGAAGCAAGTATCGAATAATCTTTTGAATTATTACCAGCCCGAAGCTTTCACTGTTCATCCTGGGGGCGAGGCAATTATGAATAATAATAGCTCGACTTTGGCTTGGATTGCTGGTGCTAGCCCGGTTTTTACTGCGAAAGATCACAATTTGTTTGTGGGCGGAAAACTGGC
>Ga0075154_10001811_pt1 | contig 14600 bp, 29 predicted proteins | sample JI71714BDNA_FD_70965 | JGI IMG/M metagenome (GOLD analysis project Ga0075154, IMG submission 70965) | Wastewater effluent complex algal communities from Wisconsin, to seasonally profile nutrient transformation and Carbon sequestration -... | ecosystem: Engineered > WWTP > Effluent > Algae... | reverse complement strand
TGTGTTCGGGCTTTATCTCAACTTCGGTCAATTTCTCGTTAAAACTTCTCGCTGAATTGATAAGTATATCCCTTTCGTCGGGTGTAATGATCGGTATTTCGGTAAAACTTCCTTTCGCAAGTCCGTACCCCGTACTTGGGTAAATCATAAAGTAACCGCCCTCGCCCCGTGTTTCTATAAGCACCCTCACCTTATCGTTCTTACTTGACTTTTCTGCTTCCTCTGATGTTTTGCCGTTAGCAATATTCAAATTGTAGGTCGCTTGTTTTTCTTCGGGTGTAGTTTCGCGGTTCGCTAACTTTTGGTTGCCCTCTATCTTTTCGCATCTGTAAATCAAGTGAAAACCGTTGTTCATAGTTTTCTGTATCACAAGCCTCGAAAGAAGTGAAGGGTTTAACTCATTTACAATCTCTTTGTATCTCTGAATTAAATTACCCGTTAGGTCGTACTTCAAATCAAAGTCAATACCTTCCACACCACCTGATGCCGCGCCACAAACTAAACCTACATACCTTGCGTCAACAATTTCTTGACTTTGTTCCTTCCACTTACCCGTTGGTGTCTTATCGGATTTTAGCTGAATTAGCTTCAACCCCGCATCTTGCATATCTTGAATTAGCTTATCCATCCTTCCTCCCTATCTTTTTGGTCGATTTCTGCACGGGTCAAGCTACAAGTGTCTTGTACTAACTTTCTTTCGTCGGGCGGGAATCTATCGTGGTATTGCTGATATTCGATGATAAACCTTCTTTCCTCTAAGGTATATCTGCTGTTATCCCTCGGTTGTAACTCAATGCGCTTTATCAAATCCCAATATCTTTGTTCGGTATTATTCATTACTTCGCCCGTTTCTTTTCTTTGCGGTTTAAACTCCCTAAACTTCTCCAACTTGTCCGAACGAGTGATAAATTCAAGGGTAATATGTTGGTATCCGTTCTCTCTGTGGTACGAACTTGCTTTTGTACCCTCTAAAGCGTTTTTAAAATCTTCCAACGTGTAACCCTCTTTTATTCGGGCTGAAAACTGCCTCTTTGACTTTGCATCCCCTTTCGCATTTTTACCAAACAACTCATTGTAAGTTTTAACTAAAATCGGGTATGTGTCTTTTATTAGTATACTAGTATTATCTTCTTTACTATATATAGGGGTATTTTGACCGATGTCCGTCAAACTCGTTGTCGGTGAAAGGTCGCTTGGGTCAAGGCTAAACCGATGTTGCCACCCCGAAAACTCACCTTTCTCGTTCTGCTTCTTTTCGCTTTGAATGTACCCCTTTTCTCTGAGACTTTTAAAAATAGTGTCCACCGTTCCTTCGCGCTCTCCTAAAAGTTCATGCAAGTTTGACTTGTAAATCACAAACGTTTCGGGTAAACTATTCAAATAAAGTAACAACCCCTTTTCAGAAAGTGTTAATTCTTTGCTTTGGGCAACCGCATTTGGTATTACAGTAAATCCCTTACTGCAACTAACCTTTATTATTTGTCCGCTATTAGCCATGTTCCAACATATTTTTTTGGTATAACTCTAGTTCAAAGTCACGAACGCCATTTGCGTAATTTTTCATTACTTGCCATCTTCCCGAAGCAATCAAAATTTCGTCAACGTCATAATCAAAACCCTTAATTACTTCAATAACTTTTTTAAACATGGCTTCTGTAAACCAACTCTTTAAGTACAACCTTTTCAACTCATTCATGTTGTGTTCACACGTAGGAACTAGATACTCAACGGGCATCCAATAGCCATCTGAAAACTCAAAAATGCCACCTCCATACTTCATTGTAATAATTTTACTCATATCGCATAAAATAAAAAACCCGTACAGAGGCATTGTACGGGCTTGGTTTATAGTTTTGGCGATTTACCGCCTCACTTGCTAACCTGATTTAAGTGCCTCTCTTAAATCAATTCAGCGTTAATATGTAAGGCAAAGATAGCAAAAAAATCTATTCTCGCAAGTTATCTTCCATAAAATTCATCTTTCAGTTCGATAATCTCTCTCTCAATCTTATTCGCTTCGGGAATGTTTTGTACTACTCCGTTCATCGCGAATTGTTTCCAACTTTTTAGATTCTGCAATCTCTTTTCAAATTCAAATTGTGTCATATTTCTGTTTTATTGGTTTATTTAAAAAAAATAGCACACGACAATCTAGGACTCAAACCTAACTGAACACTCGACCGTGAAATGCCGTATGCTACTTTAAAAGCGGGCAGGGCTCGAACCTGCACTAGAAAGGATATTGCGTCAGCACCAGCGGGAGTCGAACCCGTCGGTTGGCGGGAATCAAACCCGTCATTCACCTTGCCTTCGGTGACCGTCACCTAGCGTTACCAATTTCGCCACCGCTCTTAAAACCGCACAAGGGATTTTCACCCTCAACTCCTCTCGTCGGAATGATAACTAACGTCGGATTTCAACCCGATTTCACTAATGCGGTTATGAAAAACTCAAGTGGGAGCAGAAGGAATCGAACCTCCCATCCATGCGGATTAACAGATTTACAGTCTGCCGCCTAACCAACTCGGCATTACTCCCCTTTCATTCAAAGAACTGTCACAAATGTAGTAATAATTCGTGACAGAAAAAGCCAACAAACGTTAAAAGAGAAAAGCCGCCCCAACTTGTTCTCGTTAAGGCGGCAGTAATTACGTTCTCACTCGTCTTTCCGTGTGCGTCAGACCGTCTTCCCGACCTGTAATAATTATACCTCAAATGTACAAAAACTTTGCTATAAATCCCGTCTTTTCGTCGTTAATACATACTAACACCCTTAGCCCAAAAGTATAATCTAACTCCATACTCGCTACAACTCCTTCTCTCTCAATCTCTTTCTTTTTATCCTTCTCGGTGTACTTTATCTTTTGACCAATTTTATACGGGACGTTCGCTAATATGTACTCGGTTTCTAACTTCTGCATAGCCGCTTTCATTTCGAGTAGTTTAGCGGTATAACGTTCTTTGTGGCTTAATAATTCTTCCTTAGTCATTTTTCGGACGTATGTTGTGGAAGTCAAATAGGCGTAAAAACTCTTCTCTACTTTCCATATTTGCTATTACCATTGGGTTGCCGTTATAATTTCTTATGGCAAAATAACATTCTTTATCAGTACTTTCTACAATTTCATAAAACAAATTTCTTTCGTACCAATTACCACTTTTTCCCAAATACCTAACAAAATTCCCGATATTATTCTTACCAATCTCCTCCATTTGTTCTAACGTCAACGGGTTTACAGCCTCATTTACAACCTCATTTACAGCCTCATTTACAGCATCAATACTAAACCCCTCTCGCTCTGAAATAATCGCTTTAATAAGCACTAGATAATTGATAGCATCACCTATCTTCTCGTCTAAGACCGAACTACTTACTTTTCTACCTTCGCAAAAGTCTTTGATAGATTGTAAATGCTTTGTCATTAACTCCCATGCTGTACCTTCGGGAGTACCTACAATAGATAATTCAGCGTTATTCTTAAAGTTAGATAATACGTCCACACTTGATTCGTTTACGTATTCCTCTCGCTTTTGTACAAGTTTTTTCTTGCATGATTCCATAGTGGATTCCACTAGGTTGTTAAAGTCGTTCTGATTCATTTTGTTCTTTTTTAAAATTTGGTTTCACGAATGATATACTATTGTTTAGTAGAAACTTAGTTTGTTCGTGTGTGTTTCTAGCAACCAAAGTATCATACTCACTATAAGAATTTAACACACTTGATTGAGTGTAGTGAGTAGGGCAATACGGGTCTTTTAACCCTTTGTTTAAATACGCTTGCCTAATTTCATTTTTTACACTCTTTTCAAACCTTTCTTTGAGGACTAAAAATCCCCAAAAAATAAATAAACCGATTACCCACCCTATTAAAAATCCCATTTATTATTGTTTTATTTGATTGTTGAGTTCTTTGATATAACTAGAGTCGTTCATTGCTTGCATGAAAAATTCATACGCTTCGGGGAATTGACTAGAATAAGAAGTAGTGACATTGGTAGCCACATAAGCTCCGTAAATTGCAATCGCTTTTCCGTATTGACCTTTTCGCGTGTATCTTTTTGCTTTATCGTCAATGTAATTCTCATACGCCCTTTTTACTCTCCTTAGATTCTCCTCGTCTAAGTCCGTATTTGTGTACGAAAATCCATTTTCTCGTACGTATTTGTGGGTATAACGCACTTTTACGCCTCTATATCGTATCGTGCGACGTTGTTGGGTAATGTTATCCATAATATTTTATGCTTTTTGCTATTGCGCCTCGTCGGCTATTTTCAGACATCGTTACTATTTCCATGTTGCCAAATATGTAGCCTTTACTACTATCTAACCTATCAACTGAAGGTGCTAATTTTCTTTGATACCCGCTTGCTACATAACTTTCGTACAAACGTTTAAACGTTTCATCATTTAAAATCCATTGGTAAAACTCCTCTCTAGGTAGTAACTCCATATTTTCATACAAATGTTTCTTTTGCCATTGTACGCCTCGAACACGAGATTGCATATTTCGGTACAACCTCATAACAAAACCTTTTGGAGTCTTTTCATACTTTTTTGTGTGAGCGTTTCCGTTTTGTTGTCTAAGTAATCTTTGTCTTTCGTTAATTTTACTTCTATCCATATCATATATTTTCTACAAATATACTTCATGGTTATCATGAAACAAAATAAATATTAAAGTATTTCTCCGTTTTGAATACGATAGTTAGTAACATGGTATTTGTCCTTGCCTCTCCCCTCAATTATCGCAAATCCATGATTGTATTTTGCATACTTAGAATAATCAGGTCTTAATTCACTTAAACAGCCCACACTCCAACAAGTAATCATTTTTCCATTCATATCCGTTTCGGTGTGTTCTGATGTTTGGTGACTATGACCGCACATCGCAGACGTTTTAGCTCTCATATAAAGCCCTCTCGCAACGTTTACGGGGCTAAACACACTTCCTCCCCATTCGTGGCCGTGCGTGAGGTTCAAGCCTCTATATCGCGCACTAGCGGAAGGGTCAATAGCTTCAATAGCAAATTTATCAAAATCAAATACATTTTCAAACTCAAATATTTCAATACCCTCTAATGCACTAGCGTTCTTTCGTATGTATGATTGATACCTAAGACAGTGGTTTCCAAATAGATAGTAAATTTTTGCTTTCGGAAACTTGTATCGCAAGAACGAGAAAAACTGTTTGGTTAATTGAATTTCTTCTTTCCAACTTCTTTTATACTTGCTTTTTTCAAAGCGACTAATTTCATAAGCATCTACAATATCTCCACCTAAAAAAATAGTGTCACACTTCCTTCGTACTCCTTCGTTTATCGCACAGTGTAAGGCTTGAACATCATGGTATGGTACATGAACATCATATAAACAAAGAACTCTATTCCCCTCTATTTGAACCACACCTTTTTCTTTCGCATCACTCTTCGGCAACTGTCTAAAAGTAGGAAGACTTGTATCAAACTTAACTTCTTTCTTTTTTGTAACATGGTCAAAATACGCCCGTTCAATAGTGCCTTTCGCTACCCCGTATTCTTGTGCGATTCGACGTTTGTAAGAAGCAATAGTTTCATTTTCAGCTTTCGGATTGTCCTTGAATATTCCAATCCACTTAGAAGGTTGTTGTTTATTCATTATGCGTATTTATTTGTTAAATTTTCTTGTTTTAACGCTTTTATGTAAGCAAGATAAGCTGCTGTTTCACAACTATAATAACCTAAAGATTTTTGTTTTTGATTAATAATAATAGTGCTTCTCCATCTATTATTTCTTTTGTCTAAAGAAACGCCAACATATTTAGAACTTTTTTTTGATTGTTGTAATCTGTGGGTGTTATTTTCTCTGTTGTTTACAGCCTCTAAATTTACCAAGAAATTGTTTGTCATTACTTTATCAATGTGGTTAATTTCAAGTCTAATGTCCGTTTTAGGGTAAAAGGTATAAAAAACAAGCCTGTGTATTTTAATTCTTTTTATAAATCCTTGTTTACATAGTTTAATCATTTCATACCCATTCCTATCAAAATCAGGTGTTAAAAATTTCTCATTCCTACAACTCCACACTCGCCCGTAATTACTGACTTTATACAATCCCTCAAAACCTTTCACGTCTGTAAAAAATTCATCGGTGTACTCAAACTTTATCGAAAGTTGTTCCATTACTTGAAATACTTTTTGCAAATATAGCCCCTAATCAATAAGGTTTAAACCTAATATTTGTTAATTATTAGTGTTTTAACTTATATATTGTACTTAGCAAATAATCGTAGTATCTCAATAGGACACTTATCATAATTCCTTAAAAACTTAGACGGACAAGCCGCTATTAAATCTTTCTTCTCGTAAAAACTATTCTTTGGACTTACCCACCTGCGCGTTATCTTCATCCAATGAAAGAAAAACAAATAAGCATTTGCCGAACGAATATACTCCTCTGCATCTATATCTAGCCCATACTGTTTAATCTTTTTCACCGTTCTTTTCTCACAATCAAGTTCACACGCTATAACACCGTTAATCGCTTTCTCTACTTCTTTCTCAGAGTATTCAGCACCCATAACCCATTCCCACATTACACCGTAACATTCATCGTATAAATCCCCCTCCAACCATTGCTCTAGGTGACAACTTTCGTGTAATAGTACACATAAACTATTTTTAGCGTTTTTAGCATACGCCAATACTTTGTTTTTTTGGTCAAAATATCCCCTTGAATAACCTTTATCTAAACGCACGGTCTTTCCTTCGCCCTCTAAGAAACGAACACCGTTATCCGCGCATAAACGCTTTATATCGTCAATTACTTTTTTCACGAGGTATGTAATCTATGAATCCATCACCCGTATAGTCTAACCATTCCTCTATTAAGTGGTTGAAAGCTATATTATTTATAACGGTTCGGGCGGGCAAGTCCACCATTGCTAAACTACTATTAGGGTCGTTATTTAAAATCATTTCAGTAACGCTCGAAACCTCTCTCAAATGAAAGCTAAACGGAACTTGTGAGTAAATGTATCTAGGAATGTTTTTATCCACCTCCATGCCCATAAGGTCGGCTTTTTTCTCCGCTTCTATGTATTCAGGGTTATCTTTTTTCTCTAGCGAGACACATACTACGTGACCGTATTTTCTTTTTGGCGTAAATCTGCTAAAAAACGCCTTTAACTTTTGTAGCATAGGACTTTTTTTCAAAGATACTAAAATTCCATCGTAGTTTGTTCGTTCGGGTATGGTATTTCTACGTTAAAATATTCAGCCACCCATCTTATAATACTCTCAAAATATTCGTTGAAACTAAAAGTATCTAGTTCGGACGTTTTACCGCCAAAGCCTCCAATTAACTCTCCTGTTTGAGCGTCTACTATATCTTTTCTATTAAACTTGTCTTTGCAAAATTCATGCACCTCGTCCAAACTCAACACCCAACCTTGATTTTTTAGACAATCTCGGACTATTGGATATACGACTCCCCACAAATAGCTGTTTTGGTTGTTAGAACGCTTCTTTGTACGTTTCTCAATGATAATATTCACATCGAGTTCTCCGATGCGGTCTATGCACTCCAAAAAGTCCTGCCTTTTGAAGATTGTTAGCTTACCGCCCTTTATTTCGCCCGCGTATTTGAGTTTCATTCATCTAAAAGATTAAAATGGTGTTCTTTCGCTATTTCGTTCATAATCAAAGTTTCGCACTTGTTTTTATACTCTCTATTGACATATATCCCTTTAACGTCCGATTGTATAAACTCTCGTAGTTCGGTCGTATCATCATCCAAATGCCACAAAAAGTCTTTAAGAAAAAACAATTTAAACTGATGATTAGTAAATATGATACGGTCTTTTGGAATACCTACCTTAACCGCTACTTCATACAAATCCGCATTGTCACCCTTTCTAGGGTCGTTTGGACGTGCGGTACATATCCACACCTCAATACCTCTTTTAATTAGAGATTTAGCGTATTCTTGTACGTCATCGCGGTCTAGTGTTTGGTCGAAGTCAAAACTTACTTTCATTTATTTTTCATTTACATCGTAAAAGTAATTATCTCCCGCCCAACGACCCGTATTTTCTACGCTAACAAATGTTAAATCTACCTTAATCTCACTCTTTTCAATCGGAAACTTCTCACACACAAAACTAGGCTCTCTCCAAATTATCCGATTGTTGGGCTGACCAAACAGATTACCACACTCTCCCTTTATCACATGAAGACACTTGTACTCACTCGGTTCGTCTGAAAATCCGTTGTCATACCAATCGACCGTCATTAAATACTCGCCCTTGACCGTTTGCTTATCTCTCAATATGATTTCACACGTCATACCACTTAAATAGTCGTATTCTACCACCTCGCAATTCTTTGTGCTAAATGAGTTCCATAACACTTTATCAGTCGGGCTATATTCCTTTGTAGGTTCTTTCCAAAAGAGTTCGGAGATAGGCACTCGTGAACGCATCATACCAAAATTAGTCATAACATGAAACATAAGTATCTTACCTTCTAGGCTATGAATACCGAAGACATAACAAGGGTCGAACGTCTTTTGGTCACTTTCTTTGTGGGTGTAGAAAGAACGTCTTATTAGACCTTTAAAAGGTTTAATGTTGTGGTTCATTTTAAGAGTTCGGGAGTTTCAAAAATATTTCCTATAACTTTTCTAAATTCCATGTCAGACGAACTACCACCACCCCAACTCCATTCAGCGCCCCTTCCATCCCAAGTCACTACATGAATATTGTCATTACCACCCCATTCTTCTCTATCAAACTCAATAATATCACCCTCGTAGATTTCCTTACCTTCTTTGTCTTTTTTACCCGTAAACTGCATAAGGTCTATACAAATATCATCTGCATTAACCCAACGTTTACTCTCTTCTACCCAAATACAATTACAAGTGTAGTTTTCGTCGTTATAGTCGGTATTACCAACCAATACTTTGTAGTTCATTTGCTTGAGCGTTTTATCCCACGCTCTAAACTTAATCTCTCTTTGCATCTTATTCGTTATTTAATTTGTATTCTTGTGGAAATTTATCACCCGCGTACAAAATAGGTTTAGACAAAGCTAATCTAATTCGTTCTAACGTTGCTTCTAATACTTCTAAGCCCTCAGATTCATCAATCTCTAAAATAGCCGCTTCCTCTGAATACATTTTAGGTTTATAATCTACGGTATAATAAACCTCGCGTATTTCAAACACAATACCGTTAGTATAAGGCACTGCCATTACTCTGTAATTCCAAGTTGTCATAGGTTTATGAGTTTTTCGTAACACACTTTAATGATTTGAGCGTCGTGCAAAGCGTTGTGTTTTTTATCATTAGTCACACCCGCAAAAGATTCCCGATTAACATCAGGGTCTATTCCTTTCACTTTAAATAGTGTACAAATATCGAAAGGAATGTAATAAACATTGCTAGGAATACTAAAAGCGTGTCCAAAAATTTTATTAAACAACACCCAATCGTAAGCAAGGCAATCCGACCACATTTCTACGCTTTCAAATTGATTTAACCAATCTCTAAGTTTTGTTTGTACCAATTCTGTTTCGCCTCGAACATTCATATTGTCGTAAGAACCAAAATAACCATCAATTTCTAACGTAAGTTTATCAATTACATTTTCTTGTAACCAATCATCCACTTGTGATTTATCGTAATCGGTTAGTTCCGCATATAATGATTTACCACATTCTGACACAAGACCTATTGAAATAAGTGTTGTGTTTTGGTGAAGTCCCGTAAACTCCGTGTCAAAAAATACTTTTGTTGTTCTCATCTTATCCAAATTATAAGTTCTTCTATTGCCCAAACGATAAACAGGCCTACACAAATAAAGATACTCCCCTCCCAAAGGAAAGATAATAGACTATCCCAAAAGTCTTTCTTTGAAATAACCGAACGATAAAACGCGAGTCCTATCGCTAATGCTATTACTATTGTTATTGAAACTTCAATCATATTCTCTTTATATTTTTATCTTGATTTTCACTATTGTAGTAGGGATAAATCGGGCGTTGATTATCCCTTAAATACTGAGATACTTCTTTATGTCGATAGTTCCAACCTTTTGCTATTGCTACTAATTGTTCTGTATTCATAAACTTAATTGTTGAGGGGTAAATAAAGAAAGTTGGCTTACATGGTCGTCAAACCGCTTCTTAGCCTTATCAAAATACTCTTTGTCAAGTTCGGTTATCACAAGGTTAAAACCCATGTCGTAACACGCTATTGCGCTACTCATTGAGCCTCCGTGAGTGTCTAATATTTTATCCCCTTGCTTTGCGTAGTTCTTTAATAGCCACTTGTATAAGGCTACGGGTTTTTGGGTGGGGTGAATGCGTTCTTCTTTGGCGTTTATTGCCCCAAAACCAATCCAAGGAAAATGAAACAATCTAACTCCTTTTTTAAATGAAGTATAAGCAAGTTCGCAATCAGAAAAATCAGAACCATCATTGGGTGATTTTTTATGCCAAACAACCCATGCAGACGAAGGGTGCATGTTACCAAAATGATTTGCACCCCATATGATTTGGTTTTTAGATACTCGAATTAGTTGATTAAAATATTCTAAATTAGGTTTTTCATTATCCCAATTACCGTTTTTATATGCCTTTGGTTTTGGGTTTTTCCATTTTTTTGAAGCAACCGCTCTGCTTGCTGTTTTTCTTCCATCCTCACCTATCCCATAAGGCGGGTCAACTATCGCAAGTTCAAAATAATTGTCGGGATAACGCTTCATCAACTCTATACAATCCTCGTTGTAAAATTCTATATTCGCCATATTTTCTTTTTGACAAAAGTAAACTATTTCTCTAACTCTAAACCGTTAAAAAAAGCCAAAGCGTCTGATACACTTCTATGCTCGGTAATATCCATACCAAACACATGAAGGTAACAAACGCCTACATCTTGGATAAAACCTAGTCTATTGGGGAGTCGGATTAGGTTCATCGGTGTTTTGAAGGATTACTTGTTGGTTGGGGGAAAGTAATTGAAATCTAGGTTTCATCCACGAAATCCCGTATCTACCTACTGTGTGGCATTCACCCTGCGAAAAAACTACAATACCCTCAAAATCTTTTTCATCATGTCGAAATCCCGTAGTGAGTACCACAAACATGCTTTCGGCATCTTTATAAAAAACTAACTGCGGCTTATCCCAATCAATCGCTTGCGTAGGCGTATTACCTACTAATTTACTTTGTACTTTCATTTTTATTATTTGTTAATTGTTTACGTTCTTCTTGAATAGTGAATGATGCTAAAGAATAAGAACCCTATGGTAAATACTCTGCACTCACCTAAAAAATCATGGTGACAAAGTCCACAAGAAAAACCAAGTTCAAATTGGTCTAGGGAGTTAAAGGTAAATTCTGTAATCATGCTTATTTGTATTAAAAATCAATCACATTATCAGGGTACGAGGAATGAACAAAATGGGAGTCAAACTTATTAAATTTACGAGCAATCCCCTTAGCGTCATTTACCCCATTAACATGACCTAACATATAGGCTTGAGACGCCTCTTTTTCTTTAATATCCTCAGCCGCCTCACAAACTTCTTCAAACATTGATATAATCTCGTCTGTGAAGAACTCGCTATCGAAGTCATAGCCATAATCTTGTTCTAACTTCTTCTTTAATTTTTGAGTGAAATTTTCCATATTCTTTTTTCTGTAAAAGTAATACCTATTTCCTAACGGAGTTGCTAAAAAAGGTTAAAGGTTAGTACTCGTAAACTATTTCTTGTTTTGTGCAACACCAAACGTGACCTTCGTCTAATTCGGTGCTTTTGAAAAAATCAATAGCTTCTTCAAGACTATCAAAATCTCCCATAAAATCATCCATACCACCCTGTGCGCAACGCTCATAAAAGGCAAATAATAAAAAATTTTTCATACTATATTTTTTAAAGGTTAATATTGATCAACTATTTGTTCTTTTATAACATCGCTTATTCTTTTTGGTAGTTTCCTAAACCTACTTTTATAAATAAGAACAGCTTTTACCCAATTAGACGCTACTGCAATAAGATTCCCGTTTTTATCATAAACTAAAAAAGCCTTAGCTCCTATCCTTTGTTCGTTGTGACTCTCCATCCTAATCTCGTAAAAGTGTTCGCCTTCATGTTCAGCGTAGTAACAATTAAAGAAGGTCATAATGTCTTCATCATTCATAGAATTAACCATTGTTTCAATCATTGAACGGTAAACCGCAACCTCATTATTAGCTTTATTACTTCTCTTTTGAGTTGTGGTGTAAGTGTATTGTTTAATCTTTTCCATATCAAAATATATTATTTATGTCGTTAGTAAATTCTTCATCACCCTTGTCTTCTCTTTTTTCAAGACTTACCCTAGAGTCTATTACCCTCACCAAATCCTCATACACATCAACCCTATTACCCCTAAACAGAAATCTAGGATTGACAAAGTAAATACCCTTAACATCACTCAAAGCTATCACTCCCGCATCTATCAACTCCTTAATACCCGATTTGACTGTATTAAGCGAAATATTAGCCTCTCGCATAAACTTAGGTACGTTTAGCCAATACTTGTCTTGTCGCGGTTTAATCGTATAACATAGCCAAATAAAGAGCCGCATACCCGAAGCACCCAAACCCATCAATACCTCTTTGTTCTCAGCCGTAATGTACAAACTCGTCTTCTCGTGCTTCTCACTTACAAACGTATTCTTTTGATAGTTACCACCAGAATCACGGTAGTAACCCATTTCCCGACGTACACCCAATACCTCAAACCCATCCTCAAACGGATTCAACACCTTAACCATCTCTAAAGAAGGAGATATATTACTCCTTTTCTTTCTACTGTCAGAAATCTGATTATTGACAGTTTCATCTTTACCTACTCCCATAACCTTTATATGTTAAAACTTGTAAATACTGCTTAGTATTATATTATATATACTATATAGATAATTAACTAAAATTAACTGAATAGCCTACTAATACTAACGGTACAAAGATAGTTAAAAAATCAAAAAATTGATAGTGTTTTTTAAATAAAGTGTCAGAAAATTGACGGTATTTATTAACAGTCTAATTGTCAATAGTTTGAACGAACGGACTAACGGTAAAATATGCGGGGTTATGTCGGATACAGAGACAACCCCCCACCGCCCCTCTCCACTACACACGAAAATGACTTTTTACGAACCGAGTACCCTGTCTTGCTTCCGATTATTCTGAATAAAGCTAGTAAAGCCGTTCGCATGTTTTGACGTTCACTAGGTATAAAGCATGGATGCACGGGCGTTCAGCCGGTATAGAATGCACTCCGAAGTTCATCATGCATACATACTATATAGAAAGCAGTCGCTCGTGCGCACGGATTAATAAACTAATTGTTATATAATGCAACGAATGAGTACTGATTAGGTAGTTACTATACTTTAGGAAGTAGGTATACTTTGTATAGTAAACCCCTCCAAACCCTCAATTTTCAGAATAAGCGCGGGAATATACCCTTCTAAAACCGTGATTTTTCGCGGACGGTCACTTATTTTTTAGGGTATGATATTAAGAAAGTTGTTCGTGAATGATGCTGAATAAGGTATTTTAATCGATTATAAATGTGTGTTAGTAGAAACTTTGTTAATGAGTTGTTAATGTTGAGGTGGTTTGAATTGGTTTAAACGTATATTTGCGCATAACAATTTAATATTTACGATTATGATTAAAATTCACACAACAGAGCTCGGTTTGATGCTCGTAGTCAACGGAAAGGCAGTAAAAAAATCAGTTAATTCTATTAATGGTGTTGAGTGTACACCTGTCACCGGTAAGCCTACTAATTGGGTATGCACGGAATTTAGCACCTTAGATTCTTTGCGTTCATTTTGGCGTTCTTATATGGGTATTATCGTATTTGAGTCTAATAAATAAATCAACAGGGGGTTGCGCATCCTTAACGCAAACAAACAAATTAATATTTATAGTTATGGCAAATTATGTAAATGGTAATGCGGTGAAACCCGGGGAGTTCACATCGGCTAGGGAAATTCTTATTTCAATGGGTATTTATCAGAAGCTAGATAACTTTGGAGAGTACAATAAGAGTAAGCAAGATTGCGAAAAATATATGAATATAGTACGTAAGTTCAAGAAGTCAGGCTTTGAGTTTAGAATCATGGAGGGTAATGCTATTTCATTAGGTTTTAGTCTTAAAGAAGCTAAGAATGTAGAATGCTGGTTTCAGTCTATCTAAGTAATCCAATAACAAATTAATATTTATAGTTATGAGAACAATACATTATAACAGAAGTGAAGTTTATTCATTTTATGAGATGTCAGAAGAGCAGCAAATTGAGGCTGTGAATAATTACGGGGAAGATGTTTGCGATTCTTCATTTGTCGAGTTAAAACATCCCGATAATAAAACAACCAACCTTCCTTTATCTATGTTTATGAGAACTGACTGTGCATTAAGACATGGATATATGACAATATCAAATACAGGGGCGTATTGCGTTAGTTTATCTAAATGTGGACGTGAGGCGATAGTTTCAATAGTATGTTAATCCAATTAAAAATTAATATTTAAAGCAATGACACAAGTAACACCAAGC
>Ga0075154_10001806_pt1 | contig 14624 bp, 12 predicted proteins | sample JI71714BDNA_FD_70965 | JGI IMG/M metagenome (GOLD analysis project Ga0075154, IMG submission 70965) | Wastewater effluent complex algal communities from Wisconsin, to seasonally profile nutrient transformation and Carbon sequestration -... | ecosystem: Engineered > WWTP > Effluent > Algae... | reverse complement strand
AATGGAGCTATTGAAATTATTCAAGCAGTAATTCACAACTTCACCAATCAAAAAATCATTGTAAATATTCCAACATTTTCATCTTACTATGAATTTATTAAACCTGGTGTTAGTATTGTATTTAATAAACTAAAGAAAGAAGAAGAGTATAAATTAAATGTTCAAGATTTATTGAAACTCGTTCATTTAGAAAAACCAGATACCGTAGTTTTAATCAACCCCAACAATCCGAATGGTGGTTATATTACCAAAGCGGAAATTGCCGAACTATTAGAAGGATTAAAAAATGTAGGTACAATATTGTTGGATGAAAGCTTTATTCATTTTGCTTTTGAAAATGATCAAATGGATCCATTGAGTTACGTAGATATGGTTTTAAAATATCCAAATGTGGTAACCATAAAAAGTATGTCTAAAGATTTTGGTATTGCTGGTATCCGTGCAGGTTATGCAATTATGCACCCTAACAGAATTAAACAACTTTTATCCAACGGCTTTCTTTGGAACTCAAATGGTTTAGCCGAATATTTTTTCAAATTATATACCAGAGAACAATTTCAAAAAGAATATGAAGTTGTAAGAAAACAATACATTAGAGATACCCAAGAATATTTTAAAATTTTGAATGAAATTGATGCCATAAAACAATATCCAAGCCAAGCAAACTTTGCATTGTTAGAATTAAAGTCGGGTATTTTAGCCGATGATTTTGCATTTGGGTTGTTGGTGAAATCGGGCGTTTATACTCGTACTTGTTCAGATAAAATTGGGTTAGATGGCGAGTTTATAAGATTGGCCTCTCGATCGGCAATAGAAAACAAAGAAATTATTACAGCTATAAAAGACGCTCTTTAAAACAATGAAACAGTTAATACAGAATTTTAAGACAGGAGATTTATATGTAGATGAATTACCAGCACCATCATTATCAAATGCAATGGTTTTGGTGGAAAATGAGTTTTCATTAATTAGTGCTGGTACCGAAAAAGGTACAGTAAAAGTTGCACAATCATCATTAATTGGCAAAGCAAAACAACGCCCCGATTTGGTTGCTCAAGTATTGCAAAATATTAAGAAAGAAGGCTTAATGGCAACACTTGAAAAAGTAAGAACCAAATTAGATTCTTTAAAAGCATTGGGATATAGTACTGCAGGCGTTGTAAAAGCATCAATGGATACCAACGGAAAATTTAAAGTTGGTGATAGAGTTGCTTGTGCTGGACAAGATTTTGCCTCACATGCTGAAGTTGTTGCTATACCACAAAACTTGGTAGTTAAAATTCCTGATAATGTATCTTTTGAAGAAGCTAGTTTTACTACATTGGGTGCAATTGCCTTACAAGGTGTACGTCAGGCGAATCCTACCATTGGAGAAAATATTTGTGTAATTGGTTTGGGCTTGTTAGGTCAAATTACTTGTCAACTATTGGCTGCAAATGGTTGCAGAGTTTTTGGTATTGATGTATCAACAACAATGGTTGATTTAGCAAAAAAAGTAAGCAACACAACTGCAGTTTCAAGAAACGATGTTGGATTAAAAACCGCTGTTGAAACTTTTACAAGAGGAATGGGTTTTGATAAAATTATTATTACAGCTGCAGCACCCACTAACGACCCTATTGAATTATCGGCAGAAATTGCCAGAAAAAAAGGACAAATTATTATAGTAGGTGCTGTTAAAATGGACCTGCCAAGAGAGCCTTACTTTTTTAAGAAAGAATTGGAATTGAAAATGTCTTGTTCTTATGGCCCTGGACGTTATGATAAAGTGTACGAAGAATTGGGTAACGATTATCCTTATGCTTATGTACGTTGGACAGAGCAACGAAATATGGAAGCCTTTTTAGATTTAGTTGCTTTAGGCAAGCTAAATTTAAAAGAACTGATAACTCATACTTTTGATATTGATGACGCAGTAAAAGCGTATGATTTAGTTTTAGGAAAAGTGCAAGAACCTTTTGTAGGTATTTTATTGCGTTATCCACCAAGTAACACAAAACACACTAAAACAATTGCAGCAGTTGCACAAAAAACAACAGGAAAATTAAATGCTTCATTTATAGGTGCAGGTAGTTTTGCACAGAGCTATCTAATTCCCAATTTAAAAGGGTTAAATGTTGCATTAAATACAGTGGTAACCAATAATGGAATTAATGCTAAAAATGTAGCAGGAAAATTTGGTTTTGCGTCAGCATCTACAAATGCAGAAGAAGCGATAATTGATAAAAATACAAATGTAGTTTTTGTAGCTTCTCGTCACGATAGCCATGCTGCGTATGTTGAAAAAGCATTAAAAGCAAATAAGCATGTTTTTGTTGAAAAGCCACTTTGCTTAAATGAAACTGAACTAGCATCGATTGATGCTATCATGCAAAAAAATTCAACAGCATTGTTAATGGTAGGCTTTAATAGAAGGTTTGCTCCTGTATCGGTGGAGTTGAATAGATTATTTTCTAAAATAACTGAACCCAAAGTGGTGAATATTAGAGTGAATGCTGGCTTTATTCCTCTAGATCATTGGACACAACAAACAGAAATTGGTGGTGGTAGAATTGTTGGAGAAATTTGTCATTTTATTGATTTAATGCAATTTTTTACAAACGCCAAACCAATAAAAGTTTATGCTGATTGTATTTCGAGCAATAGTGTACAAGCCAAAAACGATGACAATATTGCTATTACCATTCGTTTTTCAGATGGTTCAATCGGAAATTTAGTTTATGTAGCCAATGGCGATAAGTCTTTACCAAAAGAACGAATTGAAGTTTTTGCAGGAAATGTATGTGGTGTTATTAATGATTTTAAAGATGGAATAATTTATAAAAACAATAAAGCAACCACAATCAAGTCTTCGGGAAAAGGGCATAGTCAAGAAGTGGCTGCTTTTATTCATGCAATTGAAAATGGAGCAGCGTCTCCTATTTCTTATGAGTCAATCTATGATACAACAATAACAACATTTAAAATTTTAGATGCAATAACAACTGGCTTACCACAAGATGTTTAAAACGGATTTAAACCAACAATCATTTTTCTTGTCTAGCTTTTTTACAATTCTCATGAAATTTTTTTTACTAATAGTTGTTTGTTGCATTATGCAGAAAACGTATAGTCAATCTGTTGTAAGTGTTGATTATGGTGGAAGTTATGCTAGCAATGAAAGTGGACAGTTTTTTTCGAGTGATATTGTTCAAACATCCAAAATAACTGTTGAAACAAATGTGCTATTTAAAGTAGGGTTTTTAAATAATCGATTACTCTCATTAATTAGAAATGGACAAAACAATGGCACATCATCAATTATTCCCATAATAGTTTTTCCAAATCCTGCAACTACTACAATTAATTTCTTTGTATCGAATAATTTTAAAGTGAAGCAAGTGTTAATTTATTCAACATCGGGAAGCCTAGTAAAAAATGCAGGTACCGACAATAGTATCAATATTGCTAATTTGTCGAAAGGGTTTTATGTATTGCATATTCAATTTTCCAATAATCAAGTTACCACAGCTAAATTTATTAAACAATAGTACTGAATGAAAAGGTTTCTCATAATTATATCATTTTTTTTCGCTACCCATCTTTTTGCACAAGAAAGTTTTAATTATCAAGCAAGTATTCTTACTAAAGAAGGACTTCCTGCCGCAAATCGACAATTTAGGGTAAGTATCAAAGTAGGCAATGATTCTTTTTTTATTGCCAATTTTTATCAAGAAATTATTCAAGTAAGGTCAGGAAATTATGGCTATTTAACTTTTGAAGTAGGAAAAACCGGATCAGAGAATCTTTCGAATAGTGTAGAATGGAGTAAAGATGTTTATATTGAATTACAGCTTACAACAATTGATAATTTGGAAAGAATTGATATTCCAATTAAGCATCGCTTGAATTTTTCACCTAAAGCTATTTATGCAATACAAGCAGGAAAATCATTACTTACAGAGTTAGCTTATAAATCAATCAATGCCGATACAAGTGCATTCAGTAAAACCGGAGCATGGGCTTTAAGAAGCGATAGTGCCAAACATTCAGTAAATGCCGATACAGCTCAATATAGTGTAGTTTCAAAATGGAGTGCAAAATCAGATTCATCATTACATGCAATCAATGCCGATACAAGTGCATTCAGCAAAACAGGAGCATGGGCATTGAGAAGCGATAGTGCTAAACATTCTGTAAATGCCGATACAGCTCAATATAGTTTGGTAGCAAAATGGAGTGCAAGAACTGATTCATCATTACATGCAATCAATGCCGATACAGCAAAGTTTGGATCAAGTCTATTTGGTATTGGTAAAATACCTGCATATGCCCTCGATGTTTATGGGTTTGGTCGTTTTGTTGCTGATCAAACTCCTACAATAGGGCCAGAATTAAGGTTTAAAGGCTTCCGTCAGGAATGGGTAATGGGGATTGATGTAGCCAATAATGGCGGTGGTGGTGATTTTGTTATGCTAGCGGATCAAAGAAGTAATGGTGATGTTAGGGATTTAATATATGTAAACAGAAATAAAGAAGGAGATAATTCTGCAAACGATGATAGTGGATATCCAACAATTGGATTTTGGGCTACACCGGCATCTAAAAATGTACAAACATTGTTTACAGTACCAGAAATTAAACCAAATAGAGATATTGTTGGTATTAGGAAAGGCGAAGCTACCTCTAATTCTAAAATGCTGTCGTTTTATGGATCTGAAGATTCCATTCCCGATTTATGGATTTCCAACAGATATGAAGCAGGTCCTTTTTGGAATGTAAGGGGCGATTTAACTGTACTGTCTGACAATGCCGTTAATTCAAACAGATTGGTTTTAAATGCAAATCCAACTGATAATAGCACGAACTTCAAACTAAGAAATGTCTTCAATCCAAATGTTGGCAATTATTTCTTCAAAATTCAAAATCATCAAGAAAACAAAGACTACTTTGTAATCAATCAAGCTACAGGAAAAATTGCTGTTGGTAATGCAGGCTTTGCAGAAATGTTGAATGTTGATGGCAATATAAATATTGTTAAATTAGTTGCAGATTCTTTAAAAGCAAAATCTATAAATGGATTTGTAATTACCAATAGAAACAATCAAGAAGTTGTAACCTTTGGTAAAAACGATTCTGTGAGTGCTTCTTTTGCTGGAGATGTAAATGTTGCTGGTAGTTTAAAAAACAATGGACTCAATGTTATTAATACTGCGGATACTTCAAGTTTGGCAAGAAAGCTAGTTCAAATAAAAAATGCTACCAATGATTATTTGCTTTCAATTACAGACATTAATAATCTTGTTGCTATTAATTCAACTCTAGAAAAAAATATAGAAGTACCCAACTATACAATTGTTGCATTTCCAATTGGCAGCAAAATAACAATTGTTCAAGAAGGGATAGGCAAAATAAACATACTACCTTCTAATGGAGTAACCATTAAAAGTGCAAACAATAAAGTAAAATCTAAAACTCAATTTAGTGTGTTAAATTTAATTAAAACCGATACAGATACATGGTTATTGTATGGCGATTTAGAGTTATAATTTAGTAAGAATATTATGATGAATCAAAAAGAACTGGCTTGCTTTAATCTTCTAAAACAATATGTTGAAAAAGAAAATTTTAAAGGTTGGGATGTTTATGATGGGTTGAATAGTAAACTTTTTCAATCGCTTCCAATTATAAAAAACAATCGCTTAGCAAAATTAGCTTGGATTCAATTGTTTAAAAGAAGTCCAATTAATCTAAGGAAAATTACTTTCGTTCCTAAAGGATATAACAATAAAGGGTTGGGATTATTTTTAGGAGGTTATTGTAATTTGTATAAAATAAATCCCTCGGAAGATAACTTGCAAAAAATACATTTTTTTTGTAACGAGCTCATAAAATCAACCTCAAAAGGGTTTAGTGGCAGTTGTTGGGGATACAATTTCGATTGGCAGGCAAGGGCTTTCTTTCAGCCAAAATATACACCAACAGTTGTTGCATCGTCATTTGTTGCCAATGCTATTTTAGATGCTTATGATATTGTAAAAGATGAAAAACTATTAAAAGTAGCAAGAAGTACCGGAGATTTCATTTTAAAAGATTTGAATAGAACCTATGATGACAAAGGCAATTTTTCTTTTTCATATTCACCTTTAGATACAAGTGTTGTTTTTAATGCTTCGTTATTGGGTAGCAAATTATTAAGCAGATTATTCACTTATACGGGCGAACATTTTTTATTAGAGGAGGCAAAAAAAAGTGTTACATTTTGTTGTAACCATCAGCAAGCAAATGGAGCTTGGGCTTATGGTACATACGATTTTCATTATTGGATAGACAACCATCATACTGCATTTAATTTAGAATGTTTGTATGATTATGCAAAATATTCTGGCGACTCTTCGTTCGAAGAAAATTATCAAAATGGATTGTCTTTCTATTTAAATAATTTTTTTGAGCCCGATGGAAAATGTAAGTACTATAACAATCAAACTTTTCCTGTTGATATTCATGCACCAGCACAATTAACTATTTTCTTTTGTAAGTCGGGTTTACATAAACAACATAGTGAACTGTTGCAAAGGGTATTAAATTGGACTATCGATAATATGTTCAATGAAAAGAAGGGATACTTTTACTATCAAAAAAGAAAAAAAATATCAGCAAAAATACCCTACATGCGTTGGGCACAAGCTTGGATGTTTTATGCTTTAACTTGTTTACTTTTGCAAAATAATGAGAATTAATATTTTTGATTGTCCTGTAGATGCTATCAGCATGGACGAAACCTTAGCTATTGTAAAAAATACGATTGAAACTAAAGGTCATATTCATCAAGTGGTCGTTAATGTTGCCAAATTAGTGAACATGAAATCCGACCCACAATTAAGAGAATCTGTTATTAAAAGCGATTTAATTAATATTGATGGTCAGGGTGTAGTTTGGGGTGCTCGATTTCTTGGGCATACAATTCCTGAAAGAGTAAATGGCACCAATTTAATGGAAGATTTGGTAGCAATGTCTCATAGAAATGGGTATAAAATATTTTTCTTTGGAGCAAAAGAAGACATTATTCAAAAAGTTGTTGATGTTTACTCAAACAAGTACTCAAGCAGTATTATTGCAGGATATAGAAATGGATACTTTTCAAAAGATCAAGAAAAAGAAATTGCTCAACAAATTGCCGATTCTGGAGCAAACATTTTATTTGTCGCAATTACATCACCAATAAAAGAAAACTTCTTATACGAAAACAAACAAGTTCTTAGTAAAGTAAATTTTATTATGGGTGTTGGAGGTAGTTTTGATGTAGTAGCAGGTAAAGTTAAAAGAGCACCAGTTTGGATGCAAAATTCTGGGCTTGAATGGTTCTTTAGGCTTATTCAAGAACCACGACGTCTTTTTAAAAGATATTTTGTTACCAATGTAAAGTTTATTCAAATGGTGTTTTCTGCCAAATTTCTATCTAGATAAATTACTTCATGAAAGGGAAATACGCCACTTTTATTTTATTCATTAATATTTTATTCGACTTAATTGCACTGAATATATCATTGTTATTGGCTAGTACATCTATATTTCAAACCAATGAAGCTCACTTCATTTTTCTTTCTAAATATTTTGTTTTTGTAATTCCGGTAATTAATATTTTATGGTTTATTGCAGCACAAGTTGCCAATGTATATTCAACTAGTATTTTAGTTTATTTTAAAGTAGGTATGGCAAATTCTTTAAAAGCATTTGTTATGTTTATATTACTGCTTTGTACATGGACTGTTTTTTTGTTAAACAGAGGGTTGTTTGATAAATATTATTTGCTAAAATTTTTCATGATTTTTGGAGCTTTATTTTTTTTAGCAAGAGCCGTTTTCTATTTCTTAAAAAAATATTATGGCTTTGAATTTTTAGACAAAAGAAAAGTATTGTTGGTTGGCGATGAAGAAATGATACAGCCAATTAAGAATATTTTTGATACTAAAAATGAGTATGGATTTATTTATGCTGGTAACATCGATAATTCAATAATTGAACATTCATTAGAAGATAATTACGAGGTACTAAAACAAAGAATCAAGGAAGAAAAAATTCAAGAAATATTTTTCGTAAAGCCCAAATTAAGTAATGTTAATTTATATGAAGTAATTCGAAAATTGGATAGTGTTGGTGTGAGAACTAAAATAATTCCCGATTTTTTCGACTTTTATCGTAAACCACAACGCTTAACTTTTCTTGAAGATATTCCTATCTTATCTGTTAGAGATGAACCCTTAGATGCTCTGTTTAATAGAACAATAAAACGAGCTTTCGATGCATTCTTTTCTGTATTTGTAATTGTGTTTATATTCTCGTGGCTATTTCCAATTTTGGCATTGCTAATTAAATTAAGTTCAAAAGGTCCCATTTTTTTTAAACAATTACGACCAGGTAAAGATGGGCAACCATTTGTTTGTTATAAATTTCGTTCAATGCAAATGAATGAGATTTCAAACATAGCTCAAACCGAAAAAAACGATCCTCGTATTACCAAAATAGGGGCGTTTATGCGTAAAACTAGTGTAGATGAATTGCCACAATTTTTTAATGTTTTAATGGGAAATATGTCTGTTGTTGGACCACGCCCACAACTGCTACACCATCCAGACGAGTATGCTTCTATGGTAGAAAAATATATGATTCGGCACTATGTAAAACCTGGCATCACAGGCTGGGCTCAAGTTAATGGATTTAGAGGTGCAATTACCAATGTTGATGATATGAAGAAAAGGGTAGAAATGGATGTTTGGTATATTGAAAACTGGTCGCTTGTTTTAGATATACAAGTAATATTATTAACTGTTTACAATATTTTTAAGAAAGAAGAAAGAGCTTACTAATAATTAAGGGAATGAGTTTAAGTATAATAAAAGTTTATTTTTTTGTATTGGCTTTGTTTTTTTCAGGTAGTGTTTTAGCACAATACAACACAACACATAAATTGCAAAATAGCTATTTACAACAGTTGTATGAAAAAAATTCAAGAGCAAAAAACCTTTCGGTAGATTACCATTTACAACCTATTTTAAATAATGCTGAACAAATAGAATTAGATTCCACATTAAAGAATATTTTTCAAATTAAGCCACAACAAATAGTTAAGAAAAGCAATTTTTTTAAATCAATTTTTAGAGATGGGAATTTATTGCAAACGATTTCTAGCGATAAAAAAAATACTTTCACCATCAATCCTCTTTACAATTTAGAGGTTGGAAAAGCAACTAGCAAATCGGTATATCAATTAAACAAAGGTGTTCGATTAGATATTAATTTAAACAATAAAGTATTTATTTCTTCTAGTTTTTACGAAAACTTAAGCAACTTTCCCAATTACATTAATCAATATATTGATTCACTAACTGTAGTGCCAGGAATGGGAAAAGCTAGATACGTTTTTAATAATATTGAATATTCACTACCATTGGGTTATATTGGGTATAAAGCCACAGAAATTTTTTATTTTGAATTAGGAAACGATAAAAATTTTATTGGAAACGGTCATAGATCATTGCTTTTATCTGATGTTGCTTACAGTTATCCTTACTTCAAAATGCAAGCTAATTTTGGAAAGTTCAGCTTTATGAATTTGTGGGGTCAATTTACTGATGCAAGTAAAGGCTGGACAAATGTAAATGGATACGATAAAAAATATGCTCTATTCAATACATTAACTTATAAAGGATTTAAGAACCTTCAAGTTAGCTTCTTTCAATCTATTGTTTGGACTAATAAAGATAGTTTAGGCAATAGAAGAGATCAGGAAATGGGTTATTTTGTACCAATTATTTTTTTAAACACCCTCAACTTTAACAATGGTTCTCCAGATAATAATTTAATTGGCATTGATGTAAATTATCAAATTAAAAAGAGTACAGTAATATATGGTCAGTTAATATTGGATGATTTTAATTTAGCAGAATTGCTCAATGGAAGTGGGTATTTTCAAAACAAATATGGAGTTCAATTAGGTATTAAATCATTTCAACCATTCAATATAAAAAATGCGTTTGCACAAGTTGAATTTAATACAGTACGCCCTTATACTTATGCAAATAAAACCCCAGCTATTAACTATTCGCATTATGGTGAAACCTTGGCTCACCCTTTAGGAGCAAATTTTAAAGAGTTTATTTTTAAGGGAAATTATACAACTAAAAGATTTCTTTTTGATGCCTCAATAATGTATGCAACAGTAGGCAAAGATGACAACAATAGCCATTGGGGCAGAAACATATACAAATCAGATTATGCCTCTAATTTAGGAATATTCTCTTTTAATAATAAAACAACTCAAGGTATTAAAACCAATATCTTCAATACCAATTTAGGAGTTCATTATTTAATGAATCCAATAACAAATTCTAGAGTTTCTGCACTCATTACTTCACGTAGCGAAACTAGCTCACTTCAAAATACTAAAGAAACTATTTTTAGTATTTCTTTCTCTACCAACCTCATCAATATTTTACAAGATTTTTAATTTACCTTACGCTAAAATTTTGTCCCCTTACTTTCTTTTTGAATGTTTGAAATTTGTAAAAACCAAGCCATCATAAATGGTAATGGACTAGATAAAAACAATCGAATTCCTGAAATAAGTTCTTTGTGATTTTCAGAAAATAATTTCCATTTAAACTCAATTAATCCCAACAAACCAAGGGTTATTATTGCTATTGTATAAATCAAAAAAATGAGGGCTGGAATCCACTTTTGATGTTGTTTGGCAAATGCCCAATAAGTAGCAGATCCAATAGAAATTAACCACAAAAATCTAAGTATCTGTTGCTTTAAAGGTTTTACAGCATTAGAAATTTTATTCACCTCCTCTGTATGTGTATACCCAAACCAACAAATAACAAGTATAAGTAGCAAGGCTATTCCCAATCGTACATTATGCTTCATTTTCTTCCTTTGTTTTTGTGTATTTTACCCACAATAAAAACATTACCCCATAAATCATCAACTTAAAAATATAATGGTGGGCAACTTCAGACAAGGATGAGCCATTGATGTTTAATAAAGTAATGGCATAGCATCTTATAGTATTAAGAATAAAAATAATAGCAATACCCAATAAACTATAAAAAATTATTTTTTTTGCTGGAGCTAAAAAAGCCAATAAAAACCCAAGGTACAAAACATACAATTCTAATCCATTGCAACCATCGGCCAATCCAACAACTTTCTTATTGTTTAAATAAATAATATTTCTTGGTAGTGGAGTAATTTTTTCTTCTACTGAAATTGTTGCATTGGGATAGTTGATGTATAAAAGTTGTTGTGTTAAATAGGTAGTTACATTGGTTAGTTGCCTATCTGGTATTCTTGCAGGAAATAATAGTACGTGATAAAAAATTTTCCAAACAACAAAAATAATTAAACTCCTTAGCAAAAATTGCTGAATGTTTTTTGGTAAAAATTTTAAAGAGAATAAAGACATAATTCTTTGTTGTTATAGTAAACTAGTAAAAGTATTAGCAATAAAAATAGTTATTTGTAATTAAATAAGTTTTGTAACTAATTTTTTTTTAAACTAAACTCAATTTATTTACATTCAAACCAATATTTTTACAACATTCAATAGTTAAAATTAAATCTTAAGTTAACTGATTTTTGTGAAAGAAATTGCTTCTAACAAAACATTATTAGTACAAAAAGCTGCCGCTATAAATGAGCATATTCTTAAACGAGGATTTGATTTTTTTGTTGCTAGTTGTTTCCTTCTCTTCATTTTTTCTTGGCTATATCCCATCATTGCACTTTTAATTAAATTAGAAACAAATGGCTTGGCCTTATTTGTTCAAGAGCGAATTGGTTTAAATGGCAAAGTATTTAAGTGTTATAAATTTAGAACTTTACATACCGATAAAAATGCTACACATTCAACATCTATCACATTAAATTATACTACGCCAAGTACTAAAGTTGGCAGCTTTTTAAGAAAATTTAACTTAGATGAATTGCCACAATTTATCAATGTTTTTTTAGGACAAATGAGTATTGTTGGCCCTAGACCACATGCCATAAAATTTCATGCTTTATATGCAACTTATGTAAATAATATTAACGATCGATTATTGGTAAAACCTGGCATTACTGGCTTAGCTCAAATACAAGGTTTGCGTGGTGATGTGGAAGATGAAATGCTGAATAAAATCAATATTCAAAAAAGAGTAGATGCCGATATTCAATATATTTTAAATTGGAGTTTTGGGTTAGATCTAAAAATATTTTGTAAAACTTTTTTTAAGGTATAACATGCAAATTAATATCATCAATCAATCAACCAATCCATTACCAACATACGCCACAACTGGTTCTTCTGGATTAGATATTAGGGCCAATTTAAACACACCAATTGTGATAGAACCTTTCAATCGTGTATTGGTTCCAACAGGTTTATTTGTAGAAATTCCACAAGGCTTCGAAGCTCAAATTCGTCCAAGAAGTGGATTGGCTATTAAACAAGGCATTACATGTTTAAATACACCAGGCACAATTGATGCAGATTATAGAGGAGAAATTCAAATAATTTTAATCAATCTGTCTAAAGAAACTGCAACAATTCATCATGGAGATAGAATTGCACAAATGGTATTTGCAAAAATTGAACAAGTACATTTTATAGAAGTTCAAACAATTAACGAAACACTTAGAGGTAAAGGTGGCTTTGGAAGCACAGGAAAACTTTAAATTTGCTAAATGAGAAATTTTGTACGCTTATTTCTTCCATTGGGTATTCTTGTTTTTTCTTGTACTACAACTAAAAAAGTACAAACCATACAAACCGCAATTACAAAGAAAGACACAACACAAGTTGTAACGGTTACAGAAACACCTAAAGTAGATTCTGCTGCAGTGGTTAAAGAAATTTTAGAAAAAGTACAGCAACAAACAATTGATTTTACTACGTTTTACGGTAAAATAAAAGTTGAATACGAAAGTGCACAAGAAAGTAAAAGCTTCACCGCTTATTTGTACATGCAAAAAGACAAGGTAATTTATATACGATTGGTGGGCAGTTTTTTGGGTATTACAAAAGAAGGAGTTGTAGCAAAAATTACCAACGATAGTGTTACTGTAATCAATAAAATTGATAAAACTGTACAATTTCGTTCACTCTCTTATTTGCAAGAAGTAACTAAAATACCGTTCGATTTTAAAACTTTACAAAATGTTTTTATTGGCAATCCAATATTTATAAATAGCCATATAGCCAGTTTTAGAAAAGGCGATGATTATCTTTCGGTATTAATTATTGGCGATGTTTTTAAAAATTTATTATCCTTAGACAATATAGATTATAAACTATTGCGTTGCAAGTTAGACGATGTAGATGCTATGCGTAATAGAACTTGTGACATTACTTACAACAACTACGAAAGCACTTCAGGTTTTTTATTTTCTACCAACAGAAAAATAACGGTTGCCGAAAAAACCAAACTAGATATTAGCCTCGATTACAAGAACTACACTTTTAACCAGCCTTTAACGTATATGTTTAATATTCCTAAAAATTACAAGAAACAGTAATTTATTCTCCACAACTGCGTTAAGTTTACTAAATATGACAGCATTTTTTACACATTCATGCTAAATCACTATTTTTTTTATTAGTTATGTAATAATTGAAAAAAAGGAATCTGTGTTGGTACTGAGTAATCATTGATTAAATCCTTTATTATGCAAAAATTACTGTTATTGGTAGGCTTACTATTTTTTACATTTTGTGCATCGGCACAAGTACAAAGTAGAGAAGAGCTACAAAAAAAAGAGGCTGAATTAAGGAAAGAAATAAACGACCTTTCTAACAGCTTAGTACAAATTCAAAAAAATAAAAAAGCCAGTGTATCTCAAGTGGCTGCTGTGCAACGAAAAATTGCAGCAAGAGAAGAGTTGATTGGTACAATGAACAGACAAGTACGTTTGTTAGACGAAACCATTTATCAAAACGAATTAGAAATTTACCGATTAAAAAAAGAACTCGATACATTAAAAGCAAAATATGCTCAAAGTATTGTGTTTGCATATAAAAACAGAAGCAACTATCAGTTTCTAAATTTTTTATTTTCTGCCAGTAACTTTAACGATGCTATTAAACGAGTAACTTATTTAAAAAGCTATAGAAAATTAAGGGAAACGCAAGTTAGCACCATACAAAAAACACAAGAAGTGTTACAATTAAAAATTGGAACATTGAGTACTTCTAAAAAAGAACAAAGCTTGGTTTTGCAAACTCAACAAACACAATTAAAAGATTTAGAGGAAGATAAAAAGCAAAAGAATATTGTTGTAAATGAGTTGAAAGGAAAAGAAAAAGAAGTATCGGCATTGCTTCGTAAAAAAGATAAGCAAAGGCAAGATATGAGAATAGCCATTAATGCCATTATTAAAAGAGAAATTGCAGAAGCTGCCAGAAAAGAAAAGGAAGAAAAAATTAGATTGGCTGCAATAGAAAAAAACAAAGCAACAAAACCTGCAGAAATTACTGCAAAAGCAACACCTAAAACAACAACAAGCAGTTCTACCACAAGTAGTAATAGTGGATCAATAACACCAATGACAACAGGTGCAACAAGTACAAGAGAATATAGCCCATTGGAAAGTACACCAGAAGG
>Ga0075154_10001804_pt1 | contig 14630 bp, 6 predicted proteins | sample JI71714BDNA_FD_70965 | JGI IMG/M metagenome (GOLD analysis project Ga0075154, IMG submission 70965) | Wastewater effluent complex algal communities from Wisconsin, to seasonally profile nutrient transformation and Carbon sequestration -... | ecosystem: Engineered > WWTP > Effluent > Algae... | reverse complement strand
AGTCTATTCGGATCTTTTTTCATCTGTTTGTTTATTCGTCCAAGATGTATACTGTATGATAGTTAGGATAGTACCTACGAAAGTATCAGATTCTGGCTCAGACAGAATTGAAAACTCTCACAAAGCAATAGATTTTTCAGGGATAACTTCGTTCGTGCAAGCTGTATCTTGTATGTAAATTTGAGAGTAAGGTTAGTTAGTACCTACGAAAAGCATCAGATTTTGGCTTAGACACCAATTCACCTTTTACATAAAACTTCATTAAAACTCTCACAAAGCAATAGATAGTTCAGGGATAACTTCGTGCGTCCAAGCTTTATCCAATTTACATGAAAAAATTCATCAATAAAATCCAAAAACTCTCACAAAGCAAAAGATTTTCAGGGATAACTTTTTTTTATAAAACATGACATCCCTTAAGGACATGAATGAAAATGAGCAAGTGCTAAAATTTGCACCATTTGCATCGACAGCAGAAGCTTCATTCTGGACAAACGTGGCAGATTTGAAACTGAACGTATTGCGGTTGGACGAAGGACCAGTTGATGTCTTATCCACATTTGCACCTCCACAAAAGTCGAATCAGCAAGATATGCAACAACAACCGCCGAGAATGAGATGGGATCATACTTCTCTTACAATCAGTGAACAAGTCAGTGCGAGAAACGAGTTGATCCACTGCAGGGGAACGATTAAACTGCTCAACACTGTGGAGGCCATGAAAAGACTTGATAAGGAAAAATTGGTAAAGGATATTGTACTGCCTAGACTGATAGATCAAGCCCTGGATGGAGACAACCCAGAGTTACTCAGCTGCTTCTCTTGTGTGGCTTACTTGGACTTGAAGAAACACACAGTTCTTTACTGGTTTCTTTTTCCAGCGCTATCACCGCCATCTGCTCACTTCACCTACACAAAAATTATATCTCTAAGGGCCTTCTCGGGCGATATTGCCTGTGATAAATTGGCGTCTGCCGTAATAAGAATGCGACTAGAAGCATCCTCCCTACAATGTCCACCTTACTTTTTGGTACTAAATCTCATCGACTGCACCCATGATTCTTCAGTCAAGTGTATTCCTTTATCTCTTGCTAACTTTCGCCAACTTTCACAAGAGGAGAAAGAAACCGCTATTTTTGCCTTTGTCGATCCGTCCTCTATGCCCCACAATCCCGGTTGGCCAATGCGAAACCTCTTGGCATTTGTGGCACTGAAAATCTTTCCTGGGATTGTCAATCCTCCTTCGAAAATCAAAGTCTTGGCCTACCGCCCTGGAATCATTAGACGAATTACCCCTGGTATACTAGACCACTTGGAACAAGATCAAGAAGTTATCACTTCCTTAAGCTCTTCTCATGAAGACCAATCACTGCTTTTCACTGTCCCTGTCTCGCCAGATTTATTACATACACCGGATGATTGGAAGATTCTAGGGTGGGAAATGAATGCCAGAAACAAACCTGGACCGAGGATGGTGAATCTATCGACGATATTCGACCCCGTTCAATTGGCTTCGCAGAGCGTGGATTTAAATCTTAAACTTATGAAATGGAGATTACTGCCCAATCTTAAAACCGATATTCTAGCTCATCACACCAAATGTCTACTTTTGGGAGCTGGAACTCTTGGATGTAACGTTGCAAGGACCTTGTTGGGATGGGGCGTGCGTCACATCACTCTGGTGGACAACGGCCGTGTTTCATACAGCAATCCCGTGAGGCAATCGCTATTTGACAATAATGACTGCCTCAATGGAGGCTCATTCAAAGCTCTGGCTGCCGCAGAGGCTCTAAAGCGTATTTTTCCAGGTGTAAAGTCCCAGGGCATTGTTTTGAGTATTCCCATGCCGGGACATTCATTGGGAACTACGCCGCAAGCTGTCCAGGAGGCCCAAGCTACAGTTTCTCAGCTAGACTCTTTAATCGAATCGCACCATGTAATATTCCTTCTAACTGATACCCGAGAGAGTAGGTGGTTGCCCACCTTGATGGCAGTCTCGCACGATAAAATGCTCATAAATGCTGCTCTGGGTCTTGATTCTTGGCTAGTCATGCGACATGGCCGTGGTCACATAAATGAAGCAAACGATCACCTACCTCAACCACTGGGATGTTATTTTTGCAATGATGTCGTTGCCCCATCGGATAGTATGAAGGAACGAACAATGGACCAGCAATGTACTGTCACGCGTCCTGGATTGGCGCCCATCGCGTCGGCGATGGCTGTAGAACTCATGGTTGCGCTGCTCCATTTGCCTCAGCAACATTGGACTTTGCCAAACACACAAGAAGTTCATTCAGATTTGGGTTCAGTTCCTCACCAGATACGAGGCTTTCTGTCCTCGTATCAACTCATGACGCCCACCACTCCTCGATTCGATTCTTGTACTGCATGTTCGCTCAATGTAGTCCAGCATTACAAATCTCAAGGCTTTGAATTCATACAAAAAGTTACAGATGACACCTCGGGAGGTATGTTTTTGGAGGAATTGACTGGCCTTGCGTCCCTCAAACGGTGCGCCGATCAGACCACATCTGCTTGGGATGTCGATAATGATGGCGACGCTGAGGCAGACGATTGGTAAACTAACGGAATTCGTAAAGTATTTTGTCGTATTTCTTTGAAATAAACACCTAGATGAAATAATCTTTTATAAATATTTATTTCAATCAACATTCAAATCAGAAGTTCGTCTATTCAAATCTTGCCATTTTCCATGTTTATACAAGCCAGGTTGTGGTAACATGCATCACAGATGCGTACCGGAGTTTCTATACCAAATTTCGGTAGGGCCGTTCGATTACTTGAACATGGAGCACAAACCAGTTGTCCACAAGCTCGACAGTTGTGCTTGTCTCGAGCTTCTTGGGCTGCACTGTCGGAAGTGCTTGCCCAAGTGAACCGGGAGGCACAGCAGGAGCAATATGAGCTTTCAAGAAAACCTACCCAAGGAGGACATTTGTCTTTGGCCCGTTGTACACTTTGTACCTCAAGTAAAGCTTCATAATAAGCTTTGGAAGTGTGATCAGACATCATGTTTCCTGCCAAGCTAATTCTCCTGATTTCGCGAAAGTTGCGTGGCACATGAGCTGCCTTATAGGCGCCGTTCTCCGTGTAAATGTGAATTATTTTTCCGGGTATATACATGTGCGGCAACCGGGTTTCTTTTAGAACCACGGGGTCGTCATCGTCCGCAGGCTCTTCAGTGAAATTCACGACTTCTTCCTCTTCTAAAGTCTCTGAAATACCACTACAGCTTTTATGTAATGGTGGCTCATCGAAGGGCACTTGAGACCAAGAATCGTCCTGTCTCAATTTGTCTTCTTTCAAAGGACGAAGCGTATCTGATACATTGCTCCATTCAATTCTACAATCTTCGTCACTTTCATCGTTGCTAATATCTTCAAGACTTTCCAAGAGATTCAAATCTCTGGTTTGAAAATCTGTTTCAGAAGCAAAGAATGCCTCGTCAGCTATCAACGTTGCATTGAATCTACCGATTGTTACTTCATCAATCGCATCTTCATCTTTCAGTCCTCGTCGAGGTAGCACAAAACTTCCTCTGAATCTAGGTGCCCATACTTGCTTTGCACGCTTCAAAACAGATTCCAAATCCTTTTCGAAATGACTATCCACCCATGTTTTTTTAACATACATCAAATACTTCAACAAATTTCTTATACTAGTTGGCGTTAGACGTGGGATAACATCATCATGGAGTACAACTGTAGTCGTGAAGGGGCTGGATTCCTTGGCTAGAGCTTGATCAAGACATGCTTAAAAAGCAAAGAAAGTCAAGCAGTAAGAATAATTAGTTTGCCAGATCATCAGTAATAGTGGCTCGGATATGACGTACCTGGAGTTCCATAGCCGTATACCCGAACGAAGTCATTTCGTAGATTTTGACCAATATTTTCCTGGCGACATAAATGGCGTCTGATCAACAACCCCAGAAGAGCTCCTACACCTCCTCCTAGAGAGTGTCCCGTAATTCTAATCTTATAACCATTTCTCCAAAACTCTTCGATTGTGCTGAGATTCTCACGAAACAAGTTTGTGGCTGCTCTTGCCATACCACAAAGCGCCATCCCGGGACTTGGAGTACGGTCAAAAGCAGGATTGACTCCCCATTCCTCTCCTGATACCGTTTGATGATCATCTTGCTTTAGAAGGGTTGAACCTTCGACCTCATCGGGAAACGGAACTGGCATCGCACGAATATCCATAACAATATCTGAAAGTGTTGCTGTTCCTCGTATGCCCCAGCAAGCAATTCTCAATTCTTCATGAACGAGAACAGCATAAGCAGGTTTGTCAAGGAATCCATCGTCCTCGCCTTGATAATCTTGTTCTCCGAGGTTTGAGCTAATGCATTTTTTACCTGGCTTAATTTTCTTAGTCGTTTGATCACTTGGTGACATTTCACGCGAGACATATTGAAGTGGGTCAAGTTGTGCATATAAGAGCCTCCAGCCCTGCTGTGCAGCCAACAGCTGGAGGTCTATTTCACATTCTGCATAAAGGAACGAAAGTGCTAATGGGGCGAACAGCAAACATGACTCTATGGTGGAGGAAGGCACTGGTAGACATACACCTCCATGTTCCGTCTTTGTGGAGGGGTCTGTTCCAGTTTCTGATATCGCAAGGTTGCTTCTAGTTTCTGGTGTCTCAAGATTGGTTCTGGGAGATTGGGATGAAGACACGGCATTTACGCCTTTGGAAGCTTCTTGTCCAGCTGTCTGACACTGCTCTACGTGTGGTTTTAAATTATGGCGGTCGGATGTTGAGTCTTCTTGACTGTCTTGAAGATTTACATTGTTGGAAGGTGTGTCAAAAGCGCGATTCTCGGTTCTTGAAGGATTGTCTGGGTATGATTCGATATTGTTTTCGATGCGATATCGATGAATATGAGTTTCATGATTGGGTCGTGCTCCTCGGCGGTATTTTTCGGCCGCCAATGCATAAAATATCCCAAGCGTCATTTCTTTCCAACTGATAGGCCAACGGTTTTTATCAATACCAATTACTTTCATGAGAAGCTCAGCGGCTTGTATGAACTCCTTCCGAAGTAAAAATCCAAAAACAGCGTTGAGTCCGTGCTTTCTCACCAAATCAATGGTTTCCAATGCCAGTGTTGTCTGTGGACCCATTACAATGTTGGGCAAGCGACGAGTGAGAGTGATGGTGAAAGTGGTAAAACGACTGGCAACTTCAGACATGGTATCGATGCCCGGAGTGAAGTAAGGGGTAAGAGAATTGTCGAAGTAATCTCGCAAACGGCACTGTTTCCATGCGATGCGCTCCGCCCAATCTTTTTTGGAGAGTTGAATTTTGCAGAGGACGCATACGCGCTCAGCAATTGAAGGGTTGTAACCTAGCTCGGGCAATGGATGACTAAAGTTTCCGTGTTTCCCACATATGGATGTTCCACACAAGCGACAATGATGACGTCGGCGGAGGGTGCTGAAAGGGGGATTCGGATTGTCGCTGGACCTTGTTGGGCGTGGGCATAAAGAGCAGTGCTTTAATTGTGCCCATAATGGCCTAGGTGCTGGAGGTGGAATCAATGTTCTTACACGAGTATATTCGATATCATCCTCTTCGTCGAAATCTTGTTCAGGGAGCACTGAAGACATCAAAGCATCATTATAATGTTGGTCATGAAGATTTTTTGAAATGTCTTTCCCTAGAGGAGGACGTCTCTTAGGTACGCGCTTGAGCAAAACGTTTTGCACTTGCACAAGTCCCTTAATGTCATCCTCATGGATAGTCCTCCATTCGGCCACTAATTGGCGGTCCAACCATGACAAACTGGAAAATGGAGGAAGGTTTGCAACCAACTTTTCTCTATTGATGTGGTCCGAGTGATCATCCAAAACTAAACTATCAAAAAAAGAACTGACTGAAGACGAACCGAAGGGTTCGTAGTTGGAAGATGTCATGGTGTCTGCATCGCCTTGCAATTTTACTGTGGAAGGAAGAATTCCCAAATTGTTGCTTTGATTGAATGTGGAATTGCAATAAGAATACCCCCCGACCAGACCTAAATCGGATGTCTTGGGAAAACCAGAAACTCCCGCTAAGGATCCTAACTCTACTGCACCCAAACGTGTGTAGTAAATAGACTTGTTCATAGCAGTGAGAATGCACTCCCTGGCAGCCCTGGGAACAAAATGATGCAATGGTAATTCTTGTACAACTGGTATTATGGATTCCTTTTTGATCCATTCATTCCTTTCAGTGTCAGAGCTCAAATCGTCTTCGGATTGGTCATTAACAATCTCTATCCAATTCTCGCCAACAGGTTTGGTGAGCCAATCGGGCAATTCCATTTCTTCTATTTCTTCGCTCAGAAGTGCTACTCGCGAAGGTGTAGTCTCTACGCTGCTTGAATCCTCATCACTCTCGCCTTCTGAGCACCGTTCGTTCTCTTGCACTTCAAGGCTGTACCTTCTAGCCAGAGAGCGTTTGTGAGCTCTAAACATGATAAAGTTTTTAATTGCGCTCCAAGTGTTTAAATAAAATCTGAAGTGAAAATGCCTCACAGTGAGTCCAACCACGGGCTTATGTTGATGCTGTAGATTAATCAAATCAAAAACTTTCGTGATGTACTAAGTTTATTCTTGTCAACTTTTGGGTTCAAGGGTAAGTTCGTTTCGGAGTCTTGAAGTTGTTATATGAGTTTGGCTTTCAGTTGTTACATGAGCTTGTCTTGAAGTTGTTACATGAGTTTGAATTTATCAAGTTAGTTAAAAATATCAACCGAACCTTCGCTCACAACGTGATTTAATTTCTTAGTATCTCCCAATTCATGTACACGCAACTGGAGGTTTTAAAAAGAACATAGAACATTGAAGTGATGTATGAACTTGTTATTTATTTTACTGTATCGATTTCAAAATACGAAATTAGCAAATTGAAATCCGGGACTCGAGCAGACAGAAATACATCTCATGTTAGAGGAAAGCCACACTCCAATTTACTCGAAGAATGGGGAATGGGGTAGAGATGCATTTAATACTCGAAATTATCAATCTCTTGGCGCATATCGTTTGCTTTGTCCAAGTTTCATATTCAATCACACTGGTTCACTGAAATAGCTGAAGTATTCCAAAATGTTAGACTTGCACTTCAATTCAATAATCGAGTCATGCCTAGGTACTCTAGGACTTCTCTGCAGGCATTTCATAACAGATTTTTTCTGCCATTCTTTTGTTCAGTTGGTTTAGAATGTCATCTACGAGGTATCTGTTGAGGTGTTATATGTTCAGATCAAATAAATGTCAAACAAATCTGAGTTGCTTGTCTTAACTTCTTTATTGGTCATATTCACTTATATTAGAACCCCACTTCTGTAATGTGCTGAGGTAATAGTTTCCAGACTAGTAAAGCCACTTGAAGTGTCCCATATGATATTTTCTTAGCTGGACGTTCATCATATTCATTCTATTTATTGTACCATATGTGTTTTCTGTGCAGGCTGTGCTCAAGTTTCATAATAATTCTTTCCAATAATGCTTCCAATAATACTTTCCAATGTGTACTATGTTGTTAATTTCAGCATGTAGAAAGCCCCTGGTATGTCAGTTACGTTTAATCACGCAGCAGTGCCATGTATCCTTTCTAAATTTGATCTTCTAATGTTACTAGCCTCGAACAGTTTCGTCTTGGCCTCGATGCTGGAAAGTTCCTTCTATTCAGAGTCCCATACTGTGAAAATTAAAAACTATGATCATGTCCATTTGTCATGTGATTTTACATTTTTTATGAAATTTTTCTTTAATCCTTTACTTTATATTTGGTCATTCTTGTTTTGCTCATATTTTAAAACTCATATTTCTCCCTAATTTCCATTCAAAAGATTTGCGCCTCTCATCATTTTCTTGCAATTTTTATCAAAAAAAACAAAATTACTCGTCCCAAATCTACAAACGCTAGAAAATTTAGGATGTGCTCAGTTGCTGTACTCTCCTACCCGAACAGGCTTGCTCTCAGATGTAGTAATTTAAGCCATTCAGACAAAGCAGAATACAAAACGAGTTTATTATTCAAAACAATTATCAAATAGTGCTTGGGTGGATAAAATGTCTAACGAGGATAAAAAAACCTTTGGTGTAGGCGACATGGTCCAGCTGCTGTCGGTTGATGCTTCCATGCCTACGGCTTCATCAGGTTATTTAAGGGCTTCTTCATCGAAGCGGAGAGAGCGAGATGTGGCCATGATGAACGCAGCAGAAGCCGCTGCCTACCTCTCGGAGAAGAGAGAGACCAGACAGATTGGAAAGCAGCATCGCAAAAGACTTCGGGTTAATAACAAACAGATGGATTACCAAAAACTTCTAGAAGAGCAAAAAATTGTTTCTACAGGTGTAGAGTCGATGAATCAATACCATATAAAACAAGACAGCTATAGGCACTCAAACCCTAAAGAGCTATCATCGCATAGAGTTGAGAAAGAAAAATTATTGTCCTCTTCGTCAGATGACGAAACTAGTCGACGTGGAAGACCAAGGATTGCAGCTTCTGTCATTATTTCTAAGAATCTAACATCCGAAGAACCAAACACTCTAAATAGGACCTCCGTTGGATCAAAACTACGCTCTGACTCGTCTTCGAGCGACTCTGATTCCTCATCGGGATCCAGCTCCCCGTCCTGTTCTTTAACATCAAAGCAACGACGAAAGCATTCCTCAAAAGTTATTCATTATCACGATGCTTCACGTCCTTTACCAGAAACTGAAACGAAGGAATCTCTTCACTCAGCTACATCAAAACAGTTATCATCCTCTGATGCAAGTGTATCTAGTAAAACTGATAGCGACGATGAGAGCAACAGCGACTCTTCTGTATCTGCTTTTATTGTGTCTCCACCTATTCAATGCACTCGACCTGTCTACATTCCAAAACACAAGCGTGCTTTGATATCTGAACATGAGCGCTTAGAGAATGCAAGACACCAACTTGAACAAGAGCAGAAGAAACAGACTCTAGAATTGAAGAAGTCTCAAAGTAAAGCAATGGTGGCACATGCAGTCGAATGCGCGAAACATGAAGATGCCATCAAAGCAGCCTATGATAATATGGGTGTCTTGGAAGAGGAAGACCTGCTAGCTGGAATGAACGGTAAATTGCCACCGGATGATAATGATGAACCCGAGTCCGAAGTACAGGATCAGCTCTGGTACTTAGACTGGCAAGTTCGAGAATGTTTGAGAGTATTGCATATCAAAGATGAGCTGGCAATTAAGCAAAAGGATCAGGACGCTATGAGACAACGTCGTAAACAAACAGACAAAGAGTGCCAATCGCGAGAGCAGCCAGCAGTTGCGCCTGGATCCGATCGTAAACCAGATCAAGGCAATTACATGCAGCGTTATTATCACAAAGGCGCCTTTTTCAATCCTGAAGAAGAGGATTTGGAAGAAAACGATGTCAGGAAGCGGGCTACTGAATATGCACGAGCTGCCACCGGGCAGGACAGAATTGACTACAAAGCTCTTCCTAAGGTCATGCAAGTCAAAGCTTTCGGCAAAGCTCGTCATTCGACCAGATACAAAGGGCTAAACAAAGAAGACACTACAGATCGCTCCTTTGATATCCACCCTTTAACGGAGAGCAGAAAAGGTATTTGATCCCAACATAAGTCACCATGATACTTATTACTATTCAATTAAAGAATATACAATAAATTCCCTACGATTCTTTATTTTAGATACACCATTTGCAGCATTTACAATTCATGCTGCAGTCAGAAACAACCACGCGAAGCTTACTGATTTGACAAACGGCATCTGGCACAGAACCAGTAAAGAAATTATGCTCCAATCTCAGTTCGTTGAGTTGGGACATGCCTGCCATTTCAATAGGAATTCGTCCTTTAAACAAGTTTCCATCTAAGTACAGCTTTGTTAATGATGTCAAGGCTCCAAACACCTGAGATTGTGGAAGTGTCCCTGTCATTAAGTTGTGATGTAAGTGTAATTCCTTGAGGTGTGAGAGCTTTCCTATTGATAGGGGAATTGTGCCATCCAACTGGTTGTTATTGAGTCTCAAGTCAACCAAGGATTTGTCGAGGTTCCCAATTTCAGAAGGAATCGAACCCGTCAACAGATTATAGTCGAGTCGTACTTCCTGTAGACGTATGTTGCTGAATAGCTTAGCAGGAATTCTTTTAATTAGCTTGTTCTTTGACAAAAAGAGTTTTTCTGAAAATAGCATTACAAAAAACAGCCAAAATCATGAAATAAATAACAATCAAGGTGAATTTATATGAAGAGCCTCGGAATCTCTATTGAGCGATGCAGCTCTGTTCTCACCTAGTGGCAAGTTTCCAAGTTCAGAAGGTATGGTGCCGCTCAATGCATTCATATCTAAATAAAGCTCTTTCAAAGTCGATATTTTAGCAAGCTCTGAAGGAATGAAGCCGCTGAACTTGTTAAGGAACAAATTCAGGCTTTCTAGCTTTTGAATGCTACCTAACTCTCGCGGAATCGTACCCCCAAATTTATTGTTCTCCAAATGTAGTGCAGTCAATTTTGTCAATTTTCTGCCAATTCTTTCAGGAATCGTTCCAGTAAACGAGTTGTCACCCAATCGTAGCTCCTCGAGTGAGGTCAAAGCCATTATGGGCTCTAGAATCGGACCCTCAAGCGAGTTATTGTGCATGTGCAATATTTGAAGGTCCTTTAATTGACTAATAGATGTCGGAATGCTTCCATTTAGCTTGTTCTGCTCCAAATGTAAAATCTTGAGCTTCGACAAATCAAACAAAGTATCAGGGACATTTGATGTAAACTGGTTGCGAGCCAGATTTAGCGAAATCAATTTGCGCAATCGTCCAAGCGTCGGTGGAATTCGTCCTGTAAATTCGTTGTTTGACAAATTCAGTCTCATCAGAAGATTCAACTTGCCCAAAGACGAAGGAATTGTTGATTCAAACTGATTACTATCCAGATACAATTCTTGAAGTCGAGTAAGTGTACCTACCCGGTCTGACAATGCGCCCTGGAGACTATTTTGATACAGCCAGAGTATTTTAAGCGAGGTGCAGTGATATAAACCTTGGGGAATTGTGCCTTGAAGTTTATTGCTGCTTAATGTCAGCTCCTCAAGTGACAGCATCGAAGAAATCGAAGCGGGAATGTCACCACTTAGTGAATTTGTGTCCAGATACAAAAATCTCATGTTGGTAAGCTTTCCAATTTGGTTTGGGATTGTTCCTGTCAATTCATTGTTGTGTATAGCTAATAAAGTCAAACTGTGCAGACTTGTGATTTCCTCTGGGATAGTGCCTGCAAGATTGTTTAATTCTAATGTCAAACCTTGTACATGGCCCTCCGCATTGCACATAATACCATGCCATTCGCATACATCCCTTGCGCTCAGCCAATAGTTGGATTTATGCCATTTGTCCCCCTTGGTTGCAAAGTAGAGAGTTGCTATAGTGTATCGTTGAGTGATTATAAATGACATAAAGTCGTTTCCATTTGTCTTGGAGGCAAGGGAAGATGAAAGCGGTAATCCCATTGGATCTTTTTCTGACAACCAAACCATTGCCTGGCTCTGTGGCGTGTCGCTTCTCAAAAGCGACTTTTCAGGTGTAATTTTTTGCAACAAAGGCAATAAATTTTTCATGCGATCTGTCAGTACAACGGGAGCACCAGTTGGTGCGGGTGTTGGAATCTTTGTTGTAGGAACATCGTCCTCATGATAATAAATCATGTCTACTTCATCGCCAGCGCCGTCGCCAGGGGAAACTTGAATAACATCACCAGTTTTGCCGGTAACAGTGTTGGGGAGGTTTTCCTGGTTCCGGGAAACTCCTACAGCAATAGCTACAACTATCGTAAGGATCCCGAAAGCAGCCAAGATTATTATGCAACTCTTGCGCAATGGATGCTCATCTAGGAAGATTTTAAACTGGCTATGAATTGTTGTAAGGAGCTCCTGGAATTTTGAACCTTTGTTCACAACAGTTTGGTCGTGATTTCCTGTGCGCGTCATCGATGTGACATAATTATTGATACTTTCATTGAATTCCGTGGGTTTCTGAGAGTCCAAAGGTTCTTTGTCATGTTCAGGGTGGTTATTTTCTATATTTTGACCAAGGTTCTCGGCAAATATTTTTAAACCCTGAATTGCTTGCTTGGATTTTACCCTCATGATTGAGACCATATTCGAAATCTTGGTTCTTGTAATAGCAAAAGACTGACCAAGTTTGTCCCCGAATTTCTCCCTTGCGGAAGTATCTGTTTTTTTATAATCCGTTCCATTGATAGGAATGGCAGCACCTTTGGTTTGGATCAATGACACTGAATCGTCTTCTCCCTCCTCGACGTACTGAAGGTCGGCAGTTTTTCCGATAACGTCAACAGTGGACCGAGCTGGATGACCAACTTTGGAGGTTTGTGATATACGATTCTTTGGTTCCAAGTCAGGAGATCTCGAGACTGCTGTTTCTGCAATTTGATGTCTATGGCTCGGCTCCTTTTCTGCAACAAATGAGCTTTCTTGGGTGCTTGTACTCTTATCTGTAGTATATTCAGAACCCATAGCTGTGCTCTCTTCGTCCTCGGAAAAGAAAACCCTGGTCGAAACCGATGTAATTGTAGATGACCCTAGAGAAGGACGCCTGCGAGGGTAAAGCCCAGAAGCAGTAGCAGTTACGTCGAATGCGTCAACATTTCTGATGTTTGGAGGATCTTGAAAAATGTAGGGACCTGTATCACTTCGCCCCGTAACTTCCAAGTCATCGTCGCGAAGCCCAAGAGCAAGACGAGTCTCAAACTCATCATTTCGGTTGTTGCATAGAACCATGTTGATTATATAACATCTGCGACTCAACAGATAAGTAGCAATGTCATAACCTGCGCGATACCTTGAGCATGAATTGTAGAATAAGGAGTCATTTTTTTTATTAGATCACCCATCTGCCGTTAGGCACTGCCGTTAGAGTTGCCTAATCTCATGTGTTCGTGAGTTAGCTTCAGTTGAATAAATATTTAAATACGTTACGTTTTAGAATTTTTTGACCCGTTGTGGGCAGCAAATCTTGATGCCAAGCGGGGCTTCAGATGTAGTATTAATAAGTACACTGTGTGCACAGTTTCGTACATTCGTACATTCTCTTTCAAGATTTCAAATGCATTTACATTTAGGAAGATGAGGCAATAAATAGAACGAGCCACTTGTGTTAACATTATTAGAGATGTGGTGCCGGGAAATTACTGATTCTCTATCTTATCAGGAAACATGACAAGTCTCAGGCATAAAAGTGACATCTGCTTTGGAGGCTCTGAATACTAAGGGGTTCCTCGCTCAGAGGTCAGGTATATGTCTGTCTACTTGCTTGAAGTGGGGTGTTAAGTTATGCTCAGAGGGATGCTCAGCCGTCTAAAAATCTAGACTCATCTTTATCATTAGAGAGGTTAAAGTTAAACATCGTGGTACCTGGGACGCAGGAGTTGCCGGACTCTTGCTACGAATATTAAGATGAAAGATAATGGCTAACAATCTAACAATACGTATGATCAACACTCTGGAGTTCTAACATGAAACAAAAATCAATGGTATTTTCCATTTGTTCACTCGCGCCTCAAGTCCATTGACCGAATACATTGAGTTGCCCACCTTGGTAAAAATCACGAATCAAAGATGCGTTGATCAAATCGCTGACGCAATAACTTGATGCAAAATTGCTTCTCTTTAATTTTAAAACTAAAACACGACTGCATTTAAATTGGTCGCAATGTATCTATCTTTTGAAAAATTCAAAAATGAAAACAAACGAAGACAAACTTTGACTATTAGGAGATGACACATTTTGTCGAATGGTTTTGAATGGACGTTTTGTATGTTCTCATGTGTTGATGTAAGGCCATCCCGACTCAATTGAAGGTTTTTTAGCGTTGAAAGTTGGGTTTCGGAGCAAACGTAGTATAGGAGCTACAGTATACCAGAAGTAATCGCACATCTTAACCTGTTCAAATCAAGGAACTCCTTTACTTGGTAGAATCGAGCCTCATCTTTCTGTGGAATGTGGTATACACAGAAATTAAAAATTAGAGAACTTTCTGGCGAATTGAAGAGCTATAGGTCAGGAGAAAAGAATAGAAGCTTGGTTAAATGCAAATAGCTGAACAGTTGGAAAACTAAATAGACAACAATCAGAACTGGATATATTTGTCGAAAAGAGGTTTCCGAGTTGCCGGATAATCCGGGAAGTAGAGACTTGAAGTGCGGATATGACGGGGGCATTTCCAGATTTGCTTCGCTTCATCCTGGATCATGATTGGGCCCAGGGCCTGGTGAGGTTGAATTCTCATCCCAATGAAGCTGGATACGTCGATGAACACGGTATGACATGTCTTCACTACGCTTGTTGCTCGTCCAAAGTTTCGCCAGAGTTTGTGAAAGGTCTTGTAAAGGCTTTTCCTCAAGCGTGCCTTATGAAAGACTTTCAAGGATACACCCCGCTTCATTACTCATGCAGCTTATGCAGCACGCATCCAAAGGTTGTGTCTTGCTTGATTAAGTCCGCTGTTTCCACAGTCTACAAACGTGACAATTTTGATAGAATGCCACTGCATCTTCTCATTCAGGGAAATGAGTTTCTGATACTGAAGGCGATA
>Ga0075154_10001802_pt1 | contig 14643 bp, 13 predicted proteins | sample JI71714BDNA_FD_70965 | JGI IMG/M metagenome (GOLD analysis project Ga0075154, IMG submission 70965) | Wastewater effluent complex algal communities from Wisconsin, to seasonally profile nutrient transformation and Carbon sequestration -... | ecosystem: Engineered > WWTP > Effluent > Algae... | reverse complement strand
AATGCCCAATCGCCCGTTGCCCATTTTGCAGCAAAAACTTTTTCCGGCTAAAACACAAAAAATACCCGAAGGTTACCGCTTTACCGATACGATTGATTTGCCCACAGGCATTATCGGATTTGGTGTAGAAGCATTTGACTTTATTACCGACAAAGAGCGGGAACAAAATATTTACACCCTTCAAATGCAAATTGATACGGTACCTTTCTTTCGAATGGACATGGAAGCCTTTGCATTTTCTGACACCAAATACATCAACGCACACATTGATTACGAACGGTTGATTAAAGAACGGGTAAGGGTACAAAAGTGTTTTATTGATGATGGCAACCGGGTGGATATCTACCAAACTCTGCCGGCTAAAGGAAAATACTGGCTCAAAGACAGTCTCACCCACACGGTGAAATTTATGGCCAAAGACGCTTCAGGAAAACCAATAGAACTTCACTTACTCATCAGGGGTAAAGCCAATGACCAGCTATCTGCGTATTACCTGCCCGAGTGTTCGTACGACCGATTTGTTCCGACACGGGATAATGTTTTTCAGATGTATGGAGTGCGCATAGAAGTGCCTAAAGGTGCACTGTACGATACTATGGATTTTTGCATTAAAACTCTGCCGGGCAACAAACGTACAGCCTCCAAAATTTTTAAGTTGGGCGACTCTTACACACCCTTGCACAGCAATATTCACATCAACATTAAACCCGATAAAAAAGATACCGCCCTGTTCGATAAAATGATTGTGGGCAGAGCATTTGACAAAGGTGGTGTGGGTGCTGTGGGTGGTGGATACAACCGGGGATGGATTACTGCCAGCAGCCGTGTATTTGGTGATTTTGCCATTCTTGTTGACACCGTAGCTCCCAGGGCCACGTTTAAAAACATTTCACGCGACTCCATTTGTACTGATACCAGTGGTTTGAAAATAGTAATTACAGATAACCTTTCCGGTATTTCAGAGTACAGCCTGCGCATTAACGGCAAATGGGTGCTGGCAGAATACGATGCTAAAAACGATTTGCTGATGTATGAGTACGACAGCAATACTCCGCGCAGAACTAAACTAAACGTAGAGTTAATTGTTATTGACCGTAAAGATAACTTTACACGCATTACCAAAGAACTCTATTTATTATGACACAGCTCAAAATTGGCGATAAAGCCCCCGCATTTTCCTGCGGAGATGAAAACGGAAACATACGTTCCATCAAAGAGTACAAAGGCAAAAAACTAGTCCTTTATTTTTATCCCAAAGACAGCACACCGGGTTGTACGGCTGAGGCTTGCGACTTACGTGATAACTACAAAACTTTCCAGAAGAAAGGGTACGAAATTTTAGGAGTAAGCCCCGACACAGCCTCGAAACACCAAAAATTTATAGCCAAATATGAGTTGCCCTTTTCATTGCTCGCTGATGAGGACCATGCCGTAGCCGAAGCATACGGAGCCTGGGGAGAGAAAACACTGTACGGAAGAAAATACATGGGCATTTTGCGCAGTACGTTTGTGATAGATGAAAAAGGCAAAATAGAAAACATCATTGAAAAGGTAGATACCAAAAACCACAGTGCACAGCTTTTGTAAGGTTTGTGTCAAAAGACCTTTCTGTACTTTAACTTAAATACTTACTCGTATTCATGAGGCGTTGAGTTATAAAATTCAACCTTATGAACCACTATGCTGACAACAAAAACAATTGGGAAGAAATTGTTTTTGAAAACCGAAACAAATCCTACGGAGCTTATGTGCTTCGCGAAGAGTACGACCGTACCGTACTCAAATCCTACCTTATTGTGCTGGCCTCTTTGCTCCTTATATCAGGAGTAGCCATAGGCATAGCCAGATTATCACCAAAAGAGATTGAAAAAATTATTGACGATGGGATAGTTATTTTTAACCCTACAGTACCTGATATAGTTGTACCTGAGGAGATCAAACCACCATCACCACCTGCAGGCGGAAACAGTGCAACCAATTCGGCTCCGGTAATTGTGGAGACTCCCATTGATACAACCGTTGAAGATACTTTTTCCACTCCCTCCCCCACTACCTACAGCGGCAATACTACTCCCTCCCCTGACCCTAACACAGGAGCAGGAAACAACCCAAATACTGACGACAACACCAAAGAAACACCGGGCACCTCTGCCTATAATGCCACTTTAATACCGGAAGTGATGCCCGAATTTCCCGGTGGTATACAGGCCATGCACCGTTTTATTCAGGACAATTTAAAAGTACAGGAAGGTGCAGATGTGGAGCGCACACGCATTGTGGTAAGTTTTGTGGTAGGCCCTGATGGTAACATTTCTGATATTAAAGCAATCTCGAAAAACGGCTGGGGCATGGAAGAAAGTTTGATGAAAACAATTGAACAAATGCCCAAATGGAACCCTGGTAAAATGGGGAACAAAGCGGTGTATGTAAGAATGATGTTACCGGTTACATATGAAGTGCATTGAACTGAGGTAGGCTAACGGTAAGGGTTGTTGACGTGGCGGGATTTCGAAGCACAAAGCTCCAAGTTTGCACGTCACCCCGCCTGACGCAAGACCCGTGTTGTAGGTAGTAGGCAACTAGCACCGCTCCTAAAACCTACCAACCAGGTCCAACTTTGTCAATTTTATCACCACTAACGATAATCTCTTTTTCAGTTTCATTATCTATGTCAAAGTTGTCAATAACTCTGGAATGCGCTGCCATTAATTCAACAAGCCTATCTGGATTGAGAATTGAATATTCCTCACCAAATTGTCTAAGATTTTTTGCTCCGATACTCAACGCTTGCCAAAATTTTTCTTGATTCGTTTTCGTCAAGCCTCTCAAGTCAATAATTCTCTGGATCATTTCATTCTTTGAATTCCAAAACACAGCATCCCCTTTTTCCTCGTTCTCATTTGGGAATCGAGTTCTCAACCAGTCAGCAAATTCATTATCTCCTAAATTTCGCAATTCTTTAGTGACAATCTCGAGAATCATGTCGTACCCCGTCCAACGAGTCACAAAGTCCTCACCGTTTTCTAATGTTATAAATCCTTTTGCCATTTTATTGAACCCCAACTGTCCAGTTGCCTATTACCTACAAATAGTTTATATGCGAACCAAAGCTTCGTATACTTTCCCATATTGGAGATATATACGAACCTTTGATTCGTTTAGTAAAGATAGATTTTTTTCATAAATTATCAAGAAAGGAACCACGTGCGAGTTTTTATTACTCGGCTTTGGTTCGTGTAATCAGTAAACCATCTGTTTTCTATTCGTGATGACACATTAAGTACAAAAGCCAATAGATATTAGTCTTCTGGAACTGAAGCTTGGATTTGCAATTTGCTGATGTTACAATATCCAGCCCAACTTGCATAAAGCCCAATGTTGGAAGAAGTTTTGTCTACTTAATTTTAACGCTGTTTGCCATTTTCTTAAACTCTTCAAGATTTGTCTGAATATCTCTTTTTGAAATACCCTGAATTACGATTGCTTTGTCTCCCTTTGTCACAACGCAACAAAACAAAAGGCTTTGTTTGCCATGCATTTGTCCATACACTTCTGTTTGATAAGTTTCATATCCATTTATTTTATCTGTAGTTGTATTTTTAAATTCTGGGTTTGTTAAGCCATATTGTTGCATTTTATTAATCATCATTTCTGCTATACTTTTTGCAGTCATGGTATTGTCCTTTGGAAACTGTGACACTAGAACAATAGGGGCGTCTTTATCTTCTTTATTTTCAATCCCGTCTATTGAATAGATGTAAACATTTGCGTTGTATTTAAAGAATTTGAATTTTGCACCTTTATCTTCCAATGAAAAATTTGCTGTTTCAAAGGGGTCAACCTTTTTGTTCTTGTCATAATAAATTGTATTCAACGAGGAAATAATTTCATTTCCTGTTTTTTCATCGGCAGCAGGGTAAATTGTCATAACCATTGTTGTAAAAGTGGTGTCACCAAAAACAATTGAGTACGCTTTAGCAGTTTCGTCACCTTGCATGTGGATATACTTTGCAGGAAAACCGTTTACTTTAATTTCTTTAAAATCGAAAACCTTTGCTCCTTGTCTTTCAAATTCAGCTTTACTAAATGTCGCTGCATTAGTATTTATGTTACCACCGACTAAGTCATAAATATTGAACATTGAAGTTTCACCCTTTTGAAGGCCAATAAATGTTGAAGCCACTTTGAAATTTGAGGGAGGAATTATATAAAGTCTAGTCCCTGGAATATTTACATGCTTATCCGTGTTTGTGTTTTTGATGTCGTCATTAATTTTAGTGGTTGTTGTCTGTCCACAAGCTGTCAAAGAAAGAAGTAAGAATAAGTAGAGCGTTTTTTCCATAAAGGGTCTTTTAAAATTTCCGCTAACGGTTTCACAATTGCCGTCAGGTGGCGATAAGCGAAACGTCAAACTGTCAACCAAGATAAATATTTTGCGTACATAAATGCTTCATTTTTAACATGTCACCGGCAATTGAGCAAGACCCCTGTTATAACCAGTGCTTTTCCGCAAGACTATTCACCTTTGTCAAATTAGGAGAGTTTAACTTTTGTCAAACGAGTTGTTTTCCGTCTTTTTGAAGTCTTTGGAATAGGCATTTTTTTACCTGTTCTTTTATAGTAAGCAATGAATTCACTTATACGTTTTTTGTCTTCTTCAGTTAACGGAGTCGGGTCAACAACGAAGTCTATCCCTAAAGGTTCTTTTATATGTCCCATGCTATTGTTTATTAAGTCGGAAAATATTTTTTAATAAGTTTCAGTGCTTCGTTAGGGAATATAACCATTTTATGTCCACCAATATGAGTCGCCCCAAGAGTCTTTTCATAATGCTCAATCAACTTTGTCTTGGAGGTAAAGGAGACGAAGCCTTGATAACCCATGTCCCAAGATATTTTACATGTGAACGCGAAAAGATTTCCAGGCACACCTTCATAAAGTTTGTGTCGTCCCAAGTTAAATGGGGCACTCTCGATTAGGTGTAAATAGTAGTGGTCGCCATAATCACTAATACTAAGAAGTCCTTGGATAATATCAGGGTTGTTTCTAATTGTCAATTTGAAAATCTTTCTTTCGGTGAGTTTGAATTCGCCAGCCCAATTGAAAAGCCAACCATTTGTCTTGGATACGTTTCTTAAATCTCCTTTAGAAATGGGATGGACGTCTGTAGGAAAACTGTCGCCAGAAATAGTATTTAGAATGCTATTAGTGAGCTTATCAATTTCGACTCCTAGATGATATTTTGTCTGCCTTGGCACAGCCCAAATATAGTTAAAAAATGATTAAAGTTGAAACGAAGTCTATGCCTTTTAAGAGCATTCCGAGTGACTTTTCGCATTGGTTATAACTAGTTTATATACGAACCTTTGGTTCGTTTTAGTAAAGATAATTTTTTTTCATAAATCGTCAAAAAAGGAACCACTTTCGCTACCGTTCGTGTCATCAGTAAACCACCTGTTGTTCTGTTCTTGATGACACGAGGCGAGATAAGACCCTACCCCCTAAAGAAAATCATACAGATAAGAATCAATAAACTCTTTAATAATGAGAGTGTCAAATTTTTCAGCGGTTGGCTCCATTATTAATACGCCAAGAATAACGTCTTTAAATTCTTCACGTGAAATTACGATTTGCCTGTCATATAATTCTCTTTTGATTAATAGAATGTAAATACGCATTTTAACTAAAACTTCGTTCAACTCCTCCCCAAACTCGAGATGTTTTATATCTTCAAAATTTGCCTTATGCTGGTTCCAGCTATCCTGATTAATGCCACAATTTTTTAATATAAACCATCTTTGTTCACTGTGTTTAATTTCTTTATTCAGCCCCGAAATTCTTAAATCGGGAAATTCTTCAACTTTTCTAACTTGCCCCATTTCGCCAAGAAGAGTCCATTTCATATCTCCAGTAGTAACTATGTAAGGGAAAAATCTGGATTCACCAAAAAGAAGACTTTTAGCGTTAATTGTACTGATATCTACACTCAATCTAGTATCGAAATAATCATATATTTTTATAAGATAAATATAGTCATCTGAGTCCTGATATAATGAAGGATAATATATGCTACAGTATGCGAATTGGCTTTTAAGATGGATATCGTATTTCTCTATATCGATATTTAATAACGGTATTGAGAAATAATAATTAGTTTCTCCCCTTTTTAGTTTCATAAAAATTATATTTACAAAAGTGGCTAGTGTCATCACAAACCACTTTTGTAAATATAACCGTTTTTATTATTTAGAATCTCGCTAAAATTAAGCCGTAAAAAATAGAGCAGCTCTCCTTACTGCCAGGGAAGTTCCACAAAAAAGATAGCGCCCTTACCCGGCTCGCTTTCCACCCACACGCGGCCGTGGTGTGCCGTAACAAACTGCTTCACTATGGAAAGCCCCAACCCGAAAGATTTTTCTCCTTTGGTACCTGAGCGTTTTGCAGAAGTAAACATGTCGAATATTTTCGGTTGCATATCAGCAGGTATGCCGATGCCAAAATCTTTTACTGAAAGCAGCAGGTAATTTTCCTTGGCCTCAGCCGTTACCTTCACCACAGACTTATCAGGACTGAACTTGAGTGCGTTTACGATAAGGTTGTTGAGCATGCGCCACATTTTTTCACGGTCGGCAAATATGGTTCTCGAACTACTGAGTTTAGTTAACTCAATGGTTTGTCCTTTTTCATCAGCTTTAAACCGCAACAGGTTTACACAGTTACTCAACAACGTATTTACATCTACAGGCTCAGGTTCAACTGGCAACAACTGAGAATTGGATGTTTCCAGCAAGTCCCCGATAAGCTCGAGTGCATTGCCACAGGTGGTATTGATAAGTGCAGCAAGCTCCTTTCCATTTTTTTGAGTTTCACTAAACTCATCATTAAGCAACATGGAAATGGAAGAAATAGCCGAGATAGGATTTCGCAGGTCATGTGCCACCACATGTAAAATACGGTCTTTAGCATGATTGTTTTCTTCAAGGGCACTGAGGGCACTTTCCAACTGTGTTTTTTGTGTATTAATTTGCTCATTCAATTGCCTCAGTACATGTACGTCTTTCTTTGAACGGTGGTAGGCATAGTAAACAAAAAAGCTACCCAATATAATTAATGCGGCAAGTAGGGCTGTAACAGTAAGAGAGAATTGTTTTTCTTCATTATCCTTCTTTAGCAGTTCATTCTCGTATTGCTTTTCATAGTAACCAAACTGCTGCTGAATATCGGGTTGATTTTTATTGGCCTCTGTACTTTTGAGTGAATCGCGCAAGTGGTTTAGCTGATTCAGGTGAAAAAATGCACTGGCATAATCTTTTTTCATCTGGTAGTAATCAGAATAGAGTTGGTGCCAGTTCATAATTTGCTGAACATTGGGGAGAGTGTCCAATACAGCTCCAAATGCCACTAATGTATTTTTCAAAGCATCCGAGTCTTTTGTCTCCTCATAGAGAGAAGCGAGTTCAAGCATAGCCAGTTTGGCATCGTGCACATCATAGCCTTTCTTAAGGTTAATGACTATGCTCTTGCGGTACAACTCTTCCGACTTGTTATACTCTTTTTGCCTACGGTATACTTTAGCCATATTGCCGTAAACAACACCCTTGGCTATTTGTATAAAATCAGCATCTGCATATTTTTCTTTTAAGACATTCTTGTACAAGTCAATAAATTCAATCGTTTTTTCGAAATAATACAAGGCACTATCATTATTTCCCAGATGGTAATGACACAACCCCACATTATCCAGCAGGGCTTGTTGTCTTATGGGAGCCTTTTCCTCAGCACCGCATTCGTACATTCGGTAAAAACAATCTGTGAAAAGGCCTTTCGCTTCATCATACTTTTTTTGCCTGTACATCACCATTCCAATTCGGTAGGAATAATTAGCCTCCACACAGCCATTGCTGTTTTTCGATAAAATGTTTTTTGCCTTGAAATAATTGGAGAATGCTTCCTGGTATTTACCCAATGCCATATAATTATCCCCCCGAATGAAAAGGGTACTCACGTACATTTCCATGTTTCTGGGAGTGGCTGTAATGTGAGTACCTAATTTTTGTTCCAGCGTATCGGCATATTTAATGGCCGTGGAATATTGTTCTGCATAAAAGCATATACCCGACATGCTGGTGTAATACAAAAACACATCCTCATAACCCGGTTCATTTACCTCTCTGTAACAGGAATCATAGTAGTGTAACGCCTCATACAAATACTGAGGATGTAAGATGTAGTACTCCTTTTTTGCATCAACAGATTGTTTAAATTGAACATTAACAGGTTTACTTGAAATACCTGCACTTTGCCCGCAGGAGCTTAGCAAACAAAGCGTGTAGAGCAATGAAGCAAGTAACAAAAATCTGGTTGGCGAGGCAAATGGCATGGATAAAGTATGTTAGTCTGGAGGGCGCGCAAGGTAAAAAAGTTTTCGCATTTAAACACTTAACATACAACCAATCATCTAAATACAGTATCTTTGATAAAATAAACCGATAAACATGAGAAAAATATACCTCCTCATAAGCCTGTTGGCAGCAAGCTGGGCAAGTGCCTATGCACAATGCACACCACGAGCAGGAATGACCAACTACATAGAACCTGAATTTTTGGATAATGCTATTGCGAATACACCATACACTCAAGTGGTTTATTTCAGAGTGCCGAAAGACACAATACTAAGTTATAACGGGACGCCCGTAGCAGTAAGTGTTCAAAACAGCAAAATATTGGCAATGGAAGGTATTCCTTCAGGCTTTGTTTACAACTGCAACAAGGCTAATTGCAATTTTGCCGGTGGAAGTAATGGTTGTGCCGTTATAACAGGCACCCCTACACTCGCACAAGTGGGTGACTACCCCATCAAAATAAGAATACAAACCAATACCTTAATAGGTGGTACCATTCCTTTATCTAGAATTGACTCTGGCATATACGATTTTAAAATTCTTGCTACAGTTTCCACCGGTCCGCAAATAGGTGAAGGAAAATTGTTCAGCGTGTATCCCAACCCCGCTAACCAATCTATTCAATTGAAACTGGCTCCTATAAGCAACACGGGTAAATTAACTGTATGCAATTTGCTGGGCAATGTGGTATTGGAAAAAGAACTCGGTGTTTCAACAACACAAAGTGATGAAAATATAAACAGCAGTCAATGGCCTGCAGGTTTGTACCTCATTCAAGTTAAATCAGGCGACAAACTTACTACACATAAAATTCTGGTTAAACACTAAGTCTACCTAAACAGGTAACGCATTTGTAAGGTAAAACTGCGTGGAGGATCCATTTTGGCGGGTCGCAAAGCATATTCATGATTTGCCACATTGTTTACAAGGAATGCGGCTGTTAATTTATCAGAAGCTTTCCAGGCAAATCGCATGTTGTGTACCCAATCTCCGCTACCTGCTTTTTTCATGAAAGTATTTAAGCCCGGCACTAACAACAACAGGTAAAAATCAATATTTTCATAAGCACCGTAATAAAACGCAGAATAGCCCACTGAAAAGCGTTTGTATTCAACTTCCAAATCCGCTTTAAGCAATTTGCGGTTTCGGTAGGGCAATATATTTTGCAGATTGATGCTGTCAATACTTCCCGTATTATCAAAAAAGTCACCTATGTAATTTCCTGCTTTCCGTGCAGCAGTGTCTTTATTCAGGTTAACAGGATAACTAAGTGTGGCTCCGCAAAGTGTGCGCACAAATACCGGCCCTATACGTCCTTCTCCGGTTACACTCAACTCCATACCGGCTACCCTTGCCCTGCCAATGTTCTTTGGCTTAAATCCGATTACACCCAACGGATTTTCAAGTGTAGGAGGCTCATGTTGTCCGAAGTTGTATTCAATCAAATTTGTATACTCCATCCAGTAAACCGCATAGTCAACTGAACCGCTGAACTGGTCTACTTTAAATCCTTGCTGCACGCCTACTTCGCCTGTCCACCCCCGCTCACTTTGTAATGACGGGTTGGGAACAATTTTCAAATCGGCCGCCAAATCCTGCACATAACGCTCTGCCACGGTGGGGAAACGATACCCCTCTCCGTACGACAAGCGCAAAAAGGTTTGTTTGGCAGCACGGTAATTTAAACCACCACGTACAAGTGGACGCGGAGTATAGCTCACTCCCCCGATAGCATTCAGTTCATAACGCATACCTGCCACTGCCGACCAGCGCTTGTACATATAATCCAGTTGCGAATACACCGCACCGGAGTAGCCTTTGAACTTACCGGGGTAATTGTTGCTTCTTGCTACTAATGATGTAACGTATATACCACTGGTGCTGATTAAATTTTTAGTGAGTTTGGTTTTATAACTGTAATCTACAGAAAAAAGGTTGGCCTTAGCACCACGGCCAAGCGGGAATCTGATTTTATCAGCAAATCGGGTAATATCATAGTGCCGCATTTTTAACAAATGTCGGGTGCCGTTTTTTTTCTCATATGTAAAGTGCGGGTCAATGGAAAAAATACGCATAGGAAATTGTTCTTCGTTGCCTGAAAAAGGTTTGTACGCTCCGGAATCAGCGTTCTCCCACAAGTAAAATCTTCCGGCTTTTTCGTACAGCACATTGGCATTTAAGCCATAACTCAATCCTTCAATTTTCTTTGAACGGTAGCGGGTTTTCACGTATGTACGAATGCGGTGCTCATCATTTTGCTGCAAAAAATTATCATAAGAAAATACGTTACCCGTCCACACCAAATCAAAGTTACCAAACTGTTGTTTATGGGTAAAAAATGTGCCTGTTTGGTTGGGTTGCGAACCTGTTTTCCACCAAATCATTTCCTTGCGTTTGGGGTTCTGAAAAATGGTATGAAAAGTAGACAGTTTGGTCTCGGGAGTTTTACCCGGCCAACCGGTGCGAACGTTGATGCTCCCGTTTAAAGCAGATGAACCGTAAAGCACGGAGTTGGTGCCCTTAACCACCTCAATTTGCTCGGCCGCCTCAATAGGTAAAAACTTCCATTGCAGGTCACCTGCTTCGGGTCCCATTAAAGGCATATCATCCAGCAACACCATTACCCTGCTGCCTGTGTTATAGGAATACCCTACTCCTCCGCGAATGGTCGCTTGTCCGTCCACCACGTTTACTCCGGGCACACGATTAACTACTGCAGCTAAATCAACTGAGTTGGTGTTCACAATAAATTCAGGCTTAATAATGTTCATGGACACTACTTCCTGTGCTAATTTTTTTTCATGCCGGCTGGCCGAAACCACTACCTGATTGAGTTGATTAACTGCAGGGGTGATCTCTACATCAAGCGTAATGTTGGTGGTGGTGTTAACCGTGCGCATTAACTGCTTGTAGCCTATACAGGTAAAAATCAGGGTGTGTCTGCCTGGCGAGAGTGTGAGCGAAAAACGACCTAAGCTGTCAGTAACCGAAGTATTTTGCCTGCCTGATTTAACTGAAACTGATTTCACGGGCATCAGGTTATTCGCGTCTTTTACCGTTCCGCTAATGGTTACAGATTGTGCAAAAGCCACAGTATGGCCCAATAACAAGTATATAAAAACTAAAAGAAGGTTAAATCTCATGTCGGGTAGTTTGAATCAAAAATAGGTTTTTTTAGAAGAAAGTTATTACCTCAAATAATGCGGCATACCGGATATGCATTTGCTCAGATTGTTAAAAACATCAACGGCCAATAAATGACTGAGCTCCTGTTTTACTCACCAAAGTAAGTGTTCCCTCACATTAACACCTTTCAACATTTAAAATTATTATTGCATTCTGAAAAACACATGAGCAACCCCTTATCACCCCAAAAATTAGCACACCTGGAAAACATCCACATACCCCTGTGGTTGTTCAAAGACACCTGTTGGATGCTCCATTTTAAATTACTCGGCACATTACTCATTCTCCCTACTGTAACTGTGGCTTTGGTTATTGCCTGGAAAACCCGGAAAGAAAAACACCTGTTTTACCCCAATTTAGGTGTTGCGTTTTGGATATGCGCCAATTCCATCTGGATGGCCGGGGAGTTTTTTGAGTTACCCTTTCTCATTCCGTCCCTGGTGTTGTTTATTGGCGGAATAACCATTGTTTTGTATCATTTCTGGCTGGTTTACAGAGGAAAATCAGTTCTGTAAATTTCTTTTGTGCCTGCTGCTTACCGCTCTGTTGAATTATTTCATCAGTTATTTCCCTTTACCACAAACAAATATTAATTTCGAACCGTTTTTCAGTATTCACATAATTTCCTTCCCATTCAGCATGGATAGTTTAAAAGATAAATTTGCAGAAATAGCACTCCCTTTTGGTGCTGACTTGAAACAATTTGTAAAAGAAAACGGCAACGTAGTTCTGGGTTCGTATACCGTAGAATCAGTTTATGGAGGTATGAAAGGCATGATTGGCCTTATCACCGAAACCTCTTTACTGGATGCTGAAGAAGGCATTCGTTTCAGAGGATATTCCATTCCTGAGTTAAGACAATTGTTGCCCAAAGTACCCGGTGGCACTGAGCCCATGCCCGAAGGCATTTTTTACCTGATGCTGATTGGTGAAATACCTACTTACGAAGACGCACACAACATTTCCAACAACTGGGCCCGCAGATCCATTGTACCTAAGCACGTATTTGACGTACTGGATGCTTTGCCAAAAAGCACCCACCCCATGACTCAGTTCACTACCGCCATTATGGCCTTACAAACTGAATCTGTATTTGCCCAGGCTTACCGCAACGGCATCAACAAAAAGGAATACTGGGATCCGATGTACGAGGATGTGATGAACCTGATTGCCCGTTTGCCCCGTGTTGCCGCGTACATTTACCGCAGAACATACAAAAACAACGAGCACATTGAGCCGGATCCTAAACTGGATTGGGCAGCCAACTTTGCTCATATGTTGGGTTATGACGAACCTATTTTTTATAAATTAATGCGTCTTTACCTTACCATTCACTCCGATCACGAGGGTGGAAACGTATCTGCACATACCACGCACTTAGTGGGTTCAGCATTGAGTGACCCTTATCTGTGCTTTGGTGCTGCCATGAACGGCTTAGCCGGACCTTTGCACGGCTTAGCCAATCAGGAAGTAATCCGCTGGGTACAATCCATGCGCGAAGAGTTGGGTGGTGGTTTACCCAGCAAAGAACAAATTGCCGATTACATTAAGAAAACCCTTGCCGAAGGAAAAGTTGTTCCGGGTTACGGACACGCAGTGTTGCGCAAAACCGACCCACGCTTTACCGCACAGCAGGATTTTGCTAAAACCTATATGCCCGATGATGAATTAGTGAACATTGTTTGGAGAATTTATGAAGTTGCCCCTCCTATATTGGAAGGAACAGGCAAAATCAAAAATCCTTGGCCAAACGTAGACGCTCACTCCGGTGCGCTGCTCGTTCACTTCGGATTAACTGAGGCTGATTTCTATACCGTGTTGTTTGGCGTTTCGCGTGCACTAGGTGTAATGGCCTCTTTGCTTTGGGACAGAGCATTGGGCTTGCCTATCGAGCGACCAAAATCAGTAACCGTTGACTGGTTAAAAAAGAAAATTAACACTACCGGAAGCGCCAATTAAGCGCCACCGTATAAACGTGAAGCCCGCACCATTTAATTGATGCGGGCTTTTTTATACTACATAACATGCGGCAAAACTTTACTTTTGCACTACAAAGCACCTGATTTGCGTTACATTAAAATGAAACTGAACATCCGTATTTGGCTTACCCTGATTGTGCTGAGTTGCACCATGAATGGCTTTGCACAGGATGAACCCGTAGACCCGGAAACGGAAGCCCTGCTTACTGAATCTCCCAACCGTAATTTTAAACTGGGTGTGCGTGGCGGATTTGCTTTCAGCACATTTAATCCGGAAGTATTCAGCAACCCCACTTTTGCGTTTGGCATTACCGGTGGTGCCACTGCCCGATGGAAATTCGGAAAAATAAAAGATGCTGAAAGAGAAAACTACCGCTTTGGTTTTGAAGCGCAAGCAAACTTCATTTACCGGGGCAGCACATTCGATAATCTGAACGGTCAGTACAACCGCATTTCACTTTTTTACATTGACCTGCCCTTGTTGGGTATTATGAAGCTGGACAAAAAAGGGCGCGTAAAATTGTTAGGTGGAATTCAAGGCTCTTATCTGGCCAACTCTTCCATCTTTATTAAACCAGAAACATACAAAGACACTACTGAACTTAGCCTGAAACCTTTTTCATTAAGTGCTGTGGGAGGTGTGGAATACCGCACAGATGTAGTGGGCATACAATTTTTCATCAAACAAGGAATTACCGATATCAATAAAGGGATGAACGCCACCACCTACCCTAACCTGTTTCCAACACTGCGCAACGGCTCCATCAAAAATTTCACCTGCGAACTAACCTTTTCATTTTAACACACGTGAACAAGCAAACCCTCGTTAACCACATTCTTCAAAAACAAAACTATCTGTGTGTAGGATTGGATACTGACATTCAGAAAATTCCGGCACACCTTGGCCAAAATACTACAGGTATGCTGGCTTTTAATAAGCAGATTATTGAAGCGACACTGGAACATTGTGTAGCGTACAAACTCAACACTGCTTTTTACGAATCACTGGGGGCAAAAGGTTGGGAGTTAATGCAAGCTACATTGGAACTTATTCCTGCTACTCACTTCACCATTGC
>Ga0075154_10001801_pt1 | contig 14643 bp, 13 predicted proteins | sample JI71714BDNA_FD_70965 | JGI IMG/M metagenome (GOLD analysis project Ga0075154, IMG submission 70965) | Wastewater effluent complex algal communities from Wisconsin, to seasonally profile nutrient transformation and Carbon sequestration -... | ecosystem: Engineered > WWTP > Effluent > Algae... | reverse complement strand
TTTTAGCTAAATCGGACAATTCACTAGCATTCGATTGTTTATCTACAGCTTTATCCAAGCGACCTAAAGCATATTCTGCTTCTCTCACCACCGGAGCAACTGTTTCTTTTACCACCGGAGCAACTAATTTTTCTGCTTTTTTAAGAAACTTTTTAAAACTTTTTGACATATAATTTCTCCGTAAAATTAATTAACCATTTATTAAACAACATAATCGACTATGAAACTACAGCAAACAGCGAGAATTAGGAATTATGTATGAACTTAGAATATTTTTTGCTATAGCTTGTCTTTAAAGTCAATATTCACAAATATACTAAATTTTTTTTATTATGTCTATATAATAAATTATTAATAAATTACATCTTTTACTTGAATAAGTTTATTAAAAAATCTGGTATATTATTAATTCAATAAAAAAACACCCGACTCTTAGTGCTAAGCAATTAGCCATAAGAGTTACGGATGTGATTAAAGAGACAGATTTATACAAAATCTACAGCTAAAAAGATCTACAGCTAAAAAGCTCCAAACTAAACAGCAGTTCTATCTAGTTCTGCTAAACAGCAGTTCTATCTAGTTCTGCATATAATTTCTGCCAAGTTTGATCAAGCTTTTGCAACTTTCTTCTACAAACAGTAATTATTTTCTCAGAAGGATCAAAATTACGCAACTGAAAATCTAATTGCTGAACCACCCCACTCAAATTTTCTTGCATCTGAGCAAGAGAAGCTTTAAATTCCCCTTTCACCTTGCTTGAAGCACCATCTAATTCAGCAAGCTTGCTTCGCACAGCTAAAGCTAATTCATGGGCTTTTTCGTACATCGCAGTGATTTGTGCATTACGCATTTTTATATCAAGTTCTGTAGTCTGAGCGGCTTTAGCCTGAATTCTGGCACTTGGCGTTTTTTTCAAATCCCAAGCTAAACCACAAATACTCATCAGATATATTATCCATTTATGAATATCTACCTGATACCATTTCGCCCCGTTTCTATAATCGGAAGGGAATGCATGATGATAGTTATGCCAATTTTCCCCAAGCAACAAAAAGAATAGCCACCATATATCACCAGCTGTACCTTGAACATATTTTTTAGTACCAGCAAAGTGGCACAAGGAATTTACAAAAAAAGTTATCTGTTGTTGCAATGCTCTGCCAAGGCCTATGAACAAAAACCCAGCATAGGCAGCTAATAGGCTATGACCAAACAAATATCCGACCAAAGCTGGCACCGCAGTGTTCATAGTAGTTGATATAATCCAATAATTTTGCAACTGCCATCTGAGCATTTTGTTTCTGCCAAGCTTGACCATAGTTACCTTATCTATAGACTTATAGCTTCCTTCGCCGACAAGCATCCAACCCATATGAGCCCAAAAGAAGCCTTTTACTTTACTTTCATATTTCAAAGGCGTATGCGGATCCATTTCGGTATCTGTATATCTATGATGCTTAAAATGATTGGAAGCCCAAGATAAAACCGGGCCTTGTAGAGTGCCAGCAGATAATAAGACCAGTATAAACTCTGCGTACTTATTTATTTTATAAGAGTCATGAGACCATAATCTATGCAACCCCACGCCAACAGCAATTGTAGATGCATAGTACCCAGTAATAAATAACAAAAATTCAAACCAACTTACTTCAAAATCAAGCGCATACTTGACGCCTAAAGCGATCAAAAACAGAGGATAAAAAACTAAGGCAAATACTGCTAGAGAATTGTATTTTTTCATAAGACCAACATTTTTTATTTAGGTTTATTTTTAGGGTACTGGAGCGGGTGAAGGGATTCGAACCCTCGACTTCGACCTTGGCAAGGTAGCGCTCTACCCCTGAGCTACACCCGCATGCTAATAATTGTTTAGTATAACTTGCAACAAGCCAGCTGCATAGATAATATATTACTTACCTATACTTTCTTAATCAAGAATTAATGCACTTGAAAGCCTTTGTGCCCTATAAATTTTTGCAAACTACACTGCTGATAAGATACAAAATAACTTTAAAAAATCAAGCACAAAATTATAAATTTTATAATTTTTGTTCCAAACTTAGGTCTAGCTAAAATCAAAAGTAAAGATAAATTAATTATTAACAAAACTATATTATCAATTATAATCAATTTTGTAAGAACCTAAGGTTGACTAGTGCTGAATTATATGCTAATAATCAATAGTTAAAATAGCTCTCTAAACAAGCAATCGTAATAAAAATGGAAAAAACAAAACAACAAGTTAAGTCAATTGTTGACATGACACTTGACAGAATGCAAAAAGAATTAAATGCTAGCATTCTTAAAATCGAACTGGATTTGCTATATTCAAATAAAATTTATGATGAAGAAGCTCTCGAACTTCATGATCTATTCAACTCTGTATCTGAAAAAATAATGAGTGTTATTGATCATCAAAAAAGCGAAATGACTTCGTCATTTGAGAATTTATTTGAAGAATCAATAGAGAAAGTAAATGGATTTAAACAAAGTTATTTTAGAAAAATAACTTTATAATTAAAGCAGTTGCTGTATTTTTTAGATTTTATTATTAAATCGTTATTGTTGATTTATCTGTGTTGTATTTCAATCTAGGTGATTATTAAATAATTTACTATTACAGGTACTTAAACAACAATTGAATTTTGCATTTCTTATTTTTTTACTATCATATATTTTAGCCAATATAGAGCATAGGTAGGTTATAAAGATGAGCACTTCCGAATTATTAGATGAAAAAAAATTTGCTAAAGATTTAAAAGAGGTACAAGGGCAGTATTTAGACTATCCATACCCGTTTAGAAATCCCGAAGACGAGAAATCAAGACTTATTACTTTACAAGCCGATTCCTTAATGGAAATAAATCATTACTTATTTAACGGCAAGCAAGATTTTAAAAATCACTTTAGAGTCTTAATTGCTGGTGGCGGGACAGGAGATGCGGCTATTTATCATGGTGAACAATTAAGAAACACGAATGCTCAAATATTTTATCTAGATTTCAGCAAAGCTAGTATGGAAATAGCTAAAGAAAGAGCAAAAATACGAAAATTAACAAATATAAAATGGATCAACGACAGCATATTGAATTTACCTAAACTTGGTATTGGTAAATTTGATTTAATAAATTGCGTCGGGGTGCTGCACCATCTTGAGTCGCCGGATGAAGGCCTGCAAGCTTTGAAGAAAGTTCTCAAACCCGATGGCGGAATGAGTTTAATGGTTTATGCTAAATACGGTAGAACTGGTTTGTACCAAGTTCAAGAGATAATGCAAATGGTTAATGATGGAGAAGTTAGTCGTCAGAAAGAAGTGGAAAATGGTTGGGCAATAGTCAATGCTTTGCCTTGCACTAACTGGTTTAATCGTGGAGCTGAATTGTTAAACGACCATATAGCGCATGGTGATGTTGGTATGTATGACATGTTCTTGCATAAAAGAGACAAAGCCTATACTGTACCGGAAATTTATGAGTTCGTAGAACGAGCTGGTCTTCATTTTATTGAATTTAGTGATCCATTTGAAAGAGCTGTTTTAGACATTAGGAGTTTCATCGGGAAGGGGGAATTGACTGAAAAAATAATGAAAATGGACAAAATAAAACAGCAGGCAATATGCGAGATAATGGCTGGTAGCATAATAAAGCACCCATTTTGGGTCACTAATCGTAGCGATTCAACCATTGCGTCTTTTGATGATTTTGACAATATACCGTATTTTTATGGTAAAGTGAGTTATCCGCAAGATATTAAGCGCTTTTTAGATGAGAATCCTGATCAAGTCGGATTACCAATAACCTTTAACTTAGAGTATTTTGGTAAATCGGTAAAATTGAGCTTTATTACTTCAGAATTTACAAAATATATATTTGAAGCTTTAATCCCTCAGAATAGGACCCTAACAGAAATTTTGGAATTCGTTCAAACGCAAATTGGTAAAGAAATGAGTTTACAAGAATTCAAAACTGAGATAGAAAGCACTGTTAAACCTATGGCAGATGCAGGAGTGATGTATTTACGCCATAAATCAGTAAATTTTAGGATGATTTAAAATTGCTTATTAAATGTGCATGATGGATTACTTATGGATTACTTTGAACTGTTTTCTCTGAATCGGAGTTATTTTATCGATCAAAATCTGCTCAAAAAAACATATCTTTCCCTACAGGCTAAATATCACCCAGATAAATCTCGTCAAGAAAAAATAGCGAATCATCAAGATCAACGAAATAATCTCGAAAAATCTATTCTGATAAACGAAGCCTTCAAAGTATTGCAAGATGATTATTTAAGAGCAGAATATATGCTAAAATTAAACGGAATAGCTGTGGATGAATTTTCATTGAAAAACACCTTAACGACCGATCAATTGCAAGAACTATTGGATCAGTATGAATTGATAGAAGAAACAACCGACCCGCTTTTATTAAAGGCAATAGAACAAGAAAAAATTAATGAACAAGAAGCCCTGAAAGCTGCAATTAATGGCTCTTTGACTAAAAAGAGCTTTAAAGAAGCGCTTGATCTTACGATAAGACTAAAGTATCTTACTAATTTAGTAGGAAATATAAAGTTAAAAATCAAGCATGCAAATTATTGAAATAAGTGAACCAGGTGCGCATCAAGAACAGGAGGAAATAGTAGTAGGAATAGATTTTGGTACTACTAATTCTCTTATAGCCTACTCCAAAAATCAAAAACCGGAGATTCTTACTTCTAAAGAGGGTAATGGACTTATACCATCGGTAATATTTTATGACAAATCTGAAGATAAATTTTTAATAGGGAAGAACAGAGGTCATAGCCAGTCTATTTCTTCAATAAAGAGGCTATTTGCAAAATCTTATGATGAAATAAAAAGCAACGGTAATCTATACAAATTATTATCAGATTTTACGCTAACAAATAGTAATTTGGGACCAAATTCAGCCCCAAAAGTAAAAATTTACGATAAAGAATATAGCTTTCAAGAGCTTGCTGCTCAAATATTTATACATTTAAAGCAAATCGCTGAAAATGAGCTCAAAACCACTATATCAAAAGCCGTAGTATCTGTACCGGCTTACTTTGATTCCGCTTCCAGGGGCGCTGTAATGCTAGCAGCAAAATTAGCGGGCATTGAAGTACTAAGATTAATTGCTGAACCAACTGCAGCAGCTTACGCTTATGGATTTCATAAAAATCCTGAGGGTACTTATATGATTTATGACCTTGGGGGGGGTACGTTTGATGTTTCGGTACTTAATATGCATCAAGGTATTTTGCAAGTAGTTGCAATTGGAGGGGATAATCTTTTGGGGGGGGATGATGTAGATCAGCTAATAGGGCAATATCTTGCAGACAAACTTGATGTTTCTTTGACTAGTAATTTGGTTTTAAAGGCTAAAGAGCTCAAAGAGAATATGCTAGGAGATAGTGTTTTGGAAGATGAAACAAAAACAAAAAAAAGCGATTTGGAAAACAAAAAAACAAAAAAAAGTGTTTTGGAAAACAATTTGTTAAAGCAAAAATCGCAGCCGGATAAAAAGTTGTTAATTTGGGAAAATAAAGAAATTATAGTTGATGAATCTACTCTTGAGTCTTTGATCCTACCAATAATAGATAAAACAATTGCAATTGCCAGAAATACGTTGATCGATGCAAATACCGAACTTGATGGGATAATTCTTGTAGGTGGTTCAAGTAGACTTTCTGTGATCAGAAAAAATTTGTCAAAAACATTTAGTTGTCCAATTTTTTCAGATATTGACCCTGATAAAGCAGTAGCAATTGGAGCTGCTTTACAAGCAGAAAACTTATCTTCTTATTCCGGCAATAACTCGTTACTTATAGACGCTTTACCGCTATCAGTTGGTATAGAACTTTATGGCGGCTTAACTGAGAAAATTATTATGCGCAATACGCCGCTTCCTTTTTCTGTAACAAAAAATTTTACCACTCACTTAGACAACCAAACTGGTATACAATTCCACATAATTCAAGGAGAGAGAGAGTTAGTTAAGGACTGTATGTCTCTAGCTTATTTTGAATTAAATGGCATTCCTCCAATGAAAGCAGGAACAGCTAAAATAGTCGTAACATTTAGTATAGATACTGATGGAATATTGTCAGTTACGGCTAGAGAAAACTCTAGCCAAAGCGTTCAAAATATTGAAATTAAACCGAGCTACGGACTAAGTGATGAAGAAGTAAATAACATTTTGGAAAATTCTTTTCAAAATGCAGCTGAAGATCATTATCTTAAGTTATTATCTGAAACTAAAATTGATGCCGAAAATCTTATTAATGGCATTAATAAAGCGATATTAGAGACACCAGATCTTATTAGCGTAGAAAATAAAAAAGAAATACAATTAGCTATCGATTCCTTGAAAGATTCAATAAATGATATAGGCAAGCTTACTAGCGCTTACGAAATAAGCAAAACTGTTAGAGACGAAATTCTGGTCAAAATACAGAAACTTAACAAATTATCTACTAATTTTATAGAAAGTCATCTAAATAAAGGTGCTAAATTATTATTAGAAGGAAGGCATGTTGATAGCTTAACAGCGCTTAAGGATCTTTAATTGAAGAGTTGAAAACCTTCCAATTATTGGGCATTTACAGACATATGTCGTTCAGCATTAAAATTAAATTCTGGGATAATTAACAATAAATTATTAACAATAAATTATTTATTAATAGTTTATTTGCTATTTTTGTGAGATAATTTAATTGTGGCAAATTAAGAGAAGCTATTTCAGATCCTTATAAATTTCATGTTAGGAAGGTATCTTTGAATATGTCCAAAAAAAACACCCCACACTATTTAAGCAAAATTTATTCCTTAAAAAAGTCTAAGGCGATAGAAAATTTTCAAAAATTTTTTACCCCTTCTGTTGCATTTGGTAGGAACACTGGTAAGCAAAAAGATCAATCGGAAGAGAAAGATTATGGTTATTATCAAAATAATCAGTCAAATAAAGAAATATTAAACACTTATTTATTCTTTCCAACAAAAAAACTAATAGATAGTTTAATGATGGTGGTTGAATTTGATACTACTAAGGTGTTTGAAGTTTTATTAGCCTTCAATACCAAGGCTGAAAAATCTGATTCAAAAACATTGACTCCTATTGCAAAAGAATATGATCCTGGTTTTATTTTAGATTTACTAGCAAATACACAAAAATTAGCAATCAAAGCTAAAATCTTTAGAGAAAATCATTATAAAATCCATATTAAGCCAAGTATTAACTACATGCAAAGCACTGATGTGAGGTTTATCAAAAGCACCATGAAGGAAAGCCTAAAATCCAGTGGTTTGGCTGCTTCTTACGAAGAAGGGCAAAAATATATTATCATTGCTCATCCGGTGGATAAAGTTAAATCTGAATTAAGTAGTTATATATCAGCAACATTACAAAACATAGTTATTAGTTATTTGTTTGAAGAAAAGCCAGTTGCTAGTGAAGATTTATTTAAAGTAGAGGTCATTGGTGAACCAACTAGTCCTTTATGACAACTAGTCCTTTATGATGGTGCTTATGTAATTGTTAAAAGGGCTTAGGGCTATTTTAGCTTACAATAGCCCTGTTATTTTTTGACTATTTTATGAAAAATATCTTCAAGATTCACCGCCGTAATGCTTAAATCTTTAATTTTAAAATCCATAAAATGAAGAGCATCCACAATTTGATTAAATTCTTTCGGTTCATTTTTTAAGGCAAACCTTATTTTATTATGTTCTAAAGTTTGATACTCAAGATTTTTATACTGGCTCAGTTTAGTTAAATCAGGAATTTCTTCGAACTCAATATCCAAATGTCTGGAATAACTTTCTGCAAGCAATTTACTTTTTGAGGCCTGTTTTACTATTTTGCCTCCATTGATAAAAGCTATTTCATTACATAACTCTTGAGCCTCTGCTAAATAATGGGTAGTGATTATCACCGTTACCCCTTCTTCTTTATTTAGTCTTTTTACGTAATCCCAAAGTTGATTGCGTAGCTCTATGTCAACACCTGCTGTCGGTTCATCAAGCACCAAAATTGGAGGAGAATGCACCATAGCCTTTGCAATCAAAAAACGCCTTTTCATTCCACCGGATAATCTTTGAGGTAACGAATCCCTCTTATCGTAAAGATTCAAAGCTTTGAGTAGTTTATCAGTGATACGATTTTGTGGTTTTATACCAAAATAACCAGCTGTAAATTCAAGAGACTGCCATAGTGGAAAAAAAGTATCAGCTGTAATTTCTTGTGGCACTGTGCCAATTAAAGAACGAGCATGTTTAGGCTTGTTGTCAATATCAACTCCCATAATCCTTACTTCACCGGAAGTTTTTAGCACAGTTCCTGCAAGTATGTTTATAAGGGTTGACTTTCCCGCGCCATTAGGGCCAAGCAGACCAAAAATAGAGCCACTCTCTACGGTTAAATTTAAATTATCTAAGGCTAGTTTTTCGTTTAAATTTGCTCCTGTAGAGCCGTACATTTTTGTCAGATTATTTATGTAAATAGCATCACTCATGGTAAACAAGCTCTCGTTTTTTTAAATATGCTTCTCATGATGAGGAAAACTGCTACGACTTTCCAGATTCTTAACTAACTCCTCAAGAGACCCGTCTTCATACATTGCACGGACTATATCACAACCGCCTATAAATTCTTTATTGATGTATAATTGCGGAATTGTCGGCCAGTCTGAAAAATCTTTTATTCCTTGCCTCAATTCGCCGCTTTCTAATACGTTGTGATCTTTAAATTTCACTCCCAAAGACTGTAAAATATTTACTACCATAGCAGAAAAACCGCAAGATGGAAAATCAGCCGTACCTTTCATAAATAAAACTACTTCGTGATCATTTAGTTCCTTTTGTATAAAATCAAAAATTTTGTTTTCTGTCATAGTTAATTTGCTATAATTTTTATTTTACGGATAAATTTATAAATAATATTATTGATAATGAATAGAGACACACTGAATAAGGTTTTTACCACTTTTAGTAAATTAAGTAAAGAACCTAAAACAGAACTTGAATATTCCAACAACTTTACTTTATCTGTAGCTGTTATATTATCAGCTCAAGCAACAGATATTTCAGTAAATAAAGCAACGTCTAAACTTTTTAAAAAATACGATAACCCAAAAGATTTTATATCTTTGGGTGAAGATGCTTTGAAAGAATACATAAAATCTATTGGCCTTTATAACTCAAAAGCACAGAATATAATTGCATTTTCTAAAATTTTAGTCGATAAATATAATTCACAAGTTCCAAGCAGCTTTGAAGAATTAATCAAACTGCCAGGCATAGGTCGAAAAACTGCCAACATTATTTTGAATCAGGCTTTTGGCAAACCGACTATAGGAGTAGATACGCATGTAGCAAGAGTATCGCGCAGACTAGGTCTTAGCAAAGAGTCAAAGCCAGAAAAAATCGAACGAGATTTGCTCAGAATTATAGATGAACCATGGTTAAAGCATGCTCATAATTGGTTGGTGTTGCATGGTAGATATATATGCAAAGCTCGAAAACCGGAATGTAGTAAATGCAAAATTTTTGAGTATTGCGCTTATGAAGGTAAAAAATTAAACTAATTTAATTGGAACTAAAAAGAAAAAATTTGAATATTGAATAACTAAAAATATGCTCAAAGAAACAACTATCTCTTATCCAGAAGTCGCTGCTATTAACAAACCTATTCAAAAATTAGTAGTAATGCTTCATGGCCTTGGTTCTGATGGTCATGACCTCATAAGTCTTGTACCTTATGTCCAAAACTCCATGCAATATTGCCATTTTTTCTCGCCTCATGGAATAGAAGAATACGATATGGCTCCGTTTGGTTATCAATGGTTTAGTGTTATGGATAGAAATGAATCGGTAATTACGAGATTGGTAGAAAAAAATGTTCCGTTAATTAAGAACATAATCGCTCAAAAGCAGCAAGAACTTGCTGTTACTAATAGCGATACTATTCTTTTGGGCTTTTCGCAAGGGGCCATGATTTCTGTGTATCTCACCCTAACTAGCGATGAGCCATATGCAGCTGCTATTAGTTTTTCGGGAAAATTAATTAAGCCACAGCAATTGATTAACAAATTAACGCCTATTTGTTTAATACATGGCAAAGAGGATGATGTTCTGCCGTATAGTGAAACACAAGCTCTGGAAGGGTATCTAAGGGAAAACAATATTAAACACCAAACTTTATTAGTTGATAATCTTGCTCATTCGATTGATGGAAAAGGAATGGAATTTGCGATAAATTTTTTTAAAAACCTGTAATAACAATGGATCATACCCTTATTCAGGCACTAAAGACTATAATCATCAAAGCTGGAGAAATGGCTTTAACTATTAGGAGCTCAGGCTTAATAGTAGAAAAAAAAGAAGATGATTCACCAGTGACTAATGCTGATCTTAACATTAGCAACTTTATTTATAAAAACCTTAATAATTTAGACAAAAATATTCCTATTATTTGCGAAGAAAGATTATCTAAGCAAACACCAACCACTGATAAATTCTGGTTAGTTGACCCTATAGATGGAACAAAAAGCTACATAAAAAATATGGATAGTTTTACCGTAAATATCGCTCTTATTCAAAATAATTATCCAATAATTGGATTAATTTATATTCCAGTTTTAAAAAAATTATATTTTACTGACCATCAAGGCGCATTATGTATCGAACAAGATGGTGCAAAAATAGAAAATAAAACTCTTCCAAAACTTGTTTCAAATCAAATCCAAAAAAGTGAAGATTTTATAGCCGTAGTTAGCTCAAACAATTTTAACTCTCAAACCAAAGATTTTATTTCAAATCATAATTTTTCAAAAGTAGTTTCAATTCCCAGCTCTATAAAACTATGTATGATAGCAGAAAATTCCTGCGATGTTTATCCTAAATTTGGTCAAACCATGGAATGGGATATCGCTGCCGGGCATGCTTTGATTAATGCTGTCGGGGGGATGGTAGTAGATGTTTCTAATAATCAAGTTTTATCCTACAACAAAGCTAATTTTACAAATCCTCACTTTTTGGCTATGAACCAAAGATATTGCACTGAATTCTTTAGGTTGCCTTAATTTGTCAACATTTTATCAACTTGGAATATAATCGACAAACTATAGCAAATTTACTTAAATCATCCCATCTTCAAGTAAATTTGCTATAATCCAAAAAGTTAATCAAGCTGTATCAAGCAGAGAAGGTTCACCGATTACCGTAGCTGATGTTGGTAAATCTAATGTTGCTTTAGCAACCGGTGTTTCTAAAGCTGGTATCTCTGCTACATAGGATTGGCTAGTTTCTTCAATTGAGGCCGGTTCACTAATAACTATTTGAGCTTCTTCGAGACTTTTAAAAATGAACCCATTACTTAAACTTTCTTTATGATCTGCTAGAATTCTCTTAACTAATCCTGGATAAGCTTTAATAAAGCTGTTTATACAAGAAAAATTGGTTGATTTATAGGTATCGATCGCTTCTGTTAGCTTATTAAAAGCAATAATCCTAACAATTGATGGTAAGTCTATTATTTCAGACCAATTAGCACCTATTGCTTTTTTAATGAACCTATCTTGTAACAATCCCATTAAAGCTTTTTCTACATGTATTGACCATTCACCATCTTTAACAATTTTTTCTATCGGTGCTAAAATGCTATCTTTTATACGCCCTGTAACTATTGGAGTAACAAGCTCTTCAAAATGATAGTTATAATTGCTATTTGCCTCTATTTTAAGATCAAATAACCTCGTACTATATTTGTCTGCATCTAAAATCGAGGTAATAATAATGCTTCCGTCTACAAAATATTCAGGGTTGTCCTGTAAAATAGAGTCAGCGATTTTTGGATATTTTTGACAAAAAATTGCTGCACAAAGAGGATTGAATTCTTTTGCATTAACTATACCGATGCTAATTGCCTCAAAACATAGCTTAAGGGCTATCTCGTAAGTATTTTTATTAAAAAGTTGCCCCATCTGTTTTTTAAGCCATGATTCTGTGAGATATCCACCAACGCCCCAATCACCCGTAAAAGTTACTTCGGTCCATTTTCCTCTTTCTGCCGCATCGTGAATAGGATTTAAGACGGATTTTTGAATGGCTTTTTTTACTTCTAAAATTGATTCTGTTACAATGCCTGATTTTAAAATTGGTAAGTACATAGAAAGTTGTGAGGAAGTATAATCTTCTTTATCTTTATCCTTGTCTTTGTCTTTATCCTTGCCTTTATCCTTGTCTATAGACTTGATCAATTTTGAAGATTTAACATCTTCTTTTAAATAATACGACTTAGTATATCCGAGATGATTATAAAAGAGGGCTGCTTTGCCTATGTCTGAAAACTCCAACGCCATACTTGCCAGATTTCTTAGAGCATGATCTAACTTGCTTACTTGCTCTTTCGTTAGTTCCTTTTTGTCAGCAAGGATATTGTAAGCAGCTATATTATGGTTCATGACTGCAGCTTTTAATTTGAAATCAGTAAATTTTGAGCCAAATTCACCCAGTATGATCAGTAAATCGACCAAACATAAGTCATTTCCTGGAAGATTTAACTTCCTTTGATTTAAAGCTAATTCCAGCAGACCAAATTGCTCTGAAGAATCAGTAATAGATTTAATAATATCATTTTGAATATTTGTTATCTCTAACAATTTTTTATCTCCGTAATCAGATTGCCTGATATTGTCATAACAAATTTTATAAGCTGTTTCTGCTGATAGTATAGCCTTTCTTGCTTCAGTTAAAACTGTTGGATCTTGGTTGTTTTGAATTATTTTATCTAAACTATTTTGAGCTTGCATAGTTAAGATATTAGCCTTCAAAAGATTTATTCTTGGAGTTAACGATGGTACCCCCTCTGAATATATAAGTATTTTGTCTAGCACATTGTTAGCTATCTTTTCTCTTTGTTCTAAATCATCAAATCTTATTAAAAACGTTTTCAAGAAGTCATTATTATCCCTGGAAGCGAGCTTATCAACTCTTATCGAAAAAATAGCAGCTTGTATTTTGCTAAATTCATCAGTTTGAACAATCTTCATAAACCACATAGCATCATGGGTTTGAGATGAACCTATCTCAGGCGTACTGATTTGAGACTTCGGTTTTGAGCCAACTCTGGATGCATAAGTTTTGGGGATGCTTACCGTTGTGATTTTAGGTTCCTCGCTTAAAAGATCTTTCTGGGTAGTAGGGGTAGATTGTGGTACTACTTGATCTTTATCTGTTTTCTTACTTTTGGTTTTTTTTGACATATTTATTTACCTTATTTTTTATTTTTTTATAAGTTACAAATTGTGCTTTTGCAGATTTCTAAATTGGAATTAAATCCTAGTGCACATATATAAAGTCTCTAACTTATGAGTCAAACTGAATAGAAAATTCTGACCAATATTCACTTTTTGGTTTGTAGTATGAGTATATTGTGCAACTAGTTTTAGTTTTTTGGAATTGATGCCTCAAACTTGGATTAATAAAGCTATAATGGCTGACAAGAAGGACAAAAGTAGGTTGCTCTTCCACTTTGTTTTATTTTAACTATAAGAGTTTGGCAATGATGGCATTTTAAGCCTTGCCTATCATATACGTTTAGCTCCTGCTTAAAATATCCCGGCTTGTTGTCGCCATTTACAAAGTCACGTAAACTAGTTCCACCAGCATCTATTGCCTTATCGAGTACATAAACAATAGCTTGCAGAAGCGAATTTAGTTCTTTTTCTGTTAAATTCTGAGCAATTGCTAAAGGGTTTATTTTGCTTAAAAATAGACTCTCGGATGCGTAGATATTACCCACTCCAACTAATATTTTATTGTCCATGATTGCTAGTTTAATCGGAAGTTTTCTGTTTTTAAAACGTCGTTTTAAGTACAGATAATTAAAATCATCAGAAAATGGCTCCGCTCCAAGCAGACTAAAGTATTTTTGGGATAATAATTCAGAAGTAGGACTTATATAAACCATGCCAAAGCGTCTTGAGTCGTTAAAAACCAGCTGGTGCATATTTTTAGTCTCGTTTTCCAAAAGAAAAACAACATGGTCATGTTTTTGAAAAACATATTCTTTATTCCTTAAGGTTAGTCTACCAGTCATTCCGAAATGAAAAATCAAAGAATTATGGTTGTTTAAGTCAAAAATTAAGTATTTTGCCACTCTTCGAGCTTTGATAATATAAGCACCGATGGTCTTTTGTTCTATGTTTTGATCTAGTTTATATCTTAACGAATCTCTAAACTTTAACAAAGAAGTGATTTTATATCCTACAAGCTGCTTTTCTAAAGAACGTTTTATAGTTTCTACTTCTGGTAATTCTGGCATTTTATTACTATACTAATACTTAAATCTTAAATATTATAAATCTTAATATTAATGGTCAATTATACTTATGGATACTAATAATAAAAGCGCTAAACGCATTAAAAAAATTAATACTGCCAAAACTGAAGCTAATAATCATAGCGAAAATACAAAAAAAATTATTCCACAAAAAGAAGACAAGTCAGAAGATAAATTAAATTTTGGTTTTAAAAAAGTTAGTAAAAATCAAAAACGCTCGCTCGTGGACGGGGTCTTTTCCAATGTGGCGAATAAATATGATTTAATGAACGATTTAATGAGTTTTGGGCTGCACCGCTTA